>OGCN01005254.1_pt1 | contig 10399 bp, 6 predicted proteins | sample 1570181 | NCBI WGS metagenome assembly OGCN01 (sample SAMEA4370584, study PRJEB24528) | human gut metagenome | reverse complement strand
GCCGCACCTCGCTCGCCGTATCGGCACTTAGAATTATGCGGTATTGCCTTAAAATAGGGCAGGAACGGAAAAGTGTAATAGAGAATTCACATATCGATAACACATTTCACTCAATACAGAGTATATAATAGAATCAGCCAAAAAGAAAGGGGTCTGTTTTATGGACCAGAAATATTATAATATCTCCTATGCCGAAAGTCCGTTCGGCACGTTAAGCCAGTATATGACCCGCACCTACGGCTGGATGGCCGCCGGTTTGCTGGTTACCTTTGCAACGGCATTGCTTACCGTTACCACCCCGCTGTTTGAGCTGATGTTCAGCACCGGCCTGGTATTCCTCCTGAGCATTGCGGAGCTGGTGCTGGTTGCGGTTCTGTCCGCCAGGGTGGAACGCCTGCAGCCCACCACCGCAACGGGGCTGTTCTTCGCCTATGCGGTGCTGAACGGCATCAACCTGAGCACCTACTTTATCATCTATGATCTTTCCACGCTGATTCTGGCGTTCCTGGTTGGTACCGTGTACTTTGGTGTTATGGCTGTTTACGGTGCCCGAACCCAGCGCGATTTGAGCGGCTGGGGTATCAACCTGATGGGTGCTTTGATTGCCATTATTTTGACCAGCCTGGTGGGCGGCCTGATCGGCATGCTGACCGGCGCGGGCTTTGGTATGATGGATATCGTGCTTTGCGCGGTTTCGGTTCTGGTGTTTATGCTGTTCACGGCTTATGACACCCAGAAGCTGAAGTACTATTACGCCTACTATGGCGGCGATGCTTCCATGCTACACAAATCCTCCATCATCGGCGCACTCAGCCTGTACCTGGATTATATCAACATCTTCCTGTATATCGTCCGCATCGTGGGCCGTTCCCGCCGCAACGACTGATCGGTTTTGATAATTTGAAAAAAGGGCGCTGTTCCGCAAGGGGCAGCGCCCTTTTTGCTGTGCGTCCAGGGTTGACAAAAAAGGCCAAACGGCCTATAATGCTTTATGTTAAACGCATTGACGGAGAAAGTATGCCTGCAAACTTAGCACAGAGAGGGCGGCCATCGGCTGTAAGCCGCCCCGAAAGCCTGCTGGCAGAAGTTCGCTCCTGAGCGGCCTGTGTGAACCCTGCATTGCAGCCATTAGCGCGGGACGGTCTGCCCCGTTACAAAGCATCGAGTGCCGCCAGACATGGTTTGGCGGAACACGGGTGGTACCGCGGAGTGCAAATGAATGTTACAGCTTCGTCCCTGATTTTACCGTTCAGGGACGGGGCTTTTTTATTTTGTTTTGCAGCAAAAGCGAGCAGCCTTCGCCCCGTAAATCATCAAAGAGGTGCATTATGGAAGAAAAAATCGCCGCACTGCGCGCCGAGCTGGAAGCCGACCTTGCAGCAGTGCACAACAAAGATGAACTTTCCGCCTTTTGGCAGAAGTATCTGAGCAAAAACGGCAGCGTGACCGGACTGACCAAGTCCCTGCGCGATGTTCCCAAAGAGGAACGCCCCGCCGCCGGTAAAACCATCAACGAGTTCAAGGTCTGGGTGGAGGGCCAGTATCAGGCTGCTTCCGCCGAGATCGAAAAGGCCGAGCTTGCCGCCCGCAACAAGGCCGAAGCCGTGGATATCACCCTGCCCGGCACCCACCACGCCACCGGCGCACTGCATCCTATCACCCAGATCAAGAATGAGATCATTGATGTGTTTGCCGGCATGGGCTTTGAAATTTACGAAGGCCCCGAAATTGAGGATGATGACCACAACTTTACCCGCCTGAACGTACCCAAAAATCACCCGGCCCGCGATATGCAGGATACCTTCTATGTGGCGGATGACATTGTTCTGCGCACCCAGACCAGCGGCGGCCAGATCCGTGTGATGGATAAGGAAAAGCCCCCCATCAAGGTTCTGGTGCCCGGCCGCGTGTTCCGCTCTGACTCTGACGCAACCCACTCCCCGATGTTCCACCAGATGGAAGGTCTTGTTGTGGATAAGGGCATTACCCTGTGCGACCTGCAGGGTATGCTGGATCGCTTTGTACAGGCTTTGTTTGGCCCGGAGGTCAAAACCCGCCTGCGCCCGTCCTATTTCCCGTTCACTGAGCCCAGTGTGGAGGTTGACGTAAGTTGCTTTGAATGCCACGGCAAGGGCTGCCCCCTGTGCAAGCACAGCGGCTGGATCGAAGTTCTGGGGGCTGGCGTTGTGCACCGCAGCGTGCTGGAAAACTGCGGCATTGACCCTGAGGTATACTCCGGCTTTGCTTTCGGTATCGGTATCGAGCGTATCGCCATGCTGAAGTACGGCATCAACAACATCGGCCTGATGTTCGAGAACGACCTGCGCTTCCTCGAACAGTTCAAGGGTTAAGGAGGGAAACAACAATGAAAGTACCATTCAGCTGGCTTAAACAGTATGTGGATATTGATGTTTCCGCCCAGGAGCTGGAAACCAAACTATTCGACTGTGGCTTTGAAGTAGAAGAACTCATCGACCTTGGTGCTGAGATCAGCAAGGTTGTTGTTGGCGTTGTGACCGAGTGCGTGCCCCAGGAGGGCACCCACCTGCATATCTGTAAGGTGGACTGCGGCGACTATGGCCATGATATTCAGATCTCCACCGGTGCGTCCAATGTGTACGCCGGTATGCACACCCCCGCTGCTCTGGACGGCTCCACGCTGCCCGGAGGCATCAAGATCAAGGCAAAGCCCTTGATGGGCATTGAATCCAACGGTATGCTCTGCTCCGGCGAGGAACTGGGTCTGAACGAGGACCTGTACCCCGGCGCTGAGGTATACGGCCTGCTGGACCTGCCCAAAGATACCGTGCCCGGAACCCCCATTCAGCAGGTTGTTGGGTTGGATGATTATATCTTTGATATCTCCATCACCGCCAACCGTGCCGACTGCCAGAGCGTTCTGGGCATTGCACGCGAAGTTGCCGCTGTGCTGAACAAGCCCCTGAAAATGCCTGCCACCGATTACACCGTGAGCGATTACAAGGACCCGCGCCTGAGCATTACGGTGGAAGCACCGGACCTGTGCCCGCGCTACCTGGGCCACTATGTGCGCAACATCACCACCGGTGAATCTCCGCGCTGGATGCGCCGCCAGCTGGCCTTGTGCGGCCTGCGCAGCATTTCCAACGTGGTGGATATCACTAACTATGTCATGCTGGAAATCGGCCAGCCGATGCACGCCTTTGATATGGATACGCTGGAAAGCTGCCAGATCATTGTGCGCCGTGCCAAGGACGGCGAGAAGATCACCACGCTGGACAGCAAGGAGTTTACCCTGACCCCCCAGAACCTGGTCATCTGCGATGGCGAAAAGCCGGTTGCCCTGGCCGGTGTTATGGGCGGCCTGAACAGCGAGATCAAGCCGGAAACTACCCAGCTGCTGTTTGAATCTGCCAAGTTTGCCCGCGATAACATCCGCAAGACCGCCCGCGGCCTTGGCCAGAACACGGATGCTTCCGCCCATTACGAGAAGGGCATCAGCGAATATACCACCGAGCTGGGCATGGCCCGCGCCCTGCACCTGATCCAGGAGCTGGGCTGCGGCGAAGTGACCGCCACTGAGTTTGACTGCTCTGCCGGTGCTCCGCGTAAAGGCAAGCACTTCACCGCCCGCATCAGCGCCATCAACGCCATTCTGGGCATTACCGTGCCCACCGAGGAAATTCTGGCCATCCTGAAAAAGCTCAGCTTTGAAGTGACGATGGAAGCCGACGGTGACACCATGCAGGTGGTTGCTCCGCGCTACCGCGAGGATATCGAGATCGGCGAGCCGGACCTGGCCGAGGAAGTGATCCGTGAATATGGCTATGACCATATCACCCCCACCTTCCTGAAAGCTGCCCAGGTCACCACCGGGGGCCTGACGGCTGACCAGCACCGCCGCGATAAGCTCAAGAGCGCTATGTGTGCCCAAGGCTTCTATGAGGCTATGACGCTGGCATTCTATGCGGATGCCGACCTGGATGCCCTGCACATTGCCCCCGATGCACCGGAGCGCAATGTCATCCGCATTGTCAACCCCATCTCCTCCAACCTGACCATCATGCGCTCCCTGCTGGCACCCAGCCTGTTGAACGTGGCGGTTACCAATCTGAAAAAGGGCAACGCTGCCGGTCGTCTGTTTGAGCTTTCCAACATTTATGTTCCCAAACAGCTTCCGCTGACCGAACTGCCGGAAGAGCGCCTGCACCTGGGCTTTGTGGCCTTTGGTGAGCATGAGGACTTCTTTGCCGTTAAGGGCGCACTGGAAGACCTGGCTGCTTCCTTCGGCGTAACCTTTGAGGTGGAGCGTGCCGAGGATGTGCCTTACCTGCACCCCGGCATTGCCGCTTACATCCTGTGCAACGGCGTGCGTGTGGGCAGCTTTGGCAAGCTGGCCAACGATGTGCAGGCCGGTCTGGATCTGCCGCGTGACAGCCGCGCCAACCAGAAGATCTTCCTGGGCGAGATCGATTACGAGACGCTGGTGGCACAGCTGCCTGCCGGTCTGCGTTATCATCCGCTGCCGGAGTTCGATACCGTGGCCCGTGACCTGGCTCTGGTTGCTGACGAGGAAACCCCCTGCGGCACCATCATTGCCGAAATGAAGCGCGCCTGCAAGCAGCTGGCCGATGTGGAGCTGTTTGATATCTACCGCAGTGAAGCCATTGGCGCCGGCAAAAAGAGCATGGCGTTCACCTTGCACTTTGCACCGGAAAACAAAGCCCTGGAAGCTGCCGATGTGGACCGCTTTGTCAAGAAAATCCTCGGCAACCTCAAGTTCAAGCTGGGCATCGAGATCCGCTGAACTCTTTTGCCGCGTTCGCTGCCGCCCGGCGGTAAGCTGAACGCCTGAACGGAAATAACACAAAACCACCCCTTGCCCCGACCGCACGGTAAAACCTTGTGCGGCAGGGCAGGGGGTGGTCGTTTTATATTCGGCCACTGGCCTAAATACGCCGCGCCAAAAACAAACCCGCCGGGGCAGGCAGCTGTTGTGCTGCGCCGCCCCGGCGGGTGCTGCTATCTATGGTGCTGTAGTCAATCAGGTATCGGAATCCAGCTTCAGCACGGCGGTAAAGGCTTCGCTGGGCAGGGTCACGCTGCCCAGTTTGCGCATCTTCTTTTTACCGGCTTTCTGCTTTTCCAGCAGCTTCTTTTTACGGGTAATATCGCCGCCATAGCACTTGGCCAAAACATCCTTGCGCACGGCCTTGACTGTTTCGCGGGCAATGATCTTGCCGCCCACGGCCGCCTGAATGGGAATTTCAAACAAAGCGCGCGGGATGTTCTCCTTCAGCTTTTCGCAGATGCGGCGGCCCTTGGCGTAAGCGTTATCCGCAAATACGATCATCGAAAGCGCATCCACGATCTCGCCGTTCAGCAGGAAGTCCAGCTTGACCAGCTCGGACTGGTGCCAGCCCTCCCACGCATAGTCATAGCTGGCGTAACCGCGGCTGCGGCTCTTGATGGCGTCAAAGAAGTCATAAACAATCTCGCCCAGCGGAATCTGGTAATGCAGGTCCACGCGAGTCTCATCCAGGTAATCCATCGCAATCAGGGTGCCGCGCTTTTGCTGGCACAGGTCCATCAGCGGGCCAACATAATCGTTGGGGGTGTAAATGTGGGCATCCACAAATGGTTCTTCCGCCTTGGCAATGCGGGCCGGGTCGGGATAGGCGGAGGGGTTATCGATCACTTCCACCGTGCCGTCCGTCAAGGTCAGCCGGTACTGAACACCGGGGGTGGTGGTGATCAGGTCAAGGTCAAACTCGCGCTCCAACCGTTCGGTGATGATTTCCATGTGCAGCAGCCCAAGGAACCCGCAGCGGAAGCCGAAGCCCAGGGCCGCACTGGTTTCCGGCTCAAAGCTCAAGGCGGCATCGTTCAGCTGCAGCTTTTCCAGCGCATCTTTCAAATCAGGGTAGTCGGCGCCATCGGCGGGGTAAATGCCGCAGAACACCATCGGCGTTACCTGGCGGAAACCGGGCAGAGCTTCCGCCGTGGGGGCTTCGGCCAGGGTGATGGTATCGCCCACGCGGGTATCGCGCACGGTCTTGATGGAGGCCGTCAGGTAGCCGACTTCACCGGCCTCCAGCTTATCGCAGGGGGCCAGGGCAGTAGCACCCATGTGGCCCACTTCCACCAGCTGGAAGGTTGCGCCGGTGTTCATCAGCTTGATGGTATCGCCGGGGCGCACGGTGCCTTCAAACACGCGCACATAGACGATAACGCCCTTGTAACTGTCGTAAATGGAGTCAAAGATCAGGGCTTTCAGCGGGGCATCGGGGTCGCCCTGCGGGGCGGGAACATCCTGCACCACGCGTTCCAGCACTTCGCGGATATTGATGCCCATCTTGGCGCTCACGCGCGGGGCATCCATGCAGGGCAGACCGATGACATCCTCCACCTCTTTGGCGGCAGCATCCGGGTCAGCGCTGGGCAGGTCAATCTTATTCAGGATGGGCACAACTTCCAGGTTGTGGTCAATGGCCAGGTAGCAGTTGGCCAGCGTCTGGGCTTCCACGCCCTGGCTGGCATCCACCACCAGGATGGCACCCTCACAGGCAGCCAGGCTGCGGCTGACTTCGTACTGAAAGTCAACGTGGCCCGGCGTGTCGATCAGGTTGAACTCGTATTCCTTGCCGTCATCGGCGTGGTAGTGCATGGTAACGGCGCGGGCTTTGATGGTAATGCCGCGCTCGCGTTCCAGCTCCATGTCGTCCAGAATCTGGTCCTCCATGGTGCGCTCGTCCACGCTCTTGGTCAGCTCCAGAATACGGTCCGACAGTGTGGACTTGCCGTGGTCAATGTGGGCAATGATACAAAAGTTGCGAATATTGTCGCGTGCCATCAGGTTTCCTCCAAATCGTTCCAGATACGCACCGGCGCGCCGTCCCGCAGGTAAACACGGGGAACCCGGCGGCTGATGCCGCAGATAATTTCATAGTTGATGGTGCCGGTCTTAGCTGCAATGCTGTCGGCGGTATCTGCGCCGATCGCAGCGTTTTCAGGGCCGAATACCGTTACTTCATCATTCATTTTAACATCGGGGATGTCGGTCACATCCACCAGGGTCTGATCCATGCACACCCGGCCGATTATCGGGGCGGGCTTTCCGCGGATGCTCATAACCCCCGCATTGGGGTTGCCATTGCTGCCGGAAAGCGCGCGGGGGTAGCCGTCCGCATAACCAACGCATACGGTGGCAACCTTGCGGGGTGTGTTGGCTGTGTAGGTGCGGCCATAGCTCACGCTCTCGCCGGGTAAAAGGTCCTTTACAAATTCCACAACACTTTTCAGCGTCATGGTGGGGCGCAGGCCGTCAAAATGCACTTCCGGGCTGGGGTCCAGCCCATACAGGATAATGCCTGCGCGGGTCATATCCCGCCGCCATTCCGGGTGGCGCAGCTGCGCGGCCGAGTTGGCACAGTGTACGGTGCCGGTGGCAAAGCCATCGGCCTGCAAACGCGCTACCACCCTGGCAAACAGCGCATACTGCTCGTCGGTGTAGGCGGTGTCCGCAGGGGTGTTGCTGTCCGCCACGGCAAAATGCTGGAACACGCCGCAGATATCCAGCCCCGGCAGGGTGTACAGGGCTTCCAGCTCGTGGATAGTTTCATCAAACCCGGAACGCACCGCAAAGCCAATGCGGCCCATGCCGGTGTCGATTTTCAGGTGTACCTTGGCCTGTACGCCCGCCTTGACGGCGGCAGCGGAGAGTGCCTGCGCGTACTCGGTGGAAAAACAGGCCGTGGCTATGTCATTCTCTGCCAACACTGCCGCATAGGACGGGTCAGCAAAGCCCAGAATCAAAATCGGTTTTGTGATGCCGCTGCGGCGCAGGTGCCGTCCCTCGCCCAGGCTGCTGACGGCAAACGCCGCCGCACCGGCCTGCTGCAAGGCGTGGGCGATGGTCGTGTCGCCGTGGCCGTAAGCGTCGGCCTTGACAACGGCACAGATATCGCCGCCTACCGCGCGGTGGATATATTCAAAATTGCTGCGCAATGCTGTCAGATCAATCTCCGCCCAGCAGTGCTTTTCCAGTGCAAGTCTACTCATAAACGCCCATTCCTCCATAACACTTAATTATACCATGGAAACAGCGTTCCCGCAACTAATTTTCGCCGTCATCGTTTGTGGTAAAATGCTTGGCATCCGTCTCGGACCAGCGGCCATGGACCCGCTGCACGCCCACAATGCGCAGCTTGGAGTGCAGAAAGTGCTGCTCACGGTAGAGGCTGAAATAGCTGGACAGCATGTACGACACCGCGCAGGCCAGTGCAAACAGCGCAATGCACTGCCCGCCGAATACTTCAATCGCCAGACAGATGGACGCCAGCGGGCTGTTGGTGCAACCGCAGAAAAGCGCCACCATACCCAGCGCCGCGCCCAGCTGCGGCGGCAGACCCAGCAGCGGCGCAGCTACACAGCCGAACGTCGCCCCGGTGAAGAAGATGGGCACGATCTCGCCGCCCTTGAACCCTGCACCCAGGGTCAGCGCGGTGAACAGCATTTTTAAAAGGAAGGCGTAGGGTACGGCCTCGCCGTCGATGGCGGCCTCGATGACCGCCGCGCCTGCGCCGTTGTAGTCGGTCGTGCCGAGCAGCTTTGTCAGCGCCAGAATCAGCACGCCGCCCGCCGCAACGCGCAGATAGGCGTTGGGCAGAAATTTTTTGTAGAGCTTGGGCGCGGTGTGGAGCAGCTCGCAGAAAAATATGCTCAGCGCGGCAAGCAGCGCCCCCAGCACGATGACACGCACAAGATTCAGTGGCGTTGCATCGGCCCCGGCCTGCAGCACAAAGGCCTCGGGCGCATGGCCCATCTGCCCGCTGATAAAAACGCCCAGCAGTGCCGAAACCAGGCAGGGGAGAAGGGCCGCGTACTGCATCGAGCCGACATCCACGACTTCCAGCGTGAAGATGGTGGCCGCCAGCGGCGTACCGAAGATGGCCGAGAACGCGCCCGCCATGCCGCACATCGTCATTAAGCGGCAGTCTCGGTTTTCCAAGTGAAACGCCTTGCCGATCTGCCCGGACACCGACCCGCCCAGCAGCAGGGCCGCGCCCTCGCGCCCGCTGGAACCGCCGAACAGGTGGGTCATGACGGTGGAGGCGAAGATCAGCGGCGCGGTGCGCAGCGTCATGGGCTTTTGCTCTCGCACCGAGACGAACACCTGATTGGTGGAACCGCCGCCGTCGGGGTCGAAGTGGCTGTACAAAAACACGATGACCAGGCCCGCGATGGGCAGCAGGTACAGCAGCCACGGCTGGGCGGCACGGGTGGCGTTGGCCCAGTTCAGCGCCAGTCCGAACGCCGCCCCCAGCGGCCCGACAACACACCCCACCAGCGCGGCCAGCGCCAGCCACCTGGCGCACACCGCCAGATACCCCGCCGCGCTGCGCAGACAGTGCCTGATCTTTCCCATAAAGATTCCCTCCCGAATATTCCGAAATTTGAGATTATTATAGCGTTTTTGCGGGGAAAAGACAACAGAAAAATACCCTGCCGGGGGCAACTCGGCAGGGTATCGCTTCCATGATGAGGTTGTGCAGCACCACGTATACAGGGGCACAGGCTTTGCAGCGTGGCAGCGTAGAAGAACATATACTTGAATAGCTGGACAGCAAAGGCGCGTATCTGTATGCAGCGCGGTAAAAAATGCGGTATAATACAAAAAGACCACCCGGAAACAAACGTTTCCAGGTGGTTTTCTGGTATCGAGGTGACAGGACTCGAACCTGCGGCCTCGTGGTCCCAAACCACGCGCGCTACCAACTGCGCAACACCTCGTTCTTATAACTTACTTATTATAATACACAAGCGGCGCGGGCGTCAAGCCCTGGCTCAACAAAAAAGCAGCCCTGTCGTATTCATATTTCAGGTACTCGGCAAAGGTGATGGGCTTTTGGTCGGCAAAAAATGTTTTCCCGGGGGAAAATTTCCTCTCTGCAAGTTATTTCAGGTTTTTCCGCAGTGCGGCCAGCAGGGCGTTCACGCTGATGGGTTTGGAGATATGGTCATTCATGCCGGCGTCAAACGCGCGTTGCTTATCTTCTTCAAAGGCGTTGGCCGTCATGGCGATGATGGGCACAGTGGACCGGGCATCAGGCAAAGCGCGGATGGCCTGCGCTGCCTGGTAGCCGTCCATGCGGGGCATCTGGATATCCATGAGCACGGCGTCGTAGTACCCGGCGGGTTTTGCACCCAAAAGCTCCAGGCAGCGGATGCCGTCCTCAGCGCGGTTAACGATCATGCCGTTCTCCTGCAGGATCGTCAGCGCGATCTCGGCGTTCAGGTCGTTGTCCTCGGCCAGCAGCAGGTGCTTTCCTGCCAGCCCAGCGGCGGGGTCGGCGGGCTGCTCGCGCTGCTGGGTCAGCTCTTCTTTGCTGATGACAGGGAAGGGGATAACAACCGTGAA
>OGCN01005243.1_pt1 | contig 10418 bp, 9 predicted proteins | sample 1570181 | NCBI WGS metagenome assembly OGCN01 (sample SAMEA4370584, study PRJEB24528) | human gut metagenome | reverse complement strand
GGTTTGGTCTTCCGCTTTAAGAAACCCCGCCGTTTTCATCCGGCGGGGTTTTGTTTTCAATTTATATCTCTTTACCTTTGTGATAGCTGAATGTTTTTCTGTTTCTTTTATTGTTGCGTTTGGACGGGTCACGGTTGCCGCGTTCCGGATTTTGGTCATATTCGGCGGTTGAAGGGGAATTGACCCGTTTTTCCTGCTGCCGCATAAATCTTTCGGTTTTGGCGAGTTTTTCTTCCATCTGCGTTGATTCGATGAAGACTTTTTCGGTATGTGTCCGTTCTTCTGCTTTGGGCCCTTGGCCGAATTTGGTTCCTTTTTCGGGGACTATTTCCCGGCCCATTTTTTGCAGCGCCTTTTTGGCCGCTTCGTTATGTTTGGTCAGGTATTGGCGGCAGCCGGGCGGTATGCTTTGCAGATGTTCGGCTTCCAAATTGATGACGCCGGGCGGGTTCTTTAATTTCATTTTAAATTGCAGAGCGGCGGCCAGCAGTTTGTCACGGAATTCCGGCGTACGAATATTGTTGAATTCAATGGTGTCGGCTCCGTTGTCGCGGGCGGCTTTGACCAAGGCGTAAAAGTAGTCGTAGCTGAGCGGTTTGCCGGCTTCGGGGTTTTTGACGGTGACGTCGATTTTATCCGGCTGCGGCGCTTTTTTCACCATATAGACAGCGCCGGCATCGCCGCGTTTGCGGGCAATCGGGCTCAACGGGCGGACTTCGATTTCCACGGACGCAGGTTCCCGGTTTTCATCGGTTTGCACCCGAACTTCTTTAATTTCGCGTTTGGGTTCTCCGGTTTTTTTATCAACGGCGGTTTCGCACCATTTTTTCAGTGAAGCGGGATAGCCCTTAATCCATGAGGGTTCTTCGGAGTGATCAGAAGCTTCGGGTTTTTCTTTCTTTTCGGGAGCGGTTTCTTTTGCCGGGGCCGGCGGTGTGTCTTCCTTTGGGGCCGTTTTGTTTTTTTGCTCGCGACGGGCAAGCAGCTCATCTATTCTGTGGGTGGTGTCGTTTTCCTGCCGCGTATTGGATTCGTTTGATTCGGCAGTCCGGGAGGCAGGCGTTTGTCTTTCTCTGGATTGCGGAAGTTCGGGCAATTCTTCGCTGATGCTGAAGATTTTGATTTTGGGAGCAGGGCGCAGTTCCTCGGTTTGGGACAGGGGCGGCTGTCCGGAAACGAAAGAATCCGTGTATGCTTCTTCAAAAGTCGGATTATGCTTGTCAAAAGAAAATTCAATCTGCGGCGTTTCGGCTTCCAGTTCTTTTTCGTTGAGCGAAATGATGCCTCTTTCGCTCAGAATGCCGATTTTATCCAGGTTCAGTTTATTGTCATCGCCGATGATTTCTTCCAAAGCTTTTTCGTCGTTAATGATGTAGTTCAGCTGTTGCAGCCGTTCCTTTATTTTCCGGAGGGTTGCCTGCCGCTTGTCCGTGTTCGGCGAGGCAGCTTTGCGGGTGGCCGCGTCGGCTTGTTTGCGATATTGGTTTTCCCTTTCGGCTTTGGATAGAACTTTCATGTGCCAATCGTCCTGATGGTTAGATATGAGATCATACTATCATAAAAAAATAATTTTGTCTAATTTTTTCTACATACTGCAGAGTTTGTTCAGACTGGCAGGGGTGACGGCCTGAAGATAAGGATTGCAGTGTTTTTCCAGACCGAGGGTTACCGGTGCGACCGGTTTTCCCTGTTTGATTTTGCCCATGGCCTCTTCCACATATTGTTTAAGCAGCTGGCTGTTGGGGTTGAAGTATTGAGCGAAGCCGATGCCGTGAATGGTATATTCATGACCGGGATAGAATTTGACGTCGTTCGGGAGTTCTTTGATTTTATTCAGTGTGGCAAACATTTGTTCGGCGCTGCCTTCAAACAGACCGCCGATGCAAAGGTTAAACAGCGTGTCGCCGGTGAAGAGGGCTTTAGCTTCAGGAAAATACCACAGAATATGACCGATGGTGTGGCCGTCAGCGCGGATAATTTCGGCGCGGGAGCTGCCGAGGCTGAACGTATCTCCGTCATTCAGGCCGATGTCTATGCCCGGAATACGGTTGAGGTCGGCTGCTCCGCCGACAACCTGTGCGCCGTAAAGCGCTTTCAGTTCCAGGTTGGCGTCGGTATGGTCGTAATGGTGATGGGTGTTGAAGATATATTGCGGTTTGATGCCCAATTCTTTGCATCTGGCAATAATCGGCGCCGCTTCGGAGGGGTCAACCACAGCGCTTTGTCCCGTTTCTTCATCGGTGAGCAGCCAGGCGTAATTGTCCATGGTGCCGGCCCGGCACAGAACTGGTTCAATTCTTAAGTTACTCATGCTTGTTTCTCCGTCAGTGTCTTATTTATAAATAGTCATCGGGGTTGATTTCATCAATCTGTTCCGGTGAAATATATTGCTCGGCGTAGTCCAAGTAAACTTTGCTGGTGATGAAAACCTTGTAAAGGTCGGGATCGATATGTCCGTTGTTTTTCATGTCGCGCATAATGGCCAGAACTTCCGAGAGTTTTTTCGGCTCTTTATATGGGCGGTCGTTGGCGGTAAGCGCTTCAAAAATGTCGGCAATGGCCATAATTTTGGCAGGAATGGACATTTGGTCGCCGGTGAGGCCGTTGGGATAGCCTTTGCCGTCTATGCGCTCGTGGTGGGCGCCGGCATATTCAACGACTTTTGAGAGTTCTTTAGGGAAAGGCAGAGCCTTGAGCATATCGATGGTGACAACAATGTGTTCGTTGATTTTTTCCCGTTCCTCTTTGTTGATGGTTCCGTGCGGGATTTTCAGGTTATAGAGTTCGCCGCGGTTATATTGGTCAAAGAGCAGGTCGCCCCGGTCCTGAAGAAGATTTTCAACACCCGGCTGTTCGTAAATTTCAGGGTTTTTGATGTGGTCGCGTTCTGCCCAGGAGAGCCCTTTCATACGGTTGAAGTAACGGGTGAAGGTGATGCGGGAAATCCTGTCCAGTTCGGCAAAGTCGCGTTCGGTCATGTCTTTATCGCCGATGTTGCACTGGGCGATAAAATCGTAATCTTTTTCCAGCTGTCTGACTTTGGCGACAAATTCGGCCTGCAGGTTCTCCGGCGTGTCCGTATTGGCCAGGCGCTTTTTCAGGTAGTCGATATGTGCGTCGCGGCGCAGAATCTCAAAGCGGCTGCGTATTTCATGAATGCGGTTGTAGATGGTTTCCAGCTTGGTGGCTTTGTCAACGATATATTCCGGTGTTGTGACTTTGCCGCAATCATGCAGCCAGGAGGCAATATGCAGCGTGTACCAGTCGTCGCCGCTCATTTCAAAGTCACGCAGCGGGCCGCTGTCTTCCTGAACGGCGGCGGTAGCCAGCAGGCGGGCAATAACGGGCACGCGCTGGCAGTGGGCTCCGGTATAAGGCGATTTGGCGTCAATGGCCCGGGCCAGAACTTCAATGAAAGATTCCAGCAACTGTCCGTAGGCCTCATTAAGCATTTTGTTTTCCAGCAGAAGACCGATGAGCTTGCAGATTGAAATGGTGTTTTTCTGGGTGTCCAGCGTAAAGGTCAGGGTGCGTCCGCTTTCGTCCCGCGGATTGACAAACTGTGCAATGCCGACAACGTAGCCGCGGCGGGTGGTTACCGGAATGCTGAGAACGGAGACGGTGGCATAATTGTTGTCTTCGTCAAACTCGGCGAAAAAACTGTTGTCAAATTTATTGTCGGCGTAGATGTTATTGGAATTAATGACGCCTTTGCTGAAAAAACAGGCGGCGGCAATGGATTTCTGCGGCTGGTTTTTGATTTCGGGCAGAAAAACGGTCGGAGCATAGACCAGATTGTCTGAGCCGCGGCGGGTGATTTTCAGGCTTTTGTTGACGCTGTATGAAAGGGTCAGAAACTTATCATCATTGACATTGTAGAAAAACCAGCCGTCCGCGTCACACATGTCGGCGGCGGTATCCATTATTTTTTCGACGATTTCGGCATGGTTGGCCTCTGCCAGCATTAAATCGCTCAGCTCAAGAATGGAACTTAAATTTCGCGTATTCGTCGACACCAAAGGCCGCCTCCTTCCCTTTACAAGGGTATAGTCTATACGCATTTAGTTAAAAAATAATCAATTAACTGATTTTTGAAATGAGGTAATTGACATCATCTTCGCTTAATTCCTCGCTGGTGGAGCTTATCGAAAGAATGCGTTCAATCACTTTGTGAATGAAAGAAGCACGATCGCTCTTCTGGCAGCCGAAGCGAATGTCGCGGATGACGTTCAGGGCGCTGAAAACCGCGGGGAACATACTCTTGGGGATAAATGCCTTGCGGAGCAGATTGCGAATCATAAAGTCAACCTGCAGGTTAAACAATATTTTGCGGACTTCCAGCAGCGGAGTGTTGGAAAGGTAAACCAGCGCATATTCAAAAAATTTCAAATCGCCCATGCAGATTGAACGCACAACCAGTGACGGCGTCAGGTGATTGGAGGCGTAAAGCTGGTGAACCAGTTCTTCAATCTGTTTATCGGAGCTGTATTCTTCCGAAATGCGCAGCGTGGTTTTTTCCTTAACCTGTTCAACAATGTCGGTGGCAATGTTATTGGGCAGATTATGGGTGGTAATCAAACGTTTCTGCAGTTCGTCGGAAAGAGAACTGACAATCTTTTCAATGACCGAAACCGGCAGGTCGGAACGATAAACCAGGTGTTTTTTGATATTGTCGCTGTCGGAATATTTATCAATAATCGAATCGTAGGTCTTTTCAACGATATTGGCGCTTTCATTGGAGATGAGAACGCCGACGACATCTTCTGAGCATTTGTCAACAATATACTGCGAGACGTCTTCCGGCAGATTTTTGCGCTGGGCGACCGCTTTCTGTTTGTTGCTGCTCTGCGCTTCGATAATGCTGATCAGGTCTTCTTTGGTGAGGTTGGCGTAATATTTGATGAAAGGAACGGCAACGCTGTCCTGATCGTTAATCAGTTTGACGGTGATATCGCGGGGAATTGACTTGCAGTTTTTCAAACTTTCGGAAAGGACTTCCCTGACTTTGACCTGAACGTCTTCAACCATAATGCGGAAAATGTCTTCCGCCAGTTTGCGCCCGCGCTCGCTGATGTCGGTTCCGTCATAATAGGCGGAGATTTTTTGGGCCGCAACTGCTTTGTTCTCAACAGACAAGTCGTGAGACAGGCGGTTAACATCTTGCATTGTCAGGCCGAGTTTTGTCATTTTTTTCTGCACTCGCTTTAATTAACTATCTATTTCTTATCATAAAATAAATTAAATGAAAAGTGTAATTAATCTTTTGTTACAAAATTTTGTCGAGTAACCATTATTTTTCCGCATCCGGAATTTTTGCGTCCAGCCAGTCAATGTCCCCCAGCGTTGCCTCATCAAAATTCGTCAGTTCGTAAAAAGTCATGGTATATTCAAGCAAACCGGCGAAATTCCGGAGATTGGTGTCGAAAATCATGGCATTGGCAAGCGCTTTGCCGGTGACGGGTTTGTCACGGTTTTCAATTTCGGCGCGCAGAAAACGCAGCTGTTCATAATTTACGCCGGAGTTGATTTTATGGGTGTATGAGCGCATGGAGGCCAGCAACGAAGGGAAAATTTTGTATTTGTAGCTGTTGTCTTCGGTTTCGTCTTCGGGAATCAGTCCGGGTTCGTTTGAGTACCACAACAGTTCGCGGTAAAGCGAATTGCCTTCGTTGGCCGGGCGGTTGGTGCCCCAGTTGCTTTCAATGGCAGCGGCGCCCATCAGCAGAGAAGGCGGCAGTTTGTTGACGCGGAGCAGCAGTTCTTTGAAAATGTAAGCATAACGCCGTTCTCCCGTGAGGCGGGTGAAAATGTCATATTTTTCCGCCTGCTGTTCAAGAAATTTTTCTTCTTCCGCAGTGAGGTCGTGCTGTTTTTGGAAGCGGTCTTCCAGCAGGCGGATATGCAGCCGCTCTTCACTGAGTTCTTCGCCAAGTTTCAGAGCCAGAGGGCCGACGATTTGCAAGAAGAGCTTGTTGCGTTTTTGCGGGTCTTTAATTGAGCGGAAGTCGCGAGGGAGACGGGTGAGAAAAATCGGCGGATAAATCCAGTCCCGCATATAAATGTAGTCTTTATAGCCGTATATCCGGTAAAAGTCTTCCAGTTCGGCAACCGTGATGTCATGGATATAAATGCCGTCAACCTTGTATTCATAAACGGGAGTATCCGGCGCTTTGGCGCCGCAGATAAAAAGGACGCTCAGAATCAGGGCTGTGACGGCGGTTAATGTTTTCATGCTTCGCTGTTTTCAAAATTTCTGACTTCTTTGACTTCAGGGATATAGGATTTGAGAATCCTTTCGACCCCTTCTTTAAGGGTAATCATGGCGTAAGGACAGCCGGCGCAGTTGCCGCGCATTTCGACATAGACAATTCCGTCTGCGAAGTTTTTGAAAACGATGTCGCCTCCGTCCTGTTTGACAGCCGGGCGGATGCGCGCATTAATCAGCCCGATGATGCGGTTGACGACGTCTGTTTCGTCGGCAGCCGTTTCCGGCGTTTCGATGACGGCTTCGTCGCCAAGAGCGGCATAGTCCATAATTTCGGCGAGAATCTGCGGTTTGAGTTCTTCCCAGTCGGCTTCGTCTTCTTTGGTGACGGAGATCATTTCTGCCGTCATAAACAATGATTTTATGCCGCCGAGGTCAAAAATCTGCTCGGCCAGCGGTGACTTGCGCAGGGATTTGGCATCAACGAATTCGGCGGTTCCGCTTTTCAGAATCCGAACCGGCGGAAAAAAGTTTAAGACATTGCGGTCAGGGGTTTCTTGTGTTTCAATCAGCATTTTATTTCCTTGCAGGGGCTTGTTCGTTTAAAGCTTCGGCAATCAGGGCAAGCAGATTGCGGGCTTTCACGATGTACATGTTTAAATAACTCAGGTGGTTGGGTGCGGTCAGGCTGTTCAGCTCGCCGTTGCGGACAATGGCCGGTTGGACGGACGAGGCGTCTTCCAGAGCTTTGATCAGGCTTATCCAGTTTTGATATTGTCCGGCGGAAACGATGATGTTTTTATAATCATTGCCGAGCGCTTTGAAAAGCAGGTAATAAGCATAGGCTTTGCCCTGCTGATAATAGAAAATGTTATCGGCTTTGGTGTCCCACCAGGAAGAACTTTCCTCCCGGATTCGGGTTTCAAGAGCGGCGCTGCTTTTGCCAAGGTTTATTTTGGATTTGCGGAGCAGGTAAGCGAGGTCTGCCGGGCTTTTGTAAAAGACTTCGCGGCCGGCACTGAGGCTTTTGTTGTAATTAATCAGGTGGCGGCGAGCCTTGCGGTACTGGTTGTTGGCCGACGGTGCCAGCAACAGTTTGTTTTCGGCGGAAAACATCCAGACGGTTCCGGGGTAACGCAGCAATTCCGCCGCGGCCCGCAGGTCGGAAGGTTCATCTTCCACGGTAATCTTTTTATCAATTCTTTTGGCAAAAGAAGAAGTAAATTTATTTAGGGCGTCAAAAATGCCGAGCTGAAAATTAGGCATATTGTCAAGGAAATAAGAGGGGTAGAAAAACGGCAGGTTCGGCGTCCAGATTTTTTCGTTTACTTCACGGTTGACCAGAAAAGAAATCATTTCCACGCTGCTGGATTGTTCAGGGTGTTTTTCATCAATTTCATAATCGGTGGTGCGGTCAATGTTGCTGATGAGCAGTCCGCCGATAGGATAATAAAGAAAAACCAGCGCGGCAAGCAGAAGAACCAGTGTGTTCCACCAGGTCGCAAGAAAGTTCATTCCCCGGTCAACCATGGCATCAAAAGAAAATTTCGGCAGGCGGATTTGCCGCAGTTTGCCGTATTGTTGCAAAAGCCAGTTTTTAAGCTTGTTTTTGAGCATTTTTCTTTCCCCGTGACGAAAGCATTTTAAGAATGTCGGTTAAACAAAGCACACCGGTTAGTTTAGCCATTACGCAGAAAGTTGCAACACCCAAAATGCATAATCCGGCGAAAAGCGGAATTTTTATGCCGTAAGACAGCAGCAGCCAATTGTCAAACTTCCAGGTTATGCCGAGTTCTCCCAAATAAATAACTCCGCCCATTACCAGCGAGCAGAGCGTGATTTTGAGAATTTTGCGGTTCAGCTCGGCGGAATAGCTCCAATAACCGCGTTTTTTCAGGCCGCGAAGATATTGGTAGAGCGAGACGAAAGAGGCGACGGAAGTTGCCGAAGCCACGCCGACGTGGCCGAAAGGAATCATCAAAGCTATGCTGAGCGACAGGTTGGCAATCATGACAACAATGCTGTATTTGACCGGGGTTTTGGTATCGCCGCGGGCAAAAAAGTTCGGAGCAAGGGCTTTAACCATAACGTAAGAGGGCAGACCGACGGAGTAGGCGATAACTGCCCGGGCGGTCATAACCGAATCTTCGGCGGTGAAACGTCCGTGGCGGAAAAGAATATCTATAATCGGATAAGCCAGAACAATCAGAGCAACCGTTGCCGGAATGGAAAGCAGGGCGCCGTATTCAACCGCTTTGTTTTGGCTGTGACGGGCTGCTTCGATTTCTCCGGCTTTGAGGTGGTGGGAGAGTATCGGCAGCAAGGCAACGCTGATAGCCGCGCCAACCACGCCGAGCGGCAGCTGCTGAATGCGGTTGGCATAGTAGAGCCAGGAGATGGCTCCGGTTCCGACCAGCGAAACAACAATGGTGTCAACCACCATGTTAATCTGATAGACGCCGGCTCCGAGAACGCCGGGAGCAATACGTTTGAACAGGGTTTTGATTTCAGCATTATGCAACAGGCGGCGGATGTTGAACTGCGGTTTGACGCTGACGTCAATCCGCCGGAGAAAAAAGTGCAGCCAGAGAATTTCAAGCAGACCGGCAATGGTTACGCCCCAGGAAATGCCGTGGGCAGGGGTTTCGCCAAAGGGAACAAAAGCAAAAACGGCAACAATCATTGTCAGATTGAGGATAACCGGTGCTGCGGCCGGCCCGGCAAATTTGCCGAAAGAGTTTAAAATGCCGGACTGAAAAGAAACAATCGAAATAAACAGCAAAAACGGAAAAGTGATGCGGGAGAGTTCGACCGACAAAGCCATTTTTTGCGGATCGGAAGCAAAGCCCGGGGCCATCAGTTCAACCACCCAGGGCATGCAGAATTCCATCAGAATAACAAAAAGGGTAAGAAAGAAAGTGAGGACGGAAATGGCCTGGGAGGCAAAACGAATGGATTCTTCGCGTCCGTCGGTTACCAGTTTGTGGGACAACATGGGGACAAAAGCGGTGGTGAAAGCGCCTTCGGCAAACAGGCTGCGAAACAGATTTGGCAGTTTGAAAGCAACGAAAAAGGCGTCGGATACGGCACCGGCACCGAGGAAATTGGCAAGAATCATATCCCGGGCAAATCCGGTAATGCGGCTGACGAGCGTGAATCCTCCGAAAGTGGCAATTGACTTAAATAAAGACATTTTTTCCCATTAAACTGTTATTTGTTAAGGATATTTTATTGATTTGTATGCAGTATATTGTATAAAGATTAAAATTACGAACAGAAAAATCGTTTTATCGCCTTATATTTTGAGAAAAAGCCAGTTTAAATATTGACAAAAGACAATTATATTGCGATAATAGACAAAAGAGATAAGCAAGAATAATAAAAATCTTAGGAGAAGTTTTATGGTTAACATGGCTAATTTGCCGCAGGGAAAAGAGTTTTCTTGGAAAGGCGGCGTTAAAAGCATAGCACGGGGAAAGGAAAGATCTTCGGATCCGGCTCTTTCTCTGGCCGCACAGATTTTGATTTCGCGAGGATATAACGGTTTGGGATCGTCCGTATCCCATGAAGCCGATGCTCATAAAAATATGTTGTCAAATAAAATTTTGGCAAACAATGGTTTGGAATTGCAGGCTGACGGTTCTTATCGTCAGGTTTCTGCCGAGAAAGCCCGGGCGGCCGTAAATGCTGCCGAAACGGGTGCACAGATTATTTCTAAGGGTTTGACACGCTAACTTTTGATTAGAAATAAAACTTCTCGCAATAATCGTTAAAAAGTCCTCCGGTAACGGAGGACTTTTTTTACCAGCAGCTTCGGTGGCTTCCGCCTCCTACTGGACCGCCGGAACACATATGTCCGTAACCTGAATATTCCTCTATATCTCTTTCACATGCAGACGAAGAGGTATAGGAGGAATAAGTGTAACTTGTATCTTCCGTTTTCTCATATACGTCGTTGGTGTAGTATTCCGTATACTGTCCGACACGCAAAGAATAGCCTCCGTTTCCGTCGGAGATGCAGCTGCATCCGGTACTGTATCTTTCGGTTCCGCTTGTGATGCACCAACCATAGCAGCTTTCGCCGCAATTTGTTGTTCCTGTGTATATGTACTGATAGTTATCGAAGGGAGGATTCCCTCCGTTGTCGGTATAGGGGCAGGGATCGCAGACTTCTTTGCATTCGGAGAATTTCTTAAGGCTTCCGGAATAGCAG
>OGCN01005242.1_pt1 | contig 10426 bp, 6 predicted proteins | sample 1570181 | NCBI WGS metagenome assembly OGCN01 (sample SAMEA4370584, study PRJEB24528) | human gut metagenome | reverse complement strand
CTGATACATATATCTAATTCAGAATTCTCTACATCTTCCACAAGCATAAATGGTACTAAATTAGAGATTCTGTCATTACTATCTTCTTCTAATTCAATCGTAATTTGAAAATCTATAAAAGGTGCCCCTTTCGGTGGTTTATCAATATCATAATCGTTTAAATAGTTTCTTAAATATCTATAATTAAAATCATTTGCACCAAATGCATTATTATGATTTATCAAATTATCCAAGGCTGTAATGACTGTTGTTTTACCAGCATTATTCTTTCCGATAATTAATGTCGTATCCGATGCAACATCAACTTCTGTACTTTCATCTTCCTGCTTCTTTACAATTTTCGAGCTAATAAATTCAACAACATTATTTTCCGTAGAAAATTTTCTATAATTCGTTAGTTTTAATCTTTTTAAAAACATCACAAATTTTCCTTTCTTTTACTATAATACCTCCGCACTGTATAAACTAATTTCATCTTACTACACTTAATCCAAAACTTCTATATTTCCTCAAACAGAACACGATTTTCTTTTTCTAAGTCAACAAGCCTTCTGTTTCATATTCTTTTAATCCATATATCGCATTTATTTTTCTCATCCCTTTCCATAATTCAAACACAAACAAAAAGAGTGCTTCCGCACTCTTTTTTTATTTTGTCTTCGCAAACGGAGAATACACAGTCAAGGAGGATTATTCATATGACAAAAACATTAAATTTACAGCCACCGCTCAGCACCTTAAAAGAACGCATGAAGCACACCCCTAAAAACAGACCAGGAAAAGCATATTGGGATGGTCCGCGCGGTAATTCCACTTATGTCGTGAAGCCAGAACAGGTAAAACTACGATCTCTTCTTAGTAAGTTTGGCCTAATCGGTGTTTCTTACATAAATGCTATCCCTGATTTTCAGTTCTGTGTTATTCCACTGTCATTCTAACGTCGCCTATGTCCATCCAGCGCTATAAAAACTTTGCCATGTGTGATCAGTTATGTGCAGATTTATGGAACCAGACCGGTTATTTAGGTTATCACAAATGGACAAGGCATCTCGTTTTCGAATATCGAAAGCACAATCATTATTCCTGGCATGAGCGCAATGATCGGCTTCAATGCGATCTGGTTCCAACACCCATTCATAGTTTTTTCAATCACTTGGGTGGTATTTCGGAATGCAAAATTGCTCAAAATTTACATATCAACTAAAGTGCTAGCCTCCACTCTCATCAATTCTACCCGTATTGATGAGGGTGGGTTAATTATAATGTCAAGGATTCCAGCATTTCCAACAAAACATAATCATATGTATTTTTTGCAAAAGTTTTTATTTGTCTATAATCCATTATTGTTAACTGCTCCCCTCGCTTTTTTACCAACTGTCTTATTTCGTCTGCTATATTCCTGTCATACTTAAGCACATGATCATTGACTAACATCATCAACTCTTTAAAAATTTCCTGGTCTTTGTCATATAGTTTATTCATATCCATTGAAAGAATAAAATCACTCACGGTATCAATAAAATCTTCATTACATCTGCTTCCACATTTTAGCATTGTATACAGGAATTTGATAATTAAACATTTTTTATCAAAGGAAACTCTTCGTTTCTTAGCATATTCAATAATCACATCTTCCAGCACAGTAAAAGACATGTTTATTACTCGTATATAGCCTGAATATGAATCTAAAAAATTACATTCATCTGCAAATTTCAGAAAATCTTCCAAGAGATCTAAAGAAACTCTCCTCCCCGTTCGCATTAAATATATGATTCTTTCCACATACTCTTCTATAAATTGAGTGAACCATACGCTTTCCAGGTTTCTTTTTTTAGAAACACGTATCTTTTTTGTGATTTTAATAAAAAGATTAAATATAACATGTGCATCAAAGTCAGAAATATGGTATCTCCATCTCACACGATTTAATATTCTTTCGATATCTTCCTCATCAAACTGAACATAGTCCAATAAGTTCGAAATAATATCCAAGGCAGTTGACAACGCCCGACTGTAAAATCTATATGATTGCTGACTTAATTCTACTATCTGAGAAATGATCATTTCTGTAATTTTTCTACAGTTGCTTTTATTTTTCTTAATCAGTTTATTTTTTAATAAATATTCCAAAAATGCTAAACTGCATAAAATGTATTGAATATCCCCATCTTCCCAGCCTGACTGATTGATTTGCAATACTATACTTAATAAATTTTCCTGTTCATAGCCAGGATATTGTAAATATGCCAAACAGTAATTCCACAAATATCTCGCCCGAATATTTAATTGATTAATTTCAATTAAAGACAATGTTTTATCTTTATTCCCACCACCAACCAGGGCACTTGTAATTCCATATTGTATGCTATCACCAAGCGCTGAACTAATATGTAAATATTTGTCCATCTGATTTTGAGGAAGTTTTTTAATTTCACAATTATAAAATATTTCGTACTTATCATCAACTATATTCATAGAAAATAAATTAGAAAAACTCAGTAATTCATCTTCACTAAAAGCATACCTCCAAATATATGTCAGCTGACTCCACATTTCATGACCATATTTAAATTCGTACCGATCATGCAATACCACGGTTCTAAGCGTAAGAAGATTCAAACTGTATATTGCTAAATGCTTTAAAAATTTATCATGGCAAAATGGGTTGTTTTTTTCTTGCATTACGGATTTTAAATCAAAAATAATATCACCACTAATAATATTTTTTATTTCAATATCAACAAGATCGTCCAAATCTTCTTTGATTTGATCCGGATTTTTATCTGCAAAATAGCTTGGCGCCCATTCATGAATCATTTGCAGCACCACTGGTCGTGAAAATAGTGGCGCATACGCCATGCATGCAACCCAGGCTTTCTGTTTGCCCAATTCCCACTGATTCCGCTTATTTGTTTCTACCAATGTGTGAATCCAGGAAAGAATAGATTTTAACTCATTTACGATATAATTCGCTGTTAAAAATTCACCGAAAGTATTATGCAAAAACTCGTACGCGATGTTTGATACTTTATTTCTGTCAACCACACCTGTAGAATTTGATTTGTGAATAAAGAAAAAACTTCCAAGCAATTTGTCACTTTCGAACAGTTCCTGTTCTTCCAAACCACTATCTGGCGTTTTTTCTTCTGTTAAAAATTGCAAGTCGTTTTCCAGATCATTGGCACGTATATACAATATTTTGCGATTATACATTCCCAAAGCTGCAATACTGATTTTTAACATTTCTTCATCTATTATTCTTTTCTGTTCCTTTTTCTGCCTACTTCTAAAACTGTCATCCTTTCTTCGTTCTCTTGAAATGAATTCACGTATCAAACTATTATATAATTGTGTCATATCCAAGTCTTTATTTTTTCTTAAAGCATTATCATTAGAATCGTATAACGCTAACATCAATAGCAACAAGGGCTGCTTTGAAAGTTCAGATACTTTGTGCGAAGCATCGATTTCGAATTTTTCAAGCTTTGTCTGCAAAAAATATTCTTTATTTGATTCATTCCAAATCTGACACCATTGCCGAACTCTGTTTTCATCAAAATCAGATAGCATGATTACAGGTGTCCTATCAGGAATCATTGCTTTATCAATCAGCGTTATTCTGCTTGTCACAATACATTTTACAAAAATTCCATAAATGGTTTTTTGCTGTTTCTGAAACTCCTCTATTCTTTGCAGAAAATCTGAGTATGCTTTTCCACTTGCCTGTAATAGCTCATCATATCCATCAAAAATAATTAATATTGGTTTTTCCAAACCACAGGAAGCAATATCACTCCACAAACATCCATTAGAAAAATCTCTTTCTATCTGCTGGTTGATTTGTTGCGGCACCGTTTGCTCTGCAACGGTATCTCTCAATTTAACAATGATTACATGGTATTCATGATGTAATATCTGGGCCGCGAGCATACTACATAACAATGACTTTCCCGCACCAGGGTGTCCCAAAATTAATAATGGACGAGTACCAACAACAGAATGGCGTAATACATCACCCACAAATTTTCCTATATTTTCCTGTTCTTCGCATGCCTTCCACGCACTCTTATCTTCCAAATGCATGCTTTCCCTATAAGTTAAGGTTCTAAAACTTTGAGGAATAAAGCTCTGCCGTTTTGAGGGAAAAACCAATCTGTTAATCGTATATAACTTCATTTCTGAAACACCAGCAAGGGGCTCATCAATGTATCCACTGTATTTTTTGTTATACTGCTCCAATGTTGTCTTAGCTTTAGAATCCCGACTATTTTCATAGTAACCTGATATAAGTTTAGAAATCCTTGAAAAACCAATATCTATACTTTCCTGTATCTGTCTATGTTCCTGTATATTAGCCCATACAAAAAAATCATTAAAATTAACCGCCAACTGGTAATACTGCTTCTTATAATTTTCTACTGCTTTAGCTGGCAATTCCCGTACTTTCATCAAAAAGATTTCTCGCTCTGATTCTTCCATGCTATCCAAAAAAGAAAGCATCTCATAAAAATGCAAGAATTCTTTGTTTAATATATTATAAAAAACTTGCAGTTGCTCCAAATAATCTTGCGGTTTCACAACTGGATCTGGCATAGTTAAATCATAATTAAAAATTTCTTCAGCAGTCTGATCTGCATCTTTTGTCGAATTTTCTTTTAAGTAGTCTATATATTGAGCTATGCTCTCTTCCGTCAAAGTCTTCTTTTCTTCTGGTGAAATATTAATCTGCCGCTCTTCATCTGGCAGATATAACTTCATCGAATCAAAATAAGCTGCAAAAACAATCAAAACCTGGGCAATCTGAGCGTGTTCATATTTTGTAGAAAAATCTGTGTATTTTCTATTTGTAAACGTATCCACAATATTTTTTACAGCCGTTTCAATGATTGGTTTTGCACCAAGTATTGTTGCTCCATTCGCGATATTCATTATAAATGACGTGTCTTTGCAAACCATAACTGGCAGAAAAAATAAGGCAATCTCAAAAACCTTATTAGCACAATCATAAATGTCCGTTTTTTCACCTTTTAAAATTTTACACACTTCTGAAAATGTAGTTTTTTCTATCATATACCGTCCCCATTTCTCCTTTGTAATTACTCGTTTTTACCAATTTTCATTCTATCTATTGATCATAGTTCATTTAATTATATATTTCGTGCCTCTGCCCTTCCCTTCAACATTTACCACACCTTTTTGTCCCATATTCTTTAATAACTGTGTTGTCTTCGATTTTCCAAAAGGTGCATATGGAGCAATTTCACTTATTGGTTTCAACATGGTCCGGCTTAAAATTTTATAAATCACTTTTTCATCTTCTGTTAGATTAGCATTATTTTCAACTACCGGAAGCACAATTTTTATGGAATTCTCTGACAATTCAAAATCCGGTTTTATCAATGCATCTTCATAAAGCTGTTTTATTCTTGTAATTCCTGTTCCAAATATCTCTACAAATCCCAATCTGTAAAATACGTTTGCAAGATTTCTGTTTCTTAAAACGGAAAGTTTCCCAGACAAATATTCCTCTGCTGTTATTCCCGATGGCAATCCACTAGGAGATACTATTTCGATTCTATCATCAAACATCGAAACTCTAATTTGAGATTCCACATCCCAGTTCCTATGGATCAATGCATTAGCAATCGCCTCTCTGAAAGCCGCTTCCGGTACTTTCTCCATCTTCTTTCGGTCTGCTCCCTGTATCACTTCATATTGGTAATAATCTCGAAATACGGCAATTGCCTTTTCATATACATCCAAAACTGACATGTTTTCAAATGTTATTCTTTTTTGAATAATATTAATATTCTCGCCAAATTTAACAATGTCGATTCCCGGGAAATGATTTTTATCTGCCAAAAGACCAGCTGCATTATTATAACCATTTACATTGTCATACAAATTCAATGTTCTCAATGTGTCCTGATTAAAAGATTCAATCTGAACGCATTCTTTCATTTTATAATGTAAAGCTTCAAACGATAGTTCCTGATCTTGACATGGCAATTCTTCAAATCTAATATTTTTTCCATCCAAAATAAGCCTTGAAAGTTCCAGTGTATCTATCTCTATAGTAGCTGTATCATTTCGTTTATATGCTTTAGATTTATATAAATAAGGTTTCCGAAGCCCACTTCTTACAGTGAGCTTTATTGTCTGATCATTATTCTGTATTTCAAGTGTATAGTTCGGTTGCGGCGAAATACTGTCGTTAATCTTATTTTCAATATCAAGGCACGCCTGTTTTACATCTGGTAATCCTTTTACATTTCCATTATCATCAAACCCAAAAAGAATTGCTCCACCATCGTAATTCGCAAATGCACTAACTGTTTTTAAAAAAGTATTTGTGATCGTTTCCTTAAATTCCAATAATCTTGTTTCACGCATATTTATCACATCCATTTCGATCTTATTAATTATATTATATGCAAAAACGCGCGAAAATCAATCGTAAATTTTTGCGATTGGTTTTCACGCGTTTTTAATTAATAATTCCTTGTTCTTAATTACTCTCTATAATTCTCTGTTCCCCCTGAAATGCAAGCACTCTCTGCTTATTGCCAAATTGCATTTTGCTCCAAATTTTTTGACGATTTTTAAAATTTTTCGATCCATAAACATAATAATGATCAAGCACAAGTAATCTGAGCAGTTTGGCGGCAAAAATATTATCATTAGCCTTATAATTATCATACTCTTTTAATATTGATTCAACTGCAATTATGCCAAACTCATTTAATTGTATTGCGTCTTGTACTAAATTATATCCTATTTTGTCATTTAGCTGTGACTGTGCTACAACCGGCATCAATGCTTTATTGGCCACAGAAGTTGCTAAATTTCTTATCATAGCATATGACAAGAGGCCAAATAAATTATCCATAGAAGCATTAAGTTTTCGGCTAATTTCTTTTGCTTTTTCCATTTCAATTTGCGATGGTGTCTGTTGTAATTTTTCTGAGATATTATCAAAAATCCGTTCTATTCCACCGTAAAGAATATCACTGCTATATGATAATGTTCTCATACCCACTATATAAATAGTTTCTAGCAGATCATTTTTTACAGTTCCTCTAATAGTACCAGGATAATTTTTCAAAATTTGTCCCATCACTTCTATTGTTTTAAATGCATTATCCAAACTATATACATATTCTCTGTCTTCTTCGATTATTTCCTGCTCTTTTCGTTTACTCTTTTCTCTTTCTTGCCTGTCTCTCGCTTCCAATAATGCATTTTCTCTCTGCTCTATATCTGTTTCTGGAGTAAAATCAGATTTCAAATATTCATCAAAAGATAATTGAATTGATTTATGCTCTTCAAAATCAAAAATTTTCTTGTTTGATAAAATATTTTTTGTATTTTCTAACACTGTATCAATTATAAAATCATCTTTTGAAAGGTGACATAAAAAAATCATGATGTCACCACATTCTTTTTCATATAATCGGAGAGACATTGTTTTTATTTTTTGCCTTGCCTTCTCTTTACTAATATTATTCGCTAAATATTTTGCAGTAAAATAATAATGAATGTATGGATACCCAAAAATCACCTGACCCTCTTTTCTATTTAAAAGTTCCGCTCTTTCATATTCACAAAGATATTGTTCTGCATTAGCATCTGTTTGAAAATCCTGATTATATTGATATACAATCTTTTTATATTGATCTAACGATATTTCTCGCATGCTTTCGCTCAACATGTAATCAGCTATGTTTGTTAAAATCCCAAATGCAATATCTCTATGAATATATTCACAGTTCTGAGTCATATCCAAAATTGATTTTGTAATCAAAAACTCATATAAATACCCATAATTACTTCTTTCTTGATTGCTACCATCTACCGAATATTCAAGCTGCTGTAGAATAATTAAAATATGCGGAGGTATACATGGCATATATCCATTTCCCTTCAATACATTAATGGTAGACATTGCCTCTGCTACCTTAACTTTAACTACATCATCAATGATATCATCTCCTCCTTCCGATAAATAGTACCAATTTGTTATAAGTTGATTTCTCCTTCGATATCCCAACTCACTTATTGAGCAATGAATATAACCATTATTTTCATGATTCAATGAATCATCTAACAATTCTAATTCAAACGTTGTATTAGAAAATGTTATAATATAATCATAATAATTATCAAAATACTCTAATATCTGTTGTTTGGATTTTCTATCTCGTACTTCCTCAAAATTGTCTAAAATAAGCATTTTTTTAGATAAATCTAATTGCTTATATATGTCTACATATTCCTTACCATATGCATAAGAAATGCAAATTTCTTCATTTTTCTCCAAATGCCTACAAGGATTACTACCCAATTTTGTGCAATCCATAATTATGCCATATTTACCTTTTTCTATAAGATCATATACCATATTTTTAGCTAATGCTGTTTTTCCTGATTTTGATCCCCCTGAAAAAGCAATTCTTTTGGTTTTTAAAATATAATCCAATAATTCCTCTCCCCGAACTGTAACGCTTTCTTCATTTATATCATAACTATTATTGGAATTCTTGTACGCTTCTATATCAGGATATACATACAAATCTCGCATTGTCACTTTTTCTTTTCGTGGATGAGAAATTCTAATATCTGCTGTTTCTAAATATGTTTGAAAATCCTTCTGAAAATATAAATATTTATTATCTTTTAAATTCAATTGCCTTGACATGGAGTATGACTTAACGTACATTTTTTTGTCATCATCCCAATTAAATACATTAGTTTTATTATCATTATCGTCAATATAGCTAAGAATAAAACCACTTATTTTATCATTGTCTCCCCCTCCCTATTAAGTCAAGTGTTTTCCCTTAAAATATAAGGGATTTCTTTAGTTACTCTCAGATAAATGAGCCACGGTGATGGACATTTTCCTGTATCTGGTACGAAAATAGCTGGTTTTGGGTATACGAAAGTAAAACGTCTTCTTTGGGGTGTTTTACATGGCCTTGTATAACCCATGCAATGGTATTTGCAGATGCCATTCCGTAAAGCATGTGTGGTTTTCCGTCTTTTCCTTTTCGGATAACAGGAAGCGCATGCTCACTACTGTTGGGACAGGCATAGTTTATACTGTAGAATTCAATCACACGCAGCTTGGCCGGAATAAAAACCAGTTCCCTGCGAACAAACTCCTCACCGATTTTCTTCAACGGGGTATTGCAAACAGGACAGACTTTTTCCTCATCTGAAAGATCAAGGTATCTTCGGGTGATTGGGATTCCTTTAAAGCGGTCTGCATCTGTGGTTCTGGCTTTCCGCTTTTGGGTTGCGGGTTCAGCAAGTGAATCTGAAAGTTTCTCAGCTTCGATGGCAGCCAGATCCTGTTCCATTTCCGCTTCATTAAAAAGATTCAGCTGTCCCGGAAAATCAACAGGAGATTTTTCACTGGAAGAACCGAATAACTTCTTACGCAGAAGCGCGATTTCATCTTTCAGGTTATCACGTTCCTGTATAAGTGCTTCTTCCCGCTTGTTGGCAGCATCGACAGTTGCCTGAAGCGTTTTTATCATCTGTTTCAGATCGGTGATCATATCTTTCAGCTCACGCAGCTGGAGATCTTTGGAACTGTCTGCCACGGTTTTCCCCTCCTGTTTTTGATACTTTTATTATACCAAAAACAGATGGAAAAGCCCAGTAAAACAAGGATTCCTGCGGTCTTGAAAACGCCGAAAATACAAGACTTAATAGTGATAAGGTACTATTTAGCTTTGCGAGGGGCAGAGAACGGTGTGACCGTAATGGTCACGCCGTTTTTCTGCGTCCAAGGGTAGATTTCGCAACAACAGGCTCGGAAATCACAGGAATCTCTACGTCATCCACGAAGTTGAAATAGATTTTCACCTTCTGTACCCGCTTGCCGCTGGATTTGTCCGGCGCAAACACCTCAATCTTCTTGATATATTCATTGACTATCGTAGGTGTCAATTCCGGCACATCCACATACTTCTGGGTTAGAGCGACAAAGGCATCTACATCTGCACTCATGGTTTCCTGCGTTTCCAGCCATTCTTCCGTCACTTCAATTTCGAGTTTTAACCGCTCCTGTTCTGCCTCGTAATCGGCGGTCATTTTCTTGTACCGCTCCTTGCTCAGATCGCCCAGGACAAAATCCTCATAAAGTCGGGACAGAAGAACATCCAGGTCAGCCAGCCGTTTCTTCGCCTGCTCCACTCGCTTCCGATCTTCACGGATGTTGCGTTCCTGATCGGAGCGGCGGCATTGCAGCCATTCCTCTTGAAAACCCTCCACGTCCTGCCGAATATAGGCATTGACCGCACGGATGCGCTCCAACACCAGTTCCCGCAGTACATCTTCCCGGATATAGTGGGCAGAACAGGTGCCTCGACCGCTTTTGTAGCTGGAGCATACATAGTGGTCTTGCTTGCCGTCAAAG
>OGCN01005225.1_pt1 | contig 10457 bp, 8 predicted proteins | sample 1570181 | NCBI WGS metagenome assembly OGCN01 (sample SAMEA4370584, study PRJEB24528) | human gut metagenome | reverse complement strand
ACAATCTATGCCGGCTTTACCAGTTCTAATCATACGGGGTTTACTGAATGCTTACGGTTAACAGATCCTGGTAAAACAATTCATAGTCATATATATGTAATACATTGATATTTTGCCTTTTTTCTATCTTTATTTTTAAACTTAATGGAACTTCTTCAGAGTAAGTTATTTCGTTACATTTTCTAATGAAATTTTCCCAAGTTTGTTCTGGGCTATGTGAACGATATGTAATAGCAATATCTTCTGCTTCTAAAATTGTTAAGCATAGAATATCACTTTCACCTAACTCTATACATATTTCATTTTCTGTTGGTAGTTGGTCTTGAAATCCTTGACATTGATACGAGGCTTCATACACCATTGATGTTTCCTTATTACTTTGTTCTTCTAGAACAGGGTGAATAAGAAGTCTTTGTACTATAGATGTAAATAAAGTATTCATAATTTAATTATTGCTGGTTTCTTATAAAATGTTCGTAACCTTCATCAGAATATATTACGACCATTTTATTGCCTTGAGTATCAACATCTGCTTTAATAACATTCTGTAGATTTTCTATTTGGCCTTTTATGGATAAATCCAAGTTGTCTGCCAAACGAACAACTTGCCTTCTCATTCTATCGCTAATACTTGTAGGTTGTTTTTGAAATGTGCGATCGAATTTTTCTGTCTCCGGAAGATTATGTAATTTGTTTATTAAAGAATCCTTATTAAGATTGGGATCTATTGGGATATAATCTCGTATCTTTTGTATATACTCTTCTATATTAAAGTTGTCATTTGACGAAAAATAAACAAGATTTAAGTTGAACAAATTTGTAAAATCTGTTTTATGCTCTTTTCTAATAGGAGATATAACTTTGTCTTTTATTGCTTTGTATGCTTTTATTGTATTTAGTTCATTGGTTCTTAATTCTTTTAATTCTAAGAAACTTTTCCACCAATACTTAGCATCCCTACTACTAGTATCACATACTAATACATTTGATATGTCGTAATTATGGTTGTTCAAAACATATTCTATAGATATAGCTTTATAAATCTTTTTTTTTGTTGGTAATCCCAACTTCTTATCCCCAGATTGCTCTTCCATAAATTCGGCATAATCTGCTTTTGCAAGAATTATCTTACAGCTACCTTCCTCATTAATTGTTTCAGCAATAATTAATACACCTTTAGGTATTGGATTTAATTGAGTATGATTGTCATTAAATTCTTTTTCTATAGATGATAGTCGGTGTGCAGGTCGTGACTCTATGTAGCTTTTGAGTTCTTCTGCTATTCCAACTTTACGTTCATCTTCGTCTGGAATAGAACATAAGGCATTAATTTTGGTTATAATGAAAATTACATCGTTGTAAGCTGTTTCATATTGTTCGTCAAAGCAATATTGACGAGTAACAGAATTATTAGTTAACTCTGTTGTAATAGCTTCAATATATTCACGAACATTTTCTGTCCTATCAAATACAGCTTCATTAGCAGAAGGAATATCATTTTGAATTATAAAGATCTTAGAATAACGTATTAGCATAACTTATGCTGTTTTAGGTTGAATGTTTATGTAATAATAATCATAGATAACAAAGATAATGAATGCGTTTGGTTTTTTGGCATATTTAATGTGCTTTTTTAAAAAAACAGACCGATGAATTAAGCATTATTGCTAAATTTGCACTATAAGTCAAACTATTATAATTAATAGACAAATTTAGGCATATGAAATCTCAAAAAATCAATAGATTAAAAGTGGTTTTGGTTGAGAATGGTAAAACAGGAAAATGGTTGGCTGAACAAGTTGGTAAAAATGAAGCTACCGTTTCTCGTTGGTGCTCCAACAAGATGCAACCATCACTTGATATGCTGGTTAGAATTGCAGAACTTTTAAATGTGGATCCTCGCCAACTGATAAATGGCGGTAATAAAGATTAAATAATGAAAGATATTCTATCGTACGAATCTGATATATGGTCTTGTGCAGACCTCCTTATTGCTACGGGAATCAAGCAAAGCGATTTCCCTAAATATATGATGCCGTTCTTTGCATTGATTATGCTCGAAGGACGTATGCGTAATGAAATTGCTGACATCATAGAGACTGAAGGATTGAATCGTGAAGACAATCTTGATGAATTTGTCGAAGCCTTTAAGGATAGAGAATGTGGATATAATGAGTATATTGTTAAAGACGGTAAGACTTTGTCGGACATCTGTAACAATGACAAGACTTTTGAAGATGATTTTCGTAACTACCTTTCAGGTTTTGATGGAGCATTAAAGGAATTGCTTGGTATAGAACGAGGTACAGACGATAGTAAATATCTGAATCTTGATGGTATTATTGCAGAACTTCGTAAGAAAGGTGTGCTTTTAATGTACGTAACAAAGTGGTCGCAAATTGATCTTTCTACATATAATAATTCAGAAATAACGACTCTTGAAGAACATATCAAGCGTAAATGGGCAGATATTTCTGCGGAAACCGCCGGAGAACAATATACGCCGGAGGATATTATTGCATTGATTGCAGAAATTGTGTCTGCTAAAATTAATATCAGCCATGATGATTATGTTCATTTATACGACCCGACTTGTGGAGGTGCTAATCTCCTTTTTGGGGTAGCAGACCGTTTGAATGATATTGGGTATAAATATATTGCGGCCAATGGTAGTGAGTGGAATGATGCTCTTTTCGCCTTGGCTAAAATTGAATCCCTGTTTCGTGAAGATGCAGAAATTAAATATGGCAACACCTTAACAACTTTACCTTTTAAGGGGAAAGAGTTTGATGTTGTTGTGGCAAACCCACCATACGGTATTCCCTGGAAAGGATATGAGAAAGAAATACGTAATGACCAGACGGGGCAGTTTGCGTTTTTCCCATCTGTCAGCGATGGTCAACTTTTGTTCCTTCAGCACAATGCATGGATGCTTCATGAAGATAGCGGTATTGTAATAGAAGTAAATAATGGTAGCTCTCTTTTTAGTGGAGATGCGGGTAGTGGAGAAAGCAATATCCGTAAATATCTTTTCGATAATGATTGGGTTGAAGCTATAATACAAATGCCGTCTGATGAGTTTTTCAATACAGGTATTGTGACTTATCTTTGGATTCTGAATAAGAACAAGCAAATTGAACGTAAGGATAAAGTTATACTTATTAATGCTTCTGACCTTTGGCAGCCGTTGAAAAAGAACAAAGGTTCCAAGCGTAAGGAAATGAATCCGGAACATCGTAAACTGATAGTTGATACTCTTGTACGCTTTGAAAACAATGATATTGCTAAAGTTTTCGATAAATGGCATTTCTATTTCAACAAACAACAGATACAACTTACTGAAATTGATAGTAATGGACGTTATGTTAGTCAATCACTTGGTTGTGCTGGTGAAGTATTCAAGATTAAGGATGCTGACATTATAGCTGTTAAATCTTCCGGTGTCTGGGAGTGGCCTCTCAATAATAAAGAAGAGTGGAAGAACCAGGAAGAGATGGTAAGTATGCGTAAAATTACGGGAGACACTATTGTTTGTACAGCTGACTATTTTTATTGGGAAGATAAAGAACACAATGTGGTTTTGCGTAGTTCTGTTGTTTCTGGTGTCCATGAGCTTCTTGGTTGTGGATATATTTCAGCGACATACAGTAGTACTAAGAAAGGTAGTAAAACGTGTACTGTAAAAATATCGGATTATACTTATAAGGATACAGAGGTTATATCTTTTGATCCGGATTCAAAACAAAACAGTAAGGATATTCTTACTTTCATGAATCGGTATATCTTTAAACCATATTGTCTTCTTGATAATACAGTTGGAGTAGAAGTGAATTTTAATAAGGAATTTTATGTTCCTGAAACTGTAGAACCAGTTGATTCAATCCTTGCTGAAATAGCTGAGATTGATAAAGAACTTATAAATTTTGATAAAGAATTGGGATTATGAGATTAAAAGACGTTGCAATATTAAATCCTAAATATGATGGAGAAGATTTAGATAATGAATTTGTCTCATTCTCTCCTATGGAATGTCTTAGATATGATAATCTTAGGCTTTATACTATTCCTTTTAAGGATGCAAGAGGTAAATATACTTATTTTGCTAATAATGACGTTTTATTTGCAAAAGTAACTCCTTGCTTTGAAAATCTAAATACAGCAATAGCTTCAAATCTTTTGAATGGTATTGGATTTGGGTCTTCAGAAATAAATGTTTTGAGGTTTTCTGATAAGTGCTATATAAGATACTTTTTTTATCTTATATGTTCTCGTCAATTTATTGATAAGGGATGCGCATCAATGTCAGGTGTTGGAGGACTAAAACGAGTTAATCCTCTTGCTGTAACAACTTTTGAATTTGAATTACCTCCACGATTTGAACAGGAAACCATAGCAGATTACTTAGATAAAGAATGCAATAAAATTACAAAAGAAATTGATTTGTTGGAACGAAAAATTAAGTGTTATCATAGTCTACAAAATTCACTTATTAATAAAGTTGTAACTAGAGGACTTAATCCTAATGTTTCTATGAAACAATCAGAAATCCCTTTCTTGAATGAAATACCAGAACATTGGCATATATGCCGCATTAAGGATTTGTTTAACGAACGTATAGAATTATCAGAAACAGGTACTGAAGATCTTCTTTCAGTTTCAGAATATTACGGGGTAGCAAAACGTGCGGATAAAGTTGATGGTGAAAATATAACCCGTTCTGATAGTTTAATAGGTTATAAAATTTGCTATGTTAATGATATTATATCTAATATCATGTTAGCTTGGAAAGGTAGTCTAGGGAAAACAAAGTATAATGGAATTGTAAGTCCAGCTTATGGTGTATATAAGCCGATTGTTGAACTTAATGCTTCGTTTTATCATTATCTATTTCGTACAAAAATATATAAAGGTATATTTAGAATCAATTCACGAGGTATAATAGAAAGTCGTTTAAGACTTTATACGACAAATTTTCTTGGATTATCTACAGTTTATCCTCCTATTGAAGAGCAGAATGGGATAGTTAATTATCTAGATGAAAAATGTAGTAAAATAGATGCAATAATTGAAAAAATAAAATTAAAAATAGAGCGATTGAAAGAATTAAAACGTTCATTGATAAATGAAGTAATAACCGGTCAGCGTACCATTAAAACCTCTGATTTATGACAGAACTTGAACTACAAGGTGAATATGTAATGGATTTCTTTTGTCGTCGTAATGATGGGCTTGGATTCCGTGAGGTTAAGAATAATGCCGTTACTTCTGATCTCTTTATACCAGCCGACTTAAAGGAGTTTCTGAAAGAAAATTCTCGTGTTAGTTGGAACAATCTGCTTAAACGAAGTGATTATAATGGGGATGAGCAGAAGCTGATTCGTGACATCATGGACGATATTCGTCGTAAGATAGAAACCAGTGCCAATGTTGCGATATTTCTGAATAGTACGACAAAGAACAAACCTTATTCTTTCGGTGGAGAAACGCTGAAACTTTTGTATGTCAGTGGTACGGAACTTCGTGGTGATGAGGATTTTGAGAAAAATATCTTTTCTGCTGTAGAGGAAATGACCTATTCTTTCCATCATGAGGGAAAAAGAATTTTTACATTCCGCCCAGATCTATCTTTTTTTATCAATGGTATATTTCTGGGATATGCTGAATTAAAGAGTAACTTTACCAATCAGACGGCGAAGAATAACGGGCGTAATAAAGTTATAACTGATTACTTGGAGGCTGTTTGGGAATATACGAAGATTGCCAATGGTAATGATGTGCAACAGTCGCTTCGTAGAACCATGCTTCGACCATTTGAAAAGTCTATACATCTTGTTACAACGGATATTAATAATACCTTTATATTGCGTAATCCGGGACAGTTTTTTGACGATGCAAAAAAAGGATTTCAGGAGAATATGATTTCCATATCGTCATTCCGTCCTGTTGTAGAGAAAGTGTTTAAACCACTACCAACTGTTTTGGATGAAAATGCAGATCCCCGTATCAGATTTGAAGAGGCCATGCGTTCTCTTTATTCAAAGAAGATGGTAGAGAAAGAAATTCTTTATTACAATTTTATGGCTTATACGTATAAGACCATAACTATAACAGAGAATGGTCGTAAGGTGCAGAAGAAGGAATATAAAGACAAGACTGGTAAGTTGATGTGCCCCCGTCCGAAACAGAAATTCGGATGCGATCGTATTATTGACCGTGTTCAGGAGTTTCTTGATCATGAAAGCGAGCCTAATTATTACATAGAAAAACTCCGTGCTGAGTTAGTGGCGATGAATGCTCCGCAAGACTTGATAGAACGTGTTGTGGCAGAAAGAGACAGCTATTGTAATAATAAATATGTCTATTCTCTTCTGTTGCAATATGCTGCCGGTTTTGGTAAAAGTAATATCATTGGGTGGACTGCATTACAACTTAAGGATATGCGCTATAACGGGGAGTGGGTTTATGATAAAATATTACTTGTTGTTGACCGTTTGCAACTCCGTGACCAACTTGATTCCATGATGCTCAATATGAACATAGACAAAGCTATGTTTGTAGAAGCAACAGATCAGGATACCTTTGTCAAGGCATTAAGTGACAAGCGACGTATAATCGTGGTTAATATACAGAAGTTTTGGGAACTGAAGAATGCGATAGCAAAAGCCGGAAAAGATTTCAAAAATCTTCGTGTGGCATTCCTGATAGATGAGGTACACCGCTCGAATACAGATGATGTGCATCAGGAAATGTTCTCGGCTTTTGATGAATTGCAGGATATTTTTGATGAAAATGGTGGTTTCCTTACCCGTGGTTCAGTTAAAAAGAATCTTATCGTAGGTTTTACCGCAACTCCAAGTCCGAGAGTGCTTGCCCGTTTCGGAGAATTCTACCGTGGAGCGAATTTTAATCAGTTATGGAAACCATTTGATGCCTATACGATGAAAGAGGCTATAGCAGACGGCTATATTCTTGATCCTACGAAACATATCATTCCTGTCAATGTAAAGATGTATTTTGATATGCCGCCAGAGCTTACACAGGCTGTGACGCAGGCTATTCAAGAGGGACGCGATGAAAAGATTACAATCGCTAAACGTAAGGTATATGAAAATCATGACAGAATTCTGGCTATATCTAATTTTATAGTGAACCGTCTACTATCACAGGTTTATGGAAAAATAAGAGGAATGGGTAAAGCGATGTTAGCAGTAAGTTCTATTCCGATTGCCATAGAATATTGTAAAGCTATTCGTAGCCTTATGGCAGAAAAGACAGCTACCGGAGCATTTACAAAATACGCTGATGCTCCTGTTGCTATTGTATATTCTGATAATCAGAAATACGAAAAATGCGCATCAATGAATGATGGTGTAGAAGAGGACCGCGTCATTGATAATTTTAAAACTGCCAAGAACGGAATTATCATTGTGGTGGACAAACTGCAAACTGGGTTTGATGAACCTAAATTGCATACGCTCTTTCTTGATAAGGAAATCCGCAGTATCAATGCCATTCAGACCATTTCACGTGTTAATCGTACTGCAAAATATAAAGAGGAATGTCATATCGTCGATTTTTCATTTGAGAATGTTAATGAAAAGAATATCCGAGATGCTTTTGCGGAATTTTGCGGAATTTCAATAACCGATTTTGACCCTATTCGCGAAAAGGCTGTTATAGAAGAAATATATCGCGGATTGTTAGCACAACCCATTTATATAAAATGGTTTGAACGTTACAAGGCTTCTTTGTCAGACAAAGAAGCTAATATGGCTCTTTGCCTTGAAATGGATGCAGATATACGGTCGTGGATAAAAAATATGGTAGATGCTCATGCGCAATATATTCAGGAAATAGAAAGTCGTGGGGAGCAGATTGATCCTGCTCACGCAGATGATGCTGCAAAAGCATTACGCAAGGCTATTGGAAGATATAATTCCAGACTTTTGCTTTTGCAAGGAGTCATTGAAATTGCACCAAGTTTCTTGGATGCTGCATTTATCGACTTCTGGAAGAGATATAGTTATATTTATCGTTCTATGTTTGAGAAATACAGTCCTCTTGGTTCTATTTCCACTTCATTTGACGGAAGCTTAGGACTACTTGTCGGTGAAGAAATCGAAGTTGAGGAGCCGGAAGAACCCAATGGAGGTGGAACAGAGGAACCAGCACCTGTATCAGGAAAGAAAGGAGGAAGACCAGGACTTGCAAGTATTTTTGATCAATTAGCCAGATTGAATGCTACGGAACAAGAGCGTGAGCAGGAAATGCAATTCTGGTTAAATCAGACAGAGCATTTATTTTCATTTTTCCGTGAGGATGGAAAATTTATGGCAATGCTTCGTAGCCCAAATTTCTCACGTGACGATATTGAGAAAGAGTATAATAAGCTTATTCGTCGTTATTTTAGGCAGACAAATGATACAAAGGTTCGTAAGCTTATTGATGAGAATAAGGAAATGTTCCTTGAAGAGTTCAAGACAGAAGTTTTGAAACCTGAAAATACATCTGCCAAGCTTTATGAAATACCTATTGATGATAACTCATTGAAAGCTGCTGAATCTTAATCTTGTTGTATCAATAATAATCCCGATGTATTATTAATACAGAGAATATAACGCAGGTGATCTGGTTTAATGATAATTAATCGTCTGTAAGAAACATTTATTATAAGAATACCAATCACTTCAGAATAAACTTTCTGAGGTGATTGGTAAATTAAATAGTATATATAGTTTACAAACACTTAATTTCATGAAAAATATTTTATATGGTTACGCTTGTTATTGTTTGCTATTTTGCTGTTAGAATAACAAATTCATTTTAAATGATTGTATTTTGCGCTCTTTTATAATATCATCTGGTTCTACATTCCCTATTAATAGAGGAGAGTTAGGATTGTGTCGCATTTTATTTTGAAACACCAAGGATTTATTAAAATTAGCGTAGCAATATACACAATTATGTGAGCAAGTATTATACTCACCTATATCAATACTCTGTACGCATCCACATTCTGAACGTTGATTTTTATCCTTAGAAACTATCAATTTTATACCTAAAAGGTCTTCTATAAGAATGTTATCAATGCATTTACCATGTTTAATACCCAACTGTTCTAACTCTATTTTTTCCGCACAGGATTGAACTGTAATTCCATAACTATTAGCTATTTTAACTATTCCCATAGCTAGAGAAAACATTTCATTTATATATGGTTCTCTTGCAGAGGTATTGATAATATTTCGCTGTACTTTCTTATATAAATCGATGAAACTTATTACACATGTATCAGTGTATGTGTACAATCGTTTGGCTATTTCTTCATAATACTTTAGATGATAATTTATATCTATTTTATCAGTTAATAAAATCGGATCGTATCTCCAAATTACACGTTTTGCCCCTATCTTATCAGATAACTGCTTAAATGTCTCAATAACAGAATTTTTCTTGGGAACTGTTAATTCAATTCCTGTATTATATGGATTAATTGTAAATTGGAAGTAATACATGTATTTGTCAAGAAGATTTAGTCTGTCAAGCATTGGCTTAGGATTCTTACTCCAAAACACAATACAGTCAATCAAACTAGGAGATAAGTTGATTTTGCTTATTTGATGCCTGTTCATTGGGTTTCTGACATATACAAAGCCTTCCTGTATACGATTAAAAAACCAATCTGCATAAAATGCCGGGATATCTGTCCTTCGTGAAACTGATAGTATCATTTTTGTGAATGATTTACTTTTATTATTAATTGAATACTTCCCTTACTCTCAAATGGATTAAAAGTTTGCACATTTTGCTCTACTATTGGTATGCTTAAATTGCAGGGTAATTTTGTCCCATAAATTGGTTGAAAATCATTAGGGGTTGCAAAATGACGACGGGCTACTTTTATTGCTGGTGAAAGTTTTTGAGCTAAATGCTCCATACAAATATACCCGGTTCCATCTTTATAAAACAAGGGAATATCATTTATTACCACCCATTTAAATATACCATTATTTATAAGATCTGCTAATCTATTAATAAAATCATCAGTAATATCAGGACTAAATTTAATTAGATCTGAAAAGAAATAATTAAGAATTAAAATATCAGCCCATCTATCTTTTATAAAGGAAAAGAAGTCCTCAGAAGTATATTGTACAATATGAGGAGTTTGTTCGAACCTATCTATATTAAAATTCTGTATTTCATTCCATATAGGATTTCTGTCTATTCCCATATAACTTATAGTCATATCATTGAGTGCTTGGACTGCACCATATAATTCAGTACTTGGACCACATCCAACGGACAAAATATACACAGGTCTTGTTCTATCCAAATAAGGTTTTATATCAGCTATGGCCTTTTCTATTTCGGAAGCATAACGATGACCATGTTTTAAAATATAGTTCCTATGTTTAAAATCGGAAGTGACGGATAACATAAGATAGCACTAAAAA
>OGCN01005223.1_pt1 | contig 10459 bp, 8 predicted proteins | sample 1570181 | NCBI WGS metagenome assembly OGCN01 (sample SAMEA4370584, study PRJEB24528) | human gut metagenome | reverse complement strand
CCAGGTACCAAGAAAGAAGTACAGCCTCCCCCCACACAACCCCACCAGAGAAGGGAGTCCAGAGGGAAGAACCTCTTCCCTCTGGGGTTCTTTCCCCCATTTCTTCCCAAGAAATGGGGCCCCGGCCGGGCTGGCCCCGTTCCCCGCCGTTCCAACGGCTGGGAGGCCCCAACAGGGACCAGGGTTCCAACCCCCGGCCGGCTTATCTTCCAGGGAAACAAAAAAGTCCCCGCCGCATATGCCGGGGGGCCATAAGAAAGCGAAAACATTTTTTCCGGGACGGCATGGCCTTTAAGGTCATGCCGTTTCCTCTTTTGTCAGTTCCTCCAGCGGGATAAATCCCACAAGGTCATAGGCGATGCGGATGCCCTGCCGCCGTTTGCCGCTGCTCTTGTCTGGAGCCTCAATGTAGATGGCCTTTACCAGTTCCCGCAGGGCGTAGGGGGTCAGCTCCCGCAGGTCGGTGTACTTGTGTACCCTCTGGATGAACTGATCGAAATTCTCAAGCTGTCGTTCCTGTGCTTCTATCTCTTTCTGTAAGGTCTGTACCTCGGCCTTCAGGCTTTCCTGCTCGTCCTCATAGGCCGCACTCATCAGGGCAAACCGTTGGTCACTGACCTTGCCGCTTACGTTGTCCTCGTACAGCCGCATGAACAGCCAGTCCAGCTCGGCCAGACGCTTCTCATCCTGCCCCAGCTTCTTCCGCCGTACCCGGATAGCTTCGCCGGTGGAGAGCTTCAGCCGTTTCTCCATCACAGACCGGAAGTGTGCCTCATAGCGGGTCACATAGGAGATTACCGTCTCCATGTGAAGCAGCACCATCTCCTCCAACACCACCGACCGGATAAAGTGGGCGGAACAGGTCCCTGTGTTGCTCCGGTAGTTGGCGCATACGAAATGATCCTGCCGCTTCTCATAGTAACTGGTGGTGGCGTACCGCATCTTCGCCCCGCAGTCGGCGCAGTAGACCAGGCCGGAAAACAAGCTGCTCTTGCCTGTCCGCGTCCGGCGGTGCCGCTGCTGCCGAATCTCCTGCACCTTGTCGAACACTTCCTGCTCAATGATGGCCGGGTGGGTGCCGTAGAACACCGCCTGCTTTTCAAGAGGCGTCTCCCGCTGCTTCTTGTCCCAGATGGAGTCTTGAAATTGACGGTACAGCCTGTGTACTCCCGCCGCTCTAAAATATGGACAACGGTATTCGTATTCCAGTAGTAGGGGTCGGCGTTCGCCTGGTTAGGCGTCCTGCGTCCCTGCCGGTGCTTGTAGGCCGTGGGTGTGAGTATCCTTTCCTCCCGCAACGCCTTGGCAATCTGCATCGGGCCGCGTCCCTCCATGCAGAGGTCAAAGATGTGCTTGACCACCTGGGCCGCTTCCTCGTCCACCAGCCACTTCGTCTTGTCCTTCTCGTCCTTGACATAGCCGTATGGGGCGTGTACTGTCAGCGGCTCGCCGCGCTCCCCTTTGGCCTTGTTCACCGCGCGTATCTTGCGGCTGGTATCTTTTGCAAAAAACTCGTTGAACCAGTTTTTTATACCAGCCATGTCGTTGTCCACGCTGTTGGGGTCGATGGTGTCGAAGTAGTCGTTGATGGCGATATACCGTACTCCATACTTGGGGAAGGTGAAATTGATATACAACCCCGTCAGGGAAGAATTGCGGCCCAGCCGCGATAGGTCTTTGGTGATACAGACAGCCACCTGTCCACTCTCAATTGCCTCCAGCATCTTCTGAAAGCCGGGGCGGTCGTAGTTGGTGCCGCTGTACCCATCGTCTCCTAATGTCAAGAGAAAACCAAAAAATTTATAAGATTTTTTGCCGGATTTTACACTGATTTGGTAATTAAAGCCCTCAGAGAGTCAAGTCTATGACGGAAAACACGCCTACACCCGAAGTATTCGAGTCTGCGATCCATGCGGCAGTCTGTATGGCATCTCGCCCCAGGCGTGTCAAATCTTTTGTCAAAAGAGCGTCAGCCCGTCCTTGCCGAACAGCTTCAAGAAAATCATTCAGCCCAGGTCAGTCAAAGGTCAGGCCGCTGGCCTCGTCCTGGGATTCTCCCACAACATTGAGCTGATGCTTTTCTGCAAAGCTGCGAAGATAGTTCATCTGATTTTCCAAAGCCCATGTATCAGGTGAGGCAACGCGCCCATAGAGCCAATATCGTTTCTTATCCCTGTTCACGCTCCGCAGCCTCCTTTTTTGTGGTATCGGCAAGTAGCCGTTGATATTCGTCCCCGCATTTCCAAACGATCTCGATAGAAGTAGAACTGTAAATGTAGATGTTTTGGATCAGCAAATCCACCAGCTCCCGTGTCAATGTCCTGACATTGGTATAGGGAATGATGTTGTAGGTGGAGAGTTCTTCTTCCTTTGCCCGCCGTTTGGCATCCCCCAGCTCTTTGATTTTGGTTTCAAGCCGCTGGATATGTTTTTCGCACTGTCCTCGCTTATGCTGGTAGTCCTCCGCGCTGACTTTGCCGGACACCATATCCTCAAAAGCCGCCATCTTTTCCTGCTGGCGCATTTGGATTGAGTTCTGGTGTGCTTTGATCTGCCGGTCAAGGCGTTGGTTGTAACGGGTATCTTTTGCGGACTGGCGCTGCTTCGCCTGAACCGCCCCTCGAACAAGCTGGGCCATCGTGCGAATAGATGCTAAAACCGTCTGTTCCAGTTCCTTTTCATCTATCCTGTCCTGTGGGCAGCCTATATCCGGCTTATACCTGTCGGTCCGGCACACATAGCAGGGGTGGGCAGATTGCAGCCGCTCCATCGCAAGCCCACAGTGGCCGCACCGGATCTTCCGATAGAAAACGCGTGTGCTTTCCCCGGTAGAACCGGGATGGGAACCCCGATTCAGGCTCTTGGCCGTATCGAAAATCTCCTGCGTAATGATTGCCGGAAACGCCCCGTCCACAACAGTCCACTGATCTTCTGTGACAGCCTTGACCCGGCTGGAGCCTACCTTTTTCCGGGTGGTCTTGCCATAGATCGCTTTGCCGGTGTACCGCTCATCATCCAGAATCTTGCGAACCATAGAAGAAGTCCAGTAGTTTTTACTCTGGTCTACGCAGTTCCATTTCCGGCTTACCTCTTGGAGTCGTTTCCTTTGTAGCGGGGTCAGCACTCCTTCTGTATTGAACTTTCTGGCTATGTCCGTAGTAGACAGGCCGCTGGTAAAGAGGTCAAACACACGCCGGACCACGGCGGCGGCATCCTCGTCCACCAAAAGAGTGTGCTTATTCCCAGGCGCTTTCTGATAGCCAAAGAACGCATAGGGGGCAACACAGTAGCCTTTTTCGGCAAGCTGCTTTTTGGTCGATCTCACTTTTTCCGACAAGTCCTTGCTGTAAAGGTCGTAGATCACATTTCGGAAGGACACATCAATCAAGCCCGCAGAACCGTACTTGTGATCCTTGCTGTCGTAGGAATCATTGATGGCGATAAATCGCACGTCCAGGAAAGGGAAAATCTGTTCCAGATAGTCTCCAACCACGATATAGTCGCGGCCAAACCGAGACATATCCTTGACGATGATGCAGTTGATCTTCCTCTGGCGTACCTGTTCGAGAAGCCGCCGGACGGCTGGCCGCTCCATGTTCGTCCCAGAATAACCGTCGTCACAAAATTCGAGAATCTGCGCCCCGGCAAATTCAGGCCGCAGCTCAATGAAACGGCGGATGTAGGCACGCTGATTGACAACGCTGTTGCTTTCGCTTTTTTCATCGGACAGGTCGCCGTCCTCGGCGGAGAGCCGGATGTAAATGGCGATCACATAGTTCAACATCTGCTGTAAGACCTCCGGCATCGTGCTACACCTCCTCCTGAAACAACTTCTTCATCTCGTCCTGATAGTTCAACACGATATGTACCTGCTTGTCCTCATTCACATAGATCTTCTCCACCAGCGCCAGCAACATCTCACGGGTCAGCTCTTTTTCATCCCGGAACTTGGCAAAAGCGGAAAACCACTTATTTTGTTTGGGGCTTGCCTCCGGCAAGGTGTCCTTTTCGGCCTGCAAATCCTGAAGGCGTCCCTCAAGCTGGCGGGCTTCATCCTCATACCGGCTTTTCCCGAACAGATAATCCGCCTGCGTTACAATACCGTCCACATAGCTTTCAAAGAGCGTCTGGCGGAGTGTGTCCAGCTTCTTTAAGCGGCCCTGCACCGATATGACCTCATTGTCAAGAGCCGTCCTGCGGCTTCTGGCCGCCGAGGACCGGCTGACCCTTTGGATGACCGCCTCCGCATCCGTGAGCATCGCCATCTGCAATCGAAGGACCTCATACACGGCCGCTTCCAAATCGCTTTCCCGCAGGCCGCCCGCATTGGGGCATCCGGCATCCAGAAGCATAGCGTGGCGGGGGCAGATAAAGTGGTACGCCACCGTCCTGCCTTTGTTATAAACACTCTTATAGCGTGTCATATTGTGCTGGCAGCACGCGCATACCACAAGCCCTTCAAAAATGTTTTCGCTGTCAAAATGGGCGTATTTCCCCAGACGGCTGTGGTATTCCTCGTGCTTGGCTTTCAAAATGGCTTGAACCGCGTCAAACAGCTCCTGCTCAATGATCGCCTCATGGGTGTTGGGCACAATGATCCACTCTGATGAGGGCATGGTTTTCTGCTTCTGCCCAGCGTGCAGCTTTGTGATTTTTTTGCCCTGAGCCATGTGCCCCAGATACACCGGATTCTCCAAAATATGCTTCACTGTCTGCGTTTGCCACGGAGCATTTTCGGAAAACCTTTTGGCGAATATGATGCCCTGTAAATAACGGTGATAGTTTGGATTGGGGATCTGCTCGGCGGTCAGCGTTCTTGCAATCGCGGCGTTACTCATTCCATCCTTTTTCATCCGAAAAATGCGCCGTACCACCTTCGCCGCGTCTGGATCAACGGCCAGCTTATGCCGGTCCTCCGGGGATTTCACATAGCCATAGGCGGCAAAATTGCCGATAAACTCGCCGCTGCGTTTCTTGGTGTCCAGCGCGGAATACACCTTTTGAGAAATGTCCTTGGCGTAAATGTCGTTCATCAGGTTTTTCAGCGCGATGGTCATGGCCTCTCCGCTGTCCGCCCGGATACTGTCGTAGTTGTCGTTGACGGAGATAAACCGCACTCCCATGAAGGGCAGTACCTTTTCCAGAAAGTTTCCGGTTTCCAGGAAGTCGCGCCCAAACCGGGACAGGTCTTTCACGATGATGCAGTCCACCCGGCCTGCTTTCACATCCTCCATCATCCGCTGGAATCCAGGGCGCTCAAAATTTGTCCCGGTTTCTCCGTTGTCACGATAGCAGTCGTACAGCTCCAAATCAGGGTGCTTGGCGATATATCCGCACAGATAGTCGATCTGCGTTTGCAGGCTCTCGCTGTCCTTGCGGTCACGGGTGTCCATGATGGAGAGGCGCACATAAAGGGCTGTGCGGAAAATCCGCAGAACGGCGGCCTTGGGCAGCTCATCAACCGGAACACCCTGTGCGGCTGCTATCTGTTTTCTTCTGCTCACACGCGCCATTTACACCGCCTCCTTTACCGTGGAGGCTGCCTGCGTCGCCTGACGCTCCATATACTGTTCGATATAGGCTGCCGCCGCCCTGTACTCATTCTGGTACTTAAAAATGATCTCAATTCGGTTCCCTTCATAGACATAGATGCGGTCGATGATTTTCACCAGGATTTTGCGCTCCATCACATCCACATGACGGAAGGACTTGAAATGGGCGATCCACTCCCCCTGCGGGGAACCCGCCCGCACAATGGCGTCCAATTCCTCCTGCCGCTTACTGATGGCCGCCGCAATCGCCTCACACTTTTCCGTGTAAATCCGCTGATACTGCTTGAACTCATCTTCATTCAGCAGATGGTCCACGAACTTCTCATAAGCGGACATTTTGAACCGCATGGTCTGTTCATAATCGGCTTTCAGCTTTTCAAGCTGCCGGTCAATCTTTCTGGCCTCTGTGTCCTCTGCGGGGAGGGCGGCGATGAATTGTAGGGTTTTCTCAATATTAAGCACCGTTTCCATGTGAGCGTGGATACAGTCACGAACCGCATCCATCAGCAGGGCCTCACTGATATTATGGGTGGTGCAGGCGGTTTTGTCCGCCCGGTTGGTGGAACAGGAGTAGTAAAAATATTTTTTCCCGCCTGCCGGAACGGTCTTGCGGATCATGTTCTGCTTGCAGTCGGCGCAGAACAAAAGTCCCGAAAAGGGATAGACCGTCTTTTTCTGTACGGCGATTCTGGTATCCCGGCGCAGCAGTCCGCTCACGGTACGAAAATCCACCTCGCTGATAATCGGCTCATGGGCGCCGGGAACCCTGATCCACTCGTCCTCTGGCTTCTCCATCAACTTCTTGATTTTATAGTTTGGCCGCCCGGTCTTTCCCTGAACCATCACACCGATATAGAGGGGATTCTTCAGGATGCGCCCAACTGCTACCGCCGACCACTTGGCCTGCGGATTGCTTTTGAAGCCGGAGATATACTTCATTCCCAGGGAACGCTTGTATTCTGAGGGAGAGAGGACCCCATCGGCGTTCAGCCGGTCAGCGATTCCCTGCTGGCTCATTCCTTCCAGCTTCCAGCGGAAAATATCCCGCACCACCTCGGCGGCGTAATCGTCCACAACAAGCTGATTCTTGTCGTCCGGCGATTTCAGATAGCCGTAGGCGGCAAACGCCCCCACAAACTGCCCCTTTCTTTTTTTTACCTCCAAATGGCTGCGGATTTTCACTGAAATATCCCGGCTGTAAGAATCGTTCATCAGGTTTTTGATGGGCAGCAGGATAGTGCTGGCCTGCCCCTGTGCGTTGGCGGTATCGTAGCCGTCGTTGATGGCGATGAACCGTACCCCGTGGTCTGCAAACTCCTGTAAGACCTTTCCGGTTTCAATATAGTTGCGCCCCAAACGGGACAGGTCTTTTACCACGACGCAGTTGACTGCGCCGGAACGCACATCCTGTAAGACTTCCTGAATCCCAGGACGAAAAAAATCAACGCCACTAAACCCGTCATCCTTCCTCTCGGCATGGATGCGGATTTCTGGCATTGATTTCAAAAATTCCGTGATAAATTCCCGCTGATTTTTGATGCTGTTGCTTTCCGGCTTATCTCCATCGTCATCAGACAGACGGAGGTAGATGTCGGCGGTGTAAACAGCCTGTGCGGTCAAATTTTTCATAACAATGCCTCCAATCGTTTTGTTTGTCAGTCCCAACAACGATTGGAGTGCGAGTTTTGTCCGATTTCTATTATACAGCAGGACACAGCCAGCGTCCAGGTGTTTTTTTCGGTTCCATTCGTGTCGGGGATTTACAAGGTACGGAGATAGCTTTCAAATTGTTCCTCCATTGTGGTTTCCTTGGCCGCCTCGGAAAAGCCGATTTTCACGACGATCTTTCCGTGGCGGAAGCAGTAGGGGTTGCGGATCTGGCGGATGAAGTCCAGCACCCGTTCCTCTCTTGGAAGTTCTGTGTGGATGGATATATCCCGAATATCGACAAGCTGTTCTGGATCGACCGTCTTAATATCAACGGCGGAGAGCGTATCAAGCTCTGCAAGCGTGAGTGATTTCAAACAGGTTCCTCCTTTCTGCCTCTACCAATCTATTCAGAAGGGCGCCTGTCCTATGCCAGAGAACGCAGACCCACGCTGATTGCCAGGGCTGTGTCGATCTCCTTCATTTTTTTCTTGCTGATCTGCCCGATATATCCCCGCAGTCTCCGGCGGTCAACCGTCCGTATCTGCTCCAACAGCAGCAGGGAGGTAGGGGCAAGGCCCGGCACATCCTCCAACAAAACATGGGTAGGAAGGTGGGTCTTATCCCTTCGGCTGGTGATGGCCGCCGCCACCACGGTAGGGCTGAAATAGTTTCCCACATCATTTTGGAGAATGAGGATAGGGCGCGTTCCGCCCTGTTCCGATCCAACCACCGGGTCCAGGTCGGCATAGAACAAAGCGCCGCGCCGGATCGCCTTTCGCCGCATAAGAATGACCTCCTGAATATAAGTAAGCCGGAAACAGGGCAGGCCCCGAAAGGCCCGCCCCGCGTCCGGCGAAATTTTCCAATCTGTTTTCTTTCATTGTGCTATTTGTCCTCGACACCCCGCACATGGGAAGTCATCAGCGGCCAGCAGCGAACCGGCCCACGGGAATCTCACCCCTCCGAGGATCTCTCCGAGCTGCCCCCATTGCGTGATCCTGCGGTCAGGCAGGGCTGTGGCTGGACAGGAGTACCATTGTACCCTTTGCCGGTCATGGCCGCGCCGGGAGCTGCCCGGTTTTTACAGACCGCCGTTTCTCGCTCATACAGGCAGGATGACAGCAAGACCAATGAAAGAAAGTAGGTGGGATCTGCTCATCCGTGCCGTACCTCATGGCGCGGCTTCTGAATCGGCTTTTGCTCATCGCACTGGCAAAGGGGAAGTTACCGATGAATGAGTATGCGGTTGTCAAGGAACAGGCGAAAGGGGGGGCAGAAAGAACTCCTTTCACCCATCGTCCTGAAACCGTGGGGGTGTCAACCCTGCTCCGCAAAAAATTTTTTCAATTTTTCGATGGCAAGGTTCAGGGATTTGGCAACAGCCTGATGGCTTGTCCCTTCCAACCTGCCGATCTGCCGGGTGGACAGGCCACGGAACACATGAAGCCGAAAACGCCGTTTCTGGACTTCTGTAAGTACGCCCGCAGCAAACAGTCGCTCCAGTGCAATCCGGGCATAGCGGCGGTTTTGTACTTCTGCCGCCAGTTCCTCCAATTCTTCTTCCAATGGCCGGGTAGAGCAGCAGTCCATTTCCTCTAAACCGTGGATGGACACATCCTTTCGGGTCTGGGCGCTTTCAGACCGATCCTGCTCATAGTAGATCTCATCAGACAGGGCTTTCAGTTTTGTAAAGTCCTGCGCTGTTTTATCCGGGCTCTCTTTCAGGTAATCCTCCAGAGAAACCTCAACAATTTCATCATGGAAGCGATAAACAATATTGGGGCTGTATTTGTTTATCGCATAATCACTTTTGCGATAATCTCTCAATTTTTGTACCTCCGATCTGTTTTTTGTGAAAACAGATCGGAGGTGGCGGCGCCCTGCTCCTGTAATCAGGCCGCCTATGAAACAAGCGGCTGATTTTGTAATCTGGTACAAAATCAGCCGCTTGAAAGACAGGTACATTGAGAAGCCCAATGGCGTATGGAGCCTCCGCAGGCGGAGGCTTGTCCCCAGATGGGGCAAACTCTCTCCCACAGAAATGCCGGTGAACGCCGATTGAAAATTGTCCATTAAAAGCCGTGTGTCGTTTGAGAAGGACAAAAAGCAGCTTCTCAATGCTGTGGATTTTTTCATCCATAGCACACTACGCCTTGCCCGCTTATGCGGACGGCACACAGGCGGCTGGCGTCATCCCCCTTCTTTTAAGTGTGGCAGCCCAAAGCTGCCGCCTTTACTGATATTATGTTGTTGTATGGTCGAACCGAGAGAAATCATAGGGATATTTCCCGGATTATGTCGATGGATAAAAGAAAACGGCCCTTATCTAGCTACTAGATAAAGACCGCCTTGTTCAATAGTATATTCAATCTCATATACATCACCTACCCTTATTATTTTTTGAGGGATTTTGGATAATCTGCCACATTAATAGATTATCAGATATTTTTAGAGTTCTTTTGGAGTTGGTTTTGAGTAAAACATAATAGTAAGAAAAAATGTATTAAACCTACAATCTGTTGGAAAACTATTTTTGTGCGGCTCATTTTCCTGTTGGCGACTAGTTAGTCTTCTTGGAATGAGAACGTGCCCCTTGTTCAGCGCTCCAATCTCCTGACGCATACGCAGGATCAGCCCAGCAGTCTCTAACTCCCGCAAGGCCCGCTTTCAGGTCTGTGTACTGAGCCCAGCCAACTCAGCGAGATGGAGTTTGGCTGGGCTCAGTTTTTGGTATGGGAAAGGCGCGGCTTGCTGGCCGCGCCTTGGAATAATGTTGCTATTTTTGATTAAGACACAAAATTATTTTTGAAGTGGGCCAGATCATACGGATAATATCGCTGATTTTTTAGACAGCTATTTATAGTTCTTTTTGGGGGAAATACTCCATTAGCTGGGAGAATATCTCAGCTTCCTCTACTTGATCAATCGGATACTGACCGTGACATTCAGCAATATCTGGGACATAGGATGGGATGACCAGGGTGATTGGTACATCTTCGTCTCGAAGATATACTGTCCAACTAGAATTACCGTCCCGCTTGATACTTTCAATATTTTTTTGAATATAGTCTTGCTGGCGTCTCTATTCCTTGGAGATCTATGGGAGTTACAATAAACATAGCAAGCGTTGGAATACAAGCGATTGCATAATTGCAAATTGTCCATGTGCAACCATCCCAATCTATAGAATACCCATATACTGCTGTGTACGCGACTGGTGTATCTAAAGTCTTTAACAATGCTTCTTGAATCCGGTC
>OGCN01005213.1_pt1 | contig 10474 bp, 9 predicted proteins | sample 1570181 | NCBI WGS metagenome assembly OGCN01 (sample SAMEA4370584, study PRJEB24528) | human gut metagenome | reverse complement strand
GCGGCCTTTGCCAGCGAAGAGACCAAGAAGCAGCTGCGGGCGCAGGTTCTGGAGGCATATGAAACTGGCAGTAAATCATGATGATTCTGTACAGGTATGCGATGAACATTGCAAGTATCAGAGAATGATCGGAGATTGACATGATAAATCGTGAAGATATGCTGGAACTGACCCGGCGCATGACACCGGCCCGCTCCTCCATTGGACGGATTGCCGGTGCTTATTTTGACGAAGAGGGTTATGTGGACGGAACCTTCAATACCAATTTTTTGAAGCTGTCCATGCCGGAGCGGACCAAGAATTTAAATCTTGCAAAGACGGTGCTGTTTTCCACTACAAACGAGCAGCTGCGGGAGTACCGCATTCCGGGCAGCGCAAGAAAGCCAGGCGGTTTATGGCAGCTTATGAATGCCATCAAGCGGGACGGCATGAAGAATGACGCGTCCCTGGATGTTTTTTATGAGGTGTTCGGTGAGCATTTTCAGCCGGGGTATCCGTATGCGGTCTTTCTGTTTCACGGCCGGTATGATGTGCCGGTGAAAGGTACGGATAAAGAATGGCAGGAGGGATCGGAGGAGATTTACGAGTACCTGATCCTGACCGTCAGCCCGCTGAGCGGCGAGTACGAGCCGGGAGAGCCGGAGTTTGGCTTTCTGTATCCGGCTTTTAAGGAGCGGGGAGCAGCAATGAATTTTGTGAATATCTTCGAGAAAAATCCGGCGCGGGTTCACCGGGAACTGGGCGCCTGGATGCTGCAGGGATGAAACAGAAGAACGGAATGAGATAGATGAGTGGGAAGAGAGACAGCGGAGCAATGAAAGCAGCACAGGCGGTGCAGATTCTGGCACTGGCAGCGGAGGATGATTTTGAAGCCGCAAAGAAAAAATACCGGAAGCTGATGGGACAGTTCCACCCGGACGCAGCCGGTGCGGATGAGCCGGAGCCTGTGCGGCAGGAATATGTCAGACGGTCCCAGGAAATCAATGAGGCATACCGGGTGATCCGGGAAGTCTGGGAGAACGGAGAATGGGAGCGGGTGCGGAGCCTGTGTCTGGAAATAGAGGAAGAGCCGGTATCCGGGCGAAGCGGATGGAACGCTTCTGGGATGTGGGGCAGTGGGAAAAGCCGCAGCAAACATGCAGAAAAAAGCCCATCCTGGCGCCCTTATCAGAATGGCAAAGAAAATGAAGCTGCTTTCTGCGAGCGCAACATCTACTGTCATTACAGTATGAAGACAGAATCAGAGACTCCCCTCTATTACAAAGCTGCCCGGGGCCGGTATTACTGGAATCCGGAGGAGGAAGCGTTTTCGCTGTTTCTTACCAGTCTTCACCATGCATCGAAGGAGTTGCTGGAGCAGGCGGAGGAGCAGAGGAGGGCATCTGGCGGTCATGACAGAGCTGGAACAAATCCACGAAGCCGCTGGGAACGACGGGAGGGCGGCGGGCTCAGCTCCGAGGAGCGCTTTGCCCGCCAGGCCCGACTGGTGCAGCTGTTAGCCGGGCAGTTTCTGCATCCGGTGGAGACCCTGCAAACGTTATCGGAACCGGTACAGACCGACAAAAACGGCAGGCCCATCTATCATTTCCAGGCCTTTCTGGGCAGCGGACCCTATGGCACTTACGGAAAACAGGTGGCTGCGTTAAAAACGGGAGACTGGCTGTATCCGGAATCCTTTCAGGGCAGTAAGATCATGGTAAAGACCGAGGACGGAAAAAGCCTCGGCCATCTTTCTTTCGCGGAGGACTGGCTGTATTTCTGCCTGATTCCGCTTTTGAAGAAACGCCATGGACAGATCAAAATGGTGGTGCGCCAGGTGCAGAACGGAAGAAAAAATGGCAGGCGCCAGCCGGTTGCGGAGATTGACCTGTATTTCCGTATGGAAGCGGACGCCTCGTGGCATGCTGATAGTGATGGGAATCTGGAAATCGCGAAGATTCTGAGTTTGTGATTGGAAGAGGTTGGATCGCAAATGAAATTTTGCGTGAGTTCAGGATGAAATGCGGAAATGGAGTGTGATAATATATGAAGAAACGGGATTTTTACCTGCCGTCCAGTGATGGGAAGTCCAGGCTGCACTGTGTGGAGTGTCTGCCGGATGGCGCAGAATTTCAGACAATCAAACTCTGGGTCCAGCTGGTTCATGGCATGAACGAGCACATGGGCCGCTATGGGGAGTTTGCCTCGTTCCTGGCGGAACATGGCATTGCCGTGATCGGCCATGACTGCCTGGGCCATGGGGATACGGCTGCTTATGGTGAGACGGAGCTTTCCAAAGAAGAGCGGGGCTTTTTTGCAGAGAAAAACGGCGGGACTTACCTGATTCGTGATATGCACCGGGTGGCCGGATATGGCGAAAAACGCTATCCAGGCGCAAAGCATATCATGCTGGGGCACAGCATGGGCTCCTTTCTGACCCGGCGGTATCTTTCCGCGTATCCGGGAAAAGAGCCGGACGGAGTCATCCTGCTGGGAACCGGTTTTCCGGCACCGCCGCTGGTGTTTACCGGGGAAATGCTGGCAGCTTTGTTTGGAAAAATAAAGGGAAATCATTACCGGAGCCGCTTGCTCTACGAGCTTTCCATTGGAAATTACAACCGGAAGTTCCAGCCGGTACGCACCGATTACGACTGGCTTTCCCGGGATGAACGCTTTGTTGACCGGTTTTTAAATAATCCGCGGTGTGATTTTATTTTCACCGTCGGTGCCTACCGGGATTTCTTCCATGAGATCCGGGCTGCTGAGGAGGCGGAACTGGTGGGCTATCTGCCGAAAAACATTCCGTATCTGATTCTGTCCGGGGACAAAGACCCGGTGGGAGAAAACGGAAAGGGCGTGAAAAAGCTCGCCGCTCTGTACCGGAAGGTGGGGGTGCAGGATCTGACCATGAAGCTGTACCCGGGGGCGCGCCATGAGGTGCTCAACGAGGTGAACCGGGAAGAGGTATTTGGGGATATCCTGCGGTGGCTGACGGGAAAAAGTGGAACATGATGGAAAATACGGTCTGTAGTTTGAAAGATCCCTGTCAGACCGTTTACAGAAGCCGGTATTCTACCCGCGGCCTTCCGCCGGTTTCGTAATCCACCCGGCTTTCGACTTCCCTTTGTTCAATCAAATAATTCATATAGCGGCGGATGGTAACCTTGGAAAGACCGGTTTCCCCGGCAATCTGTTCGCTGGTTAAGTAGCTGTGCTGATGCTGTTTTAAGCATCCGCGCAGCTTTTCTAATATCTGGCGTTGAATGCCTTTTTGCAGCTCCATCTCCCGGCTGGCCTGGGAGGGGCGTGCCATATGGATGAGTTGGTCAATGTCATCCTGGGAAAACTGCATGCCATTTTCCATGATCTTTTTCTGCAGGAGAAATTTGTCTACGGCCTGGGAAAAACGATCATAGGTGAAGGGCTTTACCAGGTAGTCGATGACACCAAGATGCAGGGCTTCGCTGATATGCTCCGCATCGTTGGCGGCCGTGATCATGATCACATCTTCTTTCCGGTTTTGCCTGCGCAGCTCCGCCAGAAGCTCCAGGCCGGAGACATCCGGCATATAGAGGTCCAACAGCAGCAGGTCCACTGGATTGTCCTTCAAAAAGGCCAGGGCATCCTTGCCGGTGTGGAAGGTGGCGGTTACCTGAAAACCCGGAGTCTTCATCAGAAACTGGTTGTTGATGGCTGCGACCATGAGGTCATCTTCCACGATCACTGTTTTTATCATAAATTCCAATCTCCTTTCTCATGCGCTTCTCCGATACTGACTGTGAAGGAGGTGCCTTCGCCTGGTTCGGATTCAATATCCAGAAAGCCGTGTTTCTTTCGCACAATCTCCTGGATCAGGCCAAGGCCGATGCCGTGTCCTTCGCCTTTGGTGGTGTACTGGCCGGAATAAATCTTCTGAATCTGTTCCTCCGTCATGCCGTGGCCGGTATCATCCACGGAAATGGTGATGCCCTGTTCGGTACAGCAGATGTAAAGCTCCGCCTGGCGGATGCCGCCGGTCCCATTGATGGCTTCAAAGGCATTTTCGACCAGGTTGCCCACAATGGTGATGAGGTCATGGGAGGAAAGCCAGGGATTGGATGGCGGCAGGACGGAATCATGCCGGAGCGCAAAGTGGATGTCCAGCTCTCTTGCATGGCTCTGTTTGCCGAGGATCAGCGCGGCCACCGAAGGATCCTGAATCTGGCGCACCACGGTCTGGTAACCGGATTCGATGTCATCGGACACATTGGTGATAAAGCGCATGGCCTGTTTCGTGTCCCCGATCTGCAAAAGCCCCAGGATGACGTGAAGCTTATTCATATACTCGTGGGTGTTGGCCCGCAGCGCCTCAATGATGTGGTTGGTTCCGGTGAGCTGTTCGGCCAGGCGTGTGGTTTCCGTGCGGTCGCGGATGATGATCAGGACGGCATCTGCCTGTCCCTTTCGTCTGGCTGGCATCAGGTTCACCAGGAGTGTGCGGTTCTGGTACTGGGCCAGAAGATCACGTTTTTCCTGCTGTTTCTGGATGCAGGCAGTGCGCTCGGCAGCCAGCGGAAACTCTGCGGGAAGAAGCTCTTCGGAAAATGCCTGTTTGGCGGCTTCATTTCGGTAAATGATCTTTCCATTTCCTTTTACCACTAAAATTTCTTCATTCAGTGTGTCCAGAATTTCATCGCGCTGCAGGTACATTTTTGCGATGGTTTGGGGCTCAAAGCCGAGAAGTGAGTGCCGGATGTTCCGGGAAATGAGCCAGGCAAACAGAAGGCCGGAGGCCAGGACCATGCACAGGATAAGAAGAAGCCGGAAGATGGTCTGCTGCTCTTCCCTGCGGATGGTGTCGAGGGAAGCACTGACCATGACCACACCGGTGATGGTGCCGTCACTGGTGCAGAGACTGTGAAAGGCGCGCTTCTGGATATCGGTGTTGCCTTTCCGGGTGGTAATGTAGGCACAGGGCGTTTTTAGTGCTTCTGCCTCATCTCCGCCGGAGAAGGGTTCGCCCACCAGAGCCGGATCCGGGTGATACAGGCGGATGCCCTGACTGTCGGTGAGAACAATGTAGTCAAATTTATCGGAGGAGGCGCAGACCGCATCCAGCATGGCGCGGGTGAAATCTGAGAGTGCTCCCTTTGCGGCCTCACCGGCCAATGCCTCGTTGGTGCCCAGCAGCAGCGCTGCCTGGGAAATGGTGCTCTCCAGATTTTTTCGCTGATTCCGCAGCTGGGAGGGCAGGAGAATGGCACCGGTCAGTACCGCCATGCCCAGGGCCAGGATCAGGTAGGAGATCATCAGTTTTGTCATAATGGAATATTTTTTCATAACGTCCTCCGCTGTTTTTGCGTCTGTTTTTTCCTATATTCATTATATCTGAGATTTTCAGTTATTTCCATTTTTTTTACTTTCTAATGGGTTTCCTTAGATTCCAAAACTTCCCAAAAAACATGCCATGGGTTACAGTAAAGCCACAAGCGAAACACACAGAAACTTCCACAGGCCAGATGGCAGGCACAAGAGAGAATGCAGAGAAATGTGCAGCAGCCACGGCCGGGATGTGGAATGAAAAAAAAGAACAAATGGGGAATCTGCCGGAGGCAGGTCACGAAAGGAGAAGCGTTATGGATTACAACAAAGCAGCACTTCAGATGCATGAGGAGAACAAGGGTAAGATTGGTGTGGTATCCAAGGTGCCGGTGAAGACCCGGGACGATTTAAGCACCGCTTACACCCCGGGAGTTGCGGAGCCCTGCAGAAGAATCCGCGATGACAAAAATGAGGTCTACCGCTACACCGCAAAGGGCAATCTGGTAGCTGTCGTATCCGACGGAACCGCGGTTCTGGGACTGGGAGACATTGGACCGGAGGCAGCCATGCCGGTTATGGAAGGAAAATCCATTCTCTTTAAAGAGTTTGCCGGAATCGACGCCTTCCCGATCTGCCTGGATACGAAAGATACCGAGGAGATCATCGCAACCGTAAAACGCATTGCGCCGACCTTTGGCGGCATCAACCTGGAAGACATTTCCGCCCCGCGCTGTTTTGAGATTGAGCGCAGACTGAAAGAGGAGCTGGACATTCCGGTCTTCCATGATGACCAGCATGGAACCGCCATTGTCGTTTCTGCCGGACTTCTGGGAGCGCTCCGCCTGGTGAAAAAGAACATCGAAGAGATCAAAGTGGTGATCAACGGCGCAGGTTCCGCCGGAATCTCCATCTGCAAGCTGCTTCTGGAGCTGGGCGTGAAGCACGCAGTCATGGTAGACCGTCAGGGCATTCTGGCTAAGGGCGAAGAGTGGATGAATACGGCACAGGCAGCCATGGCTGAGCGCACCAACGAGGAAGAACTGCACGGTACTCTGGCAGATGCCATGAAGGGCAGCGATGTATTTGTGGGAGTTTCTGCACCGGGCGTTGTGACTGCGGAGATGGTAGCTACTATGAATCCGGATGCCATTGTTTTTGCCATGGCAAACCCGACTCCGGAGATCATGCCGGATGAGGCAAAGCGCGGCGGCGCCCGCGTCATCGCGACCGGACGTTCCGATTTCCCGAACCAGATCAACAACGTGCTGGTATTCCCGGGCATTTTCCGCGGCGCCCTGGACGCAAGGGCCACCGACATCACCGAGGAGATGAAGATCGCAGCAGTTTACGCGATTTCCGAGATTATCACCGATGAGGAACTGAATGAGGAGTACATCATTCCGGGCGCATTCGATGAGAGAGTAGCAAAGCATGTGGCTGAGCGTGTGGCAGAGGCCGCTGTGAAGTGCGGCGTGGCACGAGTGTAACGATCGGATAGAGAAAGGGGAAGATTTATGGAGACGGTAGCAAAGGGTTTAAAACAGGAAACCGGAGGTCTGCAGGGTATGGCAGCCCGCCTGGGGGAAATCCGCATCATGGGAATGGAACTCCCGGTGTATCTGATCGTAGCGGCCATTGTCCTGTTTGCGGCAGAGATGGAATTTATGCCATCTAACATGGTGGGAGCATTGGCCGTGATGATGGTGTTAGGCGGTGTGCTGAATTTTCTTGGCAGCAGGATCCCGATCATTCGTTCCTACCTTGGCGGCGGAGCGGTGTTCAGCATCTTTGTTTCCTCAGCGCTGGCCACCTTCGGAATCCTTCCGGTCAGCGTGGTGGCAAACTGCAAGGATTTTATGAATGATGTAGGATTTCTGGATTTCTACATCGCGGCTTTGATTACCGGAAGCATTCTCGGCATGGACCGGAAGCTTCTGCAGCGGGCGGCGGTGCGTTTTCTTCCGGTATCGTTTATCTCCATGTTCTGCGCAATCCTGGCAGGCGGCGTGGCCGGAATGCTGACAGGACGGGGCATGGCAGATGCCATTCTCTATGTGGCCCTTCCGATGATGAGCGGCGGCATGGGCGCTGGCGTCATCCCGCTTTCCGGCATTTACGCCAATGCCACAGGCCTTGAGAGTGCCGGTATTATTTCCCGCATGATTCCGGCTTCCGCCACCGGCAATGTGCTTGCCATCATCTGCGCGGCGCTGATCGCGAAGGCAGGTACAGCGGTTCCTGAGCTGAATGGTAACGGAAAGCTCATGAAGACCGAAGAAAAGGCAGGAGAGAAGCGGGAAAACCGGCTGGATTACACCGCTATGGGAACCGGTCTGGCTTTTGCCATGGGATTTTTCACCATCGGTGTGCTGATCAATAAGATTTTTCCGGATGTACATGCCTACGCTTTTATGATCATTGTAGTAGTGATCTGTAAGGTAGCCGGTCTTGTGCCGGAGCGGTACGAGCAGGCGGCAGTCCAGTGGAGCCAGTTTGTGATGAAGAACTTTACCAGCGCGCTTCTTGCCGGAATCGGCATTGCCTTACTGGACTTAAAGGTGCTGGCAGCAGCCATCTCCCCGGAGTTTTTATTCATCTGCGTGGTGATCATTGTAACGGTTGCGGCGATTTCCGGACTGCTTGGCAAGCTGGTAGGATTCTATCCGGTGGAGTCCTCCATCACGGCAGGACTCTGCACCAACAGCATGGGCGGAACCGGCAACATTGCCGTGCTGTCCGCAGCAGACCGTATGGGTCTGATCCCGTTTGCCCAGATGGCTACCCGGCTGGGCGGCGCCATGGTGCTGATTCTGGCCAGCTTCCTGGTACGGCTGCTGGCGTAATGCCTGTGTGCAATGTGGAAAATGGGGACCGGTGGCAGCAGTCGGATTGACCGGTATGAGGAACAGATAGATCAGGAAAAGTGAATGGAAATAGAAAAGGAGAGTACAATCATGTCACATATGAAATTTCAGGTAGAGGTATTAGAGAAATTCTGTAAGGATGCATTTCAGAAGTTTGGTTTCTCAGAGGAAGAGAGTGCCCAGATCACGGATGTTTTGCTGTTATCCGATATTTACGGCATCGAATCCCACGGAATGCAGCGCCTGTCCCGCTATCACAAAGGCATTGAAAAGGGCTTGATCAAGGTGGATGCCAAGCCGGAAATCGTGTTTGAAACTCCGGTGTCTGCCGTGATCGATGGACATGACGGCATGGGCCAGTTAAATGGCATCAAAGCGATGAAGCTTGCCATCAAAAAGGCAAAAGAGACAGGTATGGCGGTAGTAACGGTGCGCAATTCCAACCATTACGGTATCGCCGGATACTATGCGAAAATGGCTTGTGATGAGGGGCTGATGGGCATGTCCTTCACCAACTCCGAGGCAATCATGGTGCCGACCTTTGCGAGAAAAGCCATGCTGGGAAGCAACCCGATCGCGGTAGCCATGCCGGCAGATCCGTATCCGTTTTTCTTTGATGCTTCCACCACCGTGGTAACCCGCGGCAAGCTGGAAATGTACCGCAAGGCAGAGAAGCCGCTGCCGGATGGATGGGCTCTGAACAAAGATGGCAAGCCGTCCAATGATGCTTCCGATGTGCTGGCGAATATCATCAGCAAGGCAGGCGGCGGAATCATGCCGCTGGGTGGCAGTGAAGAGAAAACCGGAAGCCATAAGGGTTACGGCTATGGCATGCTGTGTGAGATTTTCTGTTCCATCCTTTCCATGGGAACCACCTCCAACCACACCCATATCGGCAACAAGGGCGGCACCTGCCACGGATTTATTGCCATCAATCCGGCTATGTTTGGTGATGCGGATGAAATCCGTAAACACTTCTCCGCGTTCCTCCAGGAGCTGCGGGAAGCACCGAAGGCAGAAGGCCATGACCGGATCTACACCCATGGCGAAAAAGAAGCACTGGCTACCATCCGCACCCGCAAAGAAGGGGTAGCTGTGGATGTGAAGACAGTGCTGGAAATGAAGCAGATGAGTGATTATCTGCATATGGATTTCGCAAGCTATTTCGGAGATCTGGAGCTGGAGGGAGGCGCATACGAGAGCGTATATTAAAGGTTCCCAATTCAATTTTTGCCAAATTCATTCCTGGGTGGGATGCACCGGAATCTGGATCTCGGTCAAGAACCGGTCTGGATCACTGGTGATCCCATCATCGATCAGGGTGGTCTCTCTGGAAAAACCAGAGGGGACCATCCTGTTTTCTTTGATCCAATTAAGTAATAGTTCATACTGTCTGGGTGCATCCTTATGGCTGCCGCAAAAACGCAGGCAGGCACAATCACAGGCCGGCCAGATTTCCGTGGTGCCGGTATAAGGCTCATCAAAATCCAGGGTGAGAAACACCATATCATAGGTGGAAAAGGCATGCTCTTTAAGCCGGGAAAGGGCAATGCCGACACCGATTTTTCCAAGCCAGACCCCAGCGCCGTTCTGTCCGTTTTCCAGCTGGCGGATGGAGGTTTCCAGGTCAAAATAGGACTTGGGAGAGACTGTATTTTTCAGCCATGCCACCCGCTTTTCCGGAATGGGTTTTATGGAAATCCGGCCAAGGTCCGAGTGGATGGCATCTTCGATCAGGGCGAGCTGCTGGTCGATTTTTCGTTCCATGAGCTCCAGTTCTTTCTTCTTTTGCAGAATAGCTTCCTTCTGGTTTTGGAGCATATGCTGCATCTTTGATATTTCCCGGTTATTTAAAAAATCACGGATCTGGTCTAATGGCATATCCAGAATCCGCAGAAAGCGGATGGTGGTCAGTACCTCAAACTGCCGGGTACTGTAGTAGCGGTACCCGCTTTCCGGGCTGATGTATTCCGGTTTCAGAAGTCCGGCTTTTTCGTAGTGCCGCAGGGAGCCGACACTTAAATGGAACATCTGGGCTACTTCCCCAATGGAAAACAAGTCGTGTTTTGGCATGTCAGTCCTCCTGTTTTATGCGTGTTCTCCTGATTGAAAAACAGGCAATTTGCGTTTCATCCAGATGAATGCGGCCACACAGATTACTACAGACAGCAGGGAACCCGCCGGAGCGGCACAGCCCATGGGAAACAGGTTATCCGGAACATATTTTGATGCCAGGTAGGCCAGCGGAATCCGGGCACACAGCACGGAAATGATGTTGCGCAAAAATGAGATTCCCGACTGTCCATAGGCACAGAAATATCCGCTGAAGC
>OGCN01005205.1_pt1 | contig 10480 bp, 5 predicted proteins | sample 1570181 | NCBI WGS metagenome assembly OGCN01 (sample SAMEA4370584, study PRJEB24528) | human gut metagenome | reverse complement strand
GCGAGAAGCGCAGCCCGTTTGTGACGAGCGGCGTGCGCATCGGCACCCCCGCCGTCACGACCCGCGGCATGGGTCCCGACGAGATGAAGGTGATTGCCGACTGCATTGCAGACTGCGTGTTTGACTTTGCGAACAAGAAGGACGAGGTCGCCAGGAAGGTCGAGGAGTTGACGAAGAAGTTCCCGCTGTATGAATAAGCCTTGATTGAAATATAGAAAGCCGCTGCCTGTGGTTACACATGGGCAGCGGCTTTTGTTTGTGCGCAGGGGCGGATTTCCTATCCGCCCGCGGGGTTGGCGGCGGAAGGTTTACGGACCGCCGCTGTAGGGGGCGGCGTCCCCGACGCCCCGCGGAGCGGTCAAGACCGCTCCCTACAATGCGAAAGATAAACGGGCGGCAATGACAAGGCTGCGGGCCGGGCATGCCCGGCCCCTACAGGGTGGCTTTGTTTGTGCGTAGGGGCGGATTCCATATCCGCCCGCAGGCGTGTGCGGCGGCGGAAGGTTTACGGATCGCCGCTGTAGGGGGCGGCGTCCCCGACGCCCCGCGGAGGTGAGCGGCGACGGGAGGTACACGGGAGGGATGAATCCCTCCCCTACGGATATACCGTTGACGGCAGTTTCCCGGGAGGTGGCGGAGGGGTCAAGACCCCTCCCTACAAAGCAAACCGTTAAGGGGGATTCAACCGTTAGGCTGCGGGCCGGGCATGCCCGGCCCTTACAGGGGCATTCACGATAGCCACGCCCTCGCCAGCGCCTGCGCCACCTTCTCCACATCGTCCTCCTTCAGGGCCGAGTACCCCGCTACCACGGTATCCACCCGGCAGAGCTCGGGCCGGGCGAGATAATACTCACTCAGGCCGCGCAGCCGCACGCCCTGCTGTGCCGCGGCGGCGACCATGGCACGCTCGCCGCCGGCTCCCGGCAGCGTCAGCAGAAAATGCAGCCCGCTGTGCACGCCGTCCAGCTCCACGCCCGGCAGCGCCGCGCGCAGCGCTGCCGCAAACGCCTCCATGCGGCGCTTGTAGGCAAGGCGCATCCGGGCAAGATGCCGCGTGAAATACCCGCCCGCCATGAACTCGCAAAGCGTCTGCTGCTCAAAGCGGCTGACCGTGTTGGCGTAGGTCGCAAAATCCCGGCGATAGCGCGCCAGCAGGCTTTGCGGCAGCACCATGCAGGCAATGCGGATGCCCGGGGCCAGGCTTTTTGAAAACGTCGTCAGGTAAACCACCGGGCCGTCCGGGCCCGCCATGCCCTGCAAACTGGGCAGAGGGCGCGTATCAAAGCGGAACTCCGAGTCGTAGTCGTCCTCCAAAATGTACCGCCCGGGCCGGGCCGCTGCCCAGGCCAGCAGCTGGGCGCGGCGGGTCGCAGGCATCGTAACACCCGTCGGAAAGTGATGACTGGGCGTCAGATAGCAGAGGTTTGCGCCGCTTTTTTCCAGCGCGTCGGCGGGCAGGCCCTCGCGGTCAATGTCCACCAGCGTGCAGGGGATGCCGCTGTTCTGCAGGACCGTCCGCGTGCGGAAGTAGCCGGGGTTCTCGATGGCCGCCATGCCGTCGCTGAACAGGTGCGCCAGGCACCCGAGCAGATACTCAATGCCCGCGCCGACGACGATCTGCTCCGGCGTGCATTCCACACCGCGGTACACCGACAAATATTCCGCGATCTGTGTGCGCAGCGGGGCGTCGCCCTGCATTTCGCCGCGCTGTAAAAGCTCGGGCCGCTGGTAGAGCAGCTCCTTCTGGATGCGTCCCCAGCTGCGCGCCGGGAACAGCGCCGTGTCCACGCTACCGGTGGACAGGTCGTAGACCGGCTGCGGCGCGGCAGGCGGCTGCGGTGCAGGGGCGGCGGGGGCGCGGCGGGCGCGGCTGTGCAGCATGCCGTAGGTCTTTTGCACATAAAAGCCGCTGCGGGGGCGCGGCTCGGCCAGACCCTCGGCGGCCAGCATCTGGTAGGCGGCGTCTACCGTGTTGACGCTGACGCCCTGCTGCGCAGCCATCGTGCGGCGGCCCGGCAGCGGCGTTCCGGGTGCGCGCTGGCCGGTGCGGATCTCATCCGCCAGGGCGGCGTACAGCTGCTCATACAGCGGCGTTTTTTGGTCGGCATCCAACTCTATCATGACAGTCCTCCATACTGGCCCCATAAAAAATTTAAAAACTGAGCATTTATTCAGAGCCAGAAATCAGTATAATAAAAACATACCTTCCCGGAAGGAAAATGTCAATAGAGGTGTACGAAACTATGTCTACCGCAACGATGTGGCTGCTGCTGTTCGTCGTAGCAGCTCTGGCACTGCTGATCGCAGCGCTGACCAAAACGAAATTCACCGTGCAGAAGATCAGCATCATCGGCATCATGGCCGCGATGAGCTTTGTCGCGTATGAGTTCTTCCGCATCCCGAACGTCTTTGGCACGGGGTCCAGCTTCCATCTGGGCAACACCTTCACGGCGCTGACCGCCATGCTGCTGGACGGTGTGTCCGGCGGTCTGGCCGGTGCCATCGGCCTGGCGCTGGCCGACGTTGTCGCCGGTGACCCGGGCTACGCCATCACGACTTTTATTCTGAAATTCATCATCGGTCTGGTCTGCGGCGCGGTGTCCCACAAGGTCATCCACCTCAGGACCTTCCCCACCGGCAGCAAGTTCAAGTACGTGGCCGCCGTCACGGCGTCGGCCTTCAGCGGCCTGCTGGTCAACGTGTTCACCGACCCGTTCATCGGCTACTTCCGCAACCTGTACATCTTTGGCCAGCCCGCGGAGTTCGTCTCCGTCGTGACCAAGATCGCCAGCGGTGTGACGCTGGTCAACTCCCTGCTCTCCACCGTCTGCGCCGTTGTCCTGTACATCGCCCTGCGCCCCGCCCTGGAGAAGGCACATCTGCTGCCGAAGGAGTGATTCTCCCAAAGCCTTCCCCTTTGGGGGGAAGGTGGCCCCGCAGGGCCGGATGAGGGGGAAGTTGCCGGATGCAGACCGTAAACGGGGTACTGCTGGCAAACTCCGCCCTCATCAGTCCGCTTCGCGGACAGCTTCCCCCTCAGGGGAAGCCTTTTCAATTCAACATCCTCATTTCTGTTTACCCCCGCTTCGGCGGGGTTTTTGTTTTGCGGCAAATTATGTAAAAATTGCAAAAAGACTGGCGTTCCGGTGGGAAATGGTGTAAAATGAATTTACATATTGTGTAAACACACCATGCTCCCACGCGAAAGGAGCCTTTCATGGCAGGCAAAACCAAATCACAAAAGAAAAAAGCGCTGGATATGCGCAGCAAGATGTATCTGGTGCTGGCTCTGTGCAGCGTCATGCTGCTGGTCAGCGTCGGCATCTCGCTGGTGCTCATCGGCGGCATCGGCCTCGGCGGCGCGGACGCCCAGAGCGTGTCCACCGTGGACAGCGCGTCCATGGTCGTCGAGAGCGGCTATAATAAAGAGGAAAACACCATCGATACCCAGGCCTATACCTCCACGATCCTTGAGCAGACCGCCGACGCGGGCGACAGCTATGTGGACGAGACGCTGTTTCTGGGCGACAGCAACACGGCCCGCATGTACCGCATGTTCGACTATTGCAGCTACGACAACGCCATCGGCTCGGTGGGCATGACCGCCAAGAGCCTGGCGGCCTTTGCCTGCGTGCAGGTAAGCACTTCGTCCGGCTACATCACGATGCCCCAGGCCGTGGCGAAATTGCAGCCGCGCCGGGTCATCCTGACCTTCGGCACGAACGACCTGAACCCCGGCTATAAGGCCGCGGACTTCGTCAAAAACTACCAGACCGGCATCGAGGCCATCGTCACCGCCTACCCCAGCGTGGACATCATCGTCAACGCCATCCCGCCCATCGGGCAGCAGCACTCCAACCAGAGCCTGACCCAGACCCAGGTGGACGAGTACAACAAAGCGCTCGTCGAAATGTGCCAGGAGAAGGGCTGGAAGTTCCTGAACAGCGCCGAGGTGCTGAAGGATTCCGTCACCGGCTACGCCAAGAGCGGCTATGTAGAGACGAGCGACGGCATCCATCTGACCCGCACGGCGATGGACGCGCTGTTCAACTACATCCGCACCCACAGCTACATTACCGAGGATGACCGCCCCGCGCTGACGACGATCCCGAAGCACACCGGCGACAAGGACGCCGTGGTCTACACGGTGCCGGTGGTCAGCTCCTCCAGCACCGCCACGGCGACGGCCACGCCCGAGCCGACGGAGGAGCCCGCCGACAGCGAGAGCACGAGTGACAGCTATGTGGAGACCACGCCGACGCCGACCCCCGAGGTCACGGCCACCCCGTCCCCGACGCCCGAGGTGACAGCTACACCGTCCCCCACACCCGAGGTGACGGCCACCCCGTCCCCGACGCCCGAGGTGACAGCTACACCGTCCCCCACACCCGAGGTGACGGCCACCCCGTCCCCCACGCCGTACATAGAGGAGCCGACCCCGACGCCCTACGTCGAGCCCACGCCGACGCCCTACGTAGAACCGACCCCCACCCCCTACGTCGAGCCGGACTCCGTCCCCGCGGACACCCCTGCCAGCGAGACAGCAACGGAGTGACGGTCTCTCATAAGTTCTAAACAACGCCGCCCCTGCGCAGTGGAAAACTGCACAGGGGCGGCGCTCTGTATTTACTTTTTCCTGCCGAGCAGCTCGGTGCGGATGTAGCGGAAGCAGGCGTCCTCGCCCTCGTCGCGCAGAATCAGCAGGCAGTTTTCCAGCTCCTTGCGGGTCTCGGGGTGCAGGATGTAGTGGTCCCTGCTGCGGTCATAGTACTCCCACGCCGCGGCGTCGGTGTACTTGTCGCCCTTATAGTTCTTGCTGGCGGCAATGCGGTCACAGACCATCTCGGCCACGTAGCGGGCGGGCATCCGCATACCGGCCATGGCATGGTCGCCGTCCGGCGCGTAGTCGATCCAGTATTCCAGATGGTGCTTGTTGCGGCCCTTATGGTGCAGCCAGGCGGCGCTGTAGCCCTCGGCCTGGCGCTGGGCGTTGTTGGGGCTGCACGTCCCCTGCCAGTATTTGGCCCCGGCCCAGAACTCCACGGGGGCCAGCTTGCTTAAATCGTGGGTCAGGCCCTGCCAGTACAGCCCGCAGCGGAAGCAGTTTTTCATCACCAGCATTTTGTGATGGCGGATCGTTTTGTAGTGTTTAATGGGATGCCACAAGGTCTTTTTTCCTCCCCGGGATCATGAGTTTTGCCAGCACCGGCAGCAGCATACAGCTGATCGGCACAAACGCAAAGTGCCACAGCATCGGTACAAGGTGGGTATGGATCGCAGCGTGCGCCTTGGACAGCACCATCCAGGACGCCGGGGCCGCCAGCCCCAGCCCCCAGACGATGCACGGCGGCACCAGCTGCGCCGCCGTGCCGCGGCGCAGGCAGGCAACAACGCTCACCGCGCCGACCAGCAGCGCAAACAGCAGCAGCTGCCATGCCGTGACGCTGACGGGCCCGAGCTGCAAAAGCGGCTCCGTACTCTCACGGAAATACTGCGCGAGCACCTGCAGCACGTTCACGTCCCGCACCGCGCCGTCCGTCAGGCTGACGCGGTCCGTGACGGCCCGGGTCATGTTCTGCCAGGCGTCCGCCGCGCTGCCGAAGCAGAGCCATTCCTGTGCGAACCAGAGCGCCAGCGCCGCAGTCACACCGCCCAGCGCCGAGACACCCGCCCCGACGGTGCGGCCCAGCCAGACGAGCGCGCCGTGCGGGTCGCGCCGCACAAAATACGCCTTGGCTGCCGCGTAGCAGAGCGGGATCTCACACAGGATCAAAAATGTTGTGATAAATTCAAACCCGCACATGCAGCGCACCATGCAGGCGGCGGCCACCAGCGGCCAGCACCCGCGGGGCGTTTTGCCGCGCACGCGGGTGCAATGGCAGAGCCAAAGCGCCGCCAGCAGCGGCAGCAGCCAGGTCCAGAGGCACCAGTACAGGTCCTTCATGCCGCGCTGCAGCCAGGGGGCCAGCAGCACCGACGCAAACCCGAGCGCTGCCGCCAGCGGGCCGAATTCTTCCCACACGGCCAGCGCCGCAAGCAGCTCCGCCGCGTAGAACAGCGTGCTGTTCAGCCAGTAGAGGGCGGTCTCCCGCGCCAGACCGTCGGGCAGCCAGTGCCGCAGCAGACGGTTGACCCTGCCGAACAGCCAGCCCTGCAAGCCCGACTGGTGGGTGTAGGGGTGGAACGCCGCCGCGTCGGTGGGGGTGTCGTCCCGGAACAGTGCACGGTTCGTGTCGTCGCTCCAATCGTCGGTGTAGACACCCAGAAAGCCGCCGGGGGCGTACTGCCCCTGCTCCATCTGGTGGATGCGGCCATAGACGAGCGTCTGGGAGCCTGTATCCCACACGCCGGTCAGGTAGGCGCTGGCATTGTGCCGCACCGTGGTCAGCAGCGCGGCCAGCGCCAGCACTGCCAGCAGGGTCGCCGCGCCGCGCAGGGGTGCGGGCAGCGTCTGCCATATTCCTTTTGCTTTTGTCAATGTTATCGATCCCATTTGTCGCACAGCGCAGCGATCTGGCTGGCAAATTTTGCAAGGTCCTTGTTGGCCCCGCCCTGGTTGTGGCGGATGACCTCCAGCAGGCGCTGGCCCATGTTGGCCAGCCGGTCATAGGCCGCACTGGTGCGCACGGTCTCGGCGGATTTCGTCTTGATGATCTTTTGGGTGTTGCCGACCTCGGCGCAGGCGACGCGGCCCTCGGCGGCGATCCAGATCGAGCCGTTGTAGGGGGCGTCGGCCTCGTAGCCCTCCTCCTTCAGATGGTTGGCCCAGTGCTCGGCGACGGCGTCCTCGCCGTGGTTGACAAAGACGAACTTCGGCTTTTCGTCAAAGGCGCGGAGCCAGGCTTCCAGCCCGTCCTTGTCGGCGTGACCCGAAAGCCCGCCCAGCTGCGCAATGCGGGCCCTGACCTGCACCGGCTCACCAAAGAGCTTGACCTCCTGCGCGCCGTTGACCAGCGCGTTGCCTAAGGTGCCGGGGCTTTGGTAGCCGACGAACAGCACCGTACACTCGGGCCGCCAGAGGTTATATTTTAAATGGTGGCGGATGCGGCCCGCGTCGCACATGCCGGCGGCGGAGATGATGACCTTGGGCGTCGGGTCGCCGTTGATGGCCATGGATTCCTCTTTCGTCTCGCTGACGTGCAGACCCGGGAACTGCAGGGGGTTTTGGCCGCTCTGCACCAGGGCGAGGGCTTCGTCGTCGTAGCACTCGGCAAAGTTTTCCCGGAAAATCGTGGTGGATTTGCTCGCCAGCGGGCTGTCCACAAAGACCGGGAAGTTTTCGTGGCCCTTGATACGGCCCTCGGCCTTGATCTGACGGATAAAATACAAAAGCTCCTGCGTGCGGCCCACGGCAAAGCTGGGGATGACGACATTGCCGCCCTTGTCGAACGTCGATTGCAGCACGGCGCTCAAATCGCCGATATAATCCGGTTTCGGGCCGTGGCTGCGGTCCCCGTAGGTGGATTCCATGACAAGGTAATCCGCGTGGCCCGGGTTGGACGGGTCCTTGATGAGCGGCTGATGGGTGTTGCCGATGTCGCCCGAGAAAACGATGATCTCCGGCGTGCGGCCCGGCTCCGCAATGCGCAGCGAGACGGACGCGCTGCCCAGCAGGTGCCCCACATCGGTAAAGCGCATCTCGATTTTGCCGGTTGGCCCGTCGAACAGTGTCTGCCACGTCTCATAGGGGCAGGGCACAAACTGCTTCATGACGTTCTGCGCGTCCTCGACGGTGTAGTCCGGCTCGATCATCTCGGCGCCGCTGCGCATGGCCTTGCGGTTTTTCCACTCGGCCTCCTGCTCCTGAATGTGCGCGGAATCCTCCAGCATGATGGCGCAGAGGTCGCGGGTCGCATCGGTGGTATAGATGGGGCCGCGGTAGCCGTTTTTGTACAGGTACGGGATGCGGCCCGAGTGGTCGATGTGCGCATGGGTCAGCAGCAGTGCCTCATAGGTGCCGGGCGCGCAGGGCAGGTCGGCGTTCTCATACACGTCGCGGCCCTGCTCCATGCCGCAGTCGATCAGAAAGCGGTGTCCCGCCGCCTCCAGCTGTGTGCAGCTGCCGGTCACTTCCCGGTCAGCGCCTAAGAATGTGAGCTTCATGTGGGAGAACCTCCTTTATTTGGGGATGTTGCGGGGGGGGAAAACCGGAAATGGGTGGCCACGGAAAGCCCGTCGGGACCCTTCAGGACTCGCAAGCTCGGCCAGCTCCCCTAAAAGGGGAGCCTTTTTGCGCGGGCGGAGCCCGCGAGGAAAGCCTCCTCATCAGGGGAGGTGGCCGCGAAGCAGGCCGGAAGGGTTCGGGAAGTTGGCGGGTGGCTGCCGTCCCCGGTTCAGCCTCTGCGTCCGACCCCGTACTGCGGGGCCTCCGGCAGCACAAACTCTGTGGTAAAGTTGGCGGTCAGGTCGTTGATGTTCATCCGAACACTCCAAAAGACATCGCCGTAATCGCGCAGGACCGTGTACTCCGCACCCAGACCGGCCAGAGTCGCCGTGTCGGTGACGATGTAGACTACATCCCCCTCGGGGGCGTACTCGGTCAGACTGTTCTGGTAGACGCGGCTGACCGTGCCGCCGTCGGCCAGCGCCCGGGCGGCTTCTGCAGTGGTGCTGACCAGCTGAATGCGCGCTGTCGCGGGCAGGGCGGCCATCAAATCCCCGCGGGTGATCTCGCCGTATTCCGGCTCGGTCACACCGCCCGCGAACGCCTCGACGGACGCACCCTCCGGCAGCCCCGTGGCCGGGTCATTTGTGACGATCTCGGCGTAGAGCGCCGCCAGATAGTTGCCGAAGCTGATGGTTTTGTTGGCGTCGGGGTTCGCCGCGTAGGTGAACAGCGGCGTGTAGAGGATGCTCTGGTCGTCGGCGTCCAGCGTGGCGATCTCCGCCGCGGCGCTGGTATAGGCGTCCGCACCGGCCTGCTGGGCCTCGTCTGCCGTCTCGGTGGGGGCGGTGGTGTCACTGCCGCCCACGGCCTCGGTGTCCTTGCCGGGGTCGGCGGCATCGGCAGCGGTGTCGGCCTGCGCGGCGTCGGCGGTGCTCATCGCCAGCCAGGTGGCGCGGCGGCTCTCCATCTCGGCAGCCGCCACAGGCTGCCGGAGCTCGACGCGGCAGCCGCCGCCCTGAGTAAAGACCAGATCCAGCTGCGCCACGCCGGTCAGACCCAGGTCCGCGCCCAGCACGTTCGTGCCGTTTTCCGCCGTTGTGCCGTCAATAATAGCCGTCACGCCCTGGCTCAGCAGGGCCTTCTGCCAGTCGCCCGCCGGGGCGGTGGAGACAATCGCAAGGATAGCATCGCACCCGGCATTCTGCAGGGCGGTGATCTGCTCGGCGGCGGTGTCGTTCCAGTCGCGGGCCGTGATGAACTCCCCGTTGGACGCCGAGATGACCGCGGCCTGCGCCGGGTCGTTCAGCACAAAGAAGCCGATTTTATACCCCGCGCGCTCCACGACGGTGTAGCGGCCATTGGTCACGCGGTTGCGGCTCCAGCTTGTGGAGCGGTAGAACACGGCGGTGCCCTCGTTGTTCAGCAGGTTGGACGCCAGCGACGGGCCGCTGCCCATGTTGGCGTCGCTGACCAGGCGGGTCGTGCCGTAGGCAAAGTCGGTCAGCGCCATGGCGTGCAGGTCGTACCCCGCCGCCGAGAACGCCGACAGCATATCCATGCCGCCGGTCAGGCTGGCGCTCTCGGTGCCGTGCAGGCTGTCGCCCGCGTCCAGCAGGATGGAATCCGGGGTCGCGCCCTTGAGCGCGGCGGCGTCCGCCAGCGTGGCGCGGTCCCCGCGCAGGCCCGCCGTGGCAAAGATCGGGACTGTGATGTCCCCGACCCGCACGCGGCAGGTCAGGCTCTCGGTGCCGTCGGCCAGCGTGGCTGTGATCGTGCATTCCCCGCTGTCGGTGCGGGCGCGGACCGTGCCGTTTTTGTCCACGGTGGCCACGGTCTTGTCGCTCGTCGTCCAGTAGACCCTGCGTCCGCCGTCCTCCTCGCCCGGCTCGTTCGTCGCCAGCGTGGCGTAGGCGTCCTTGCCGTCCATGTGCAGCTCGTCGGTGTAGGTATCGTTCAGGAGCACCGGCGCGGCGGTCTTGCCGTTGCAGGCGGATACACCGGTAAATTTGAACGGTCTCATGACAAAATCCAGATCCACCGTCTCGCTCTGAACACCGTAGTCCGCGCCCGGGGCGCTGAAGGTACACTGCCACATATCGTAGGTGCCCGCGTAGTCCAGATCGTCGGAGAACCGCGCGATCCAGAGGTTGTCGCGCCATTTGTCAAAGGCGGGATCCGTCATGCGGGCGCGCACCCAGTTGCGGGAGGCATACAGCCCCTGCGCACCGGTGTAGCCGTACTCGGTCAGGCGGTCAAAGAACGCCTGCGTGATCTCGGCCATCTCGGAGGGGAAAACGCCGCTGATGTACTTATCCTCGAGGTCGTAGTAGACCGGGTAGCTCAGCTGGTAGGGCGCGGCGGTGTAGTCGTCCA
>OGCN01005204.1_pt1 | contig 10482 bp, 10 predicted proteins | sample 1570181 | NCBI WGS metagenome assembly OGCN01 (sample SAMEA4370584, study PRJEB24528) | human gut metagenome | reverse complement strand
AATCTAAGGCGGTAGACGTTTTTGCCTTCGGGCGATAAAATGTGCGCCTGCTTATCTCTTGGAGAATATTATGCAAGAAAAATTAAAAGTATTAATTATCGACGACCATCCATTAATGCGTCGTGGTATCAAGCAATTAGTTGAATTAGAAGAGAATTTTGAAGTCGTCGCTGATGTAGGAAGCGGTACCGAAGGTATTTCCATTGCAATTCAAGAATCACCGGATTTAATTATTTTAGATCTTAATATGAAAGGTCTTTCCGGTTTAGACACGCTCAAAGGTTTACGTGCAGAAGGCATTGATGCACGTATTTTGATCTTAACCGTATCTGATGCGAAAAATGATATTTTTACCTTAATTGATGCGGGTGCTGATGGCTATTTACTGAAAGATACTGAGCCAGATGTATTACTTGAGCAAATTAAACGTGTTGCACAAGGTGAAGTGATTTTAAGTGATTCAATCAAAAATTTACTTTTAGAGCGTAAACATACGATTGATCCAATTGACTCACTCACTGATCGTGAAATGGATGTGTTACGTTTAATCGCGACAGGTTTATCCAACAAACAAATTGCAGGCCAACTTTTCATTTCGGAAGAAACAGTTAAAGTGCATATTCGTAATTTACTGCGTAAACTTAACGTGCATTCACGTGTTGCAGCAACCGTCTTGTTCTTTGAACGAAATGGTCGATAGACAAGTTTCAAATCATAAAAAAGAGCGGTTTTTTAACCGCTCTTTTTGTTATCTCGGTACGCCTCGCAATAAAGGGATTGGCTCAAATGGCTCAACTGAGGTTGGCGCAGGAATATCATTAAAAATTAAGATAAATGGTTTAGGTGGCAAGATTTTTTCATTTCGCCACAAGCTTCCCATGCCGACTAATTGAATATCATCAGGTAAATTTTTTATTCCTGATTTTAATACGGCTACGGTATTTGGACGAGGGTGTCCAATAGCAATAGCCGTGCCATGTTTACGTGCATATTGGATTGCATTTTGAAATTGGCGTTGCACATCTGCCAAATTATCACTGTCATCTAAAAACACATGGCGATCTAATACACGTACGCCTTGTTCTTTTGCTATTTTTCCCGCAACTGATTTCCCGATAGTACGGCTATCTAAAAAGAATAAATGCTGCTCGCGAAGTGCGGTCATCAAATAGGTCATTAATGTGGCATCGGCTGTGGCTGCACTGCCCATATGATTATTCATTCCGATGGCATTGGGCACAATAGATTTCGCTTTTTTCACTCGATCATTCACTTGCACTTCAGACAAGCCTAAAGTCAAACCACCTTCTTCAATTTTAATGTTGCTGACAGGCTGCATCGGCATATGGATGAGAATATCATGATTTTGTGCTTTCGCTTCTTGATTGCGTATTTTTGCATAGGGTGCAGCTGGAATAATCGCAACAGAGACTTCTTTTGGCATGGCTAAAACTTCGGCATCTTCTTTCGGATGATAGCCAATGTCATCAATTACAATAGCTAACTTGCCTTGTGCAAAAGTAAACGCAGAGAAAAGTGCGGTTGAAAAAATGATCGTATTTCTGACCGCACTTTGAAAGAATGCCGCCATTATTTAATCCACCCAGCTGGATTTACAGGCACCCCTTTACGGCTAATTCCAAAGTAAAGTGCCGGTTTAGAGAGCTCACCCGTATTACCTACTTGCGCAATGGTTTGTCCCGCAGACACCAGCTGACCTTGTTTTACAAATACCGCTTGGTTGAAACCATATAAGCTCAAGTCGCTGTCGCCGTGTTTCACAATCACCATATAACCATAGCCATTAAGATGGCCGGCGAGAATGACACGACCACTTGCAATGGCTTTTACCGCTGTACCCGTTGGTGCGCCGATAACCATGCCTTTCCAACGTACTTCGCCCGCTTGGATTGAACCAAAGGAATATAACGTCGGGCCAGAAACTGGACGACTGTATTGACGTGCGGCCGTACCTAAACCACTGGTGCTGTTAATCAACTTACGTTCTTGATCAGTTGGTTGATAAGGTTTTGAGGTACGTTTTTCTTCCTCTTGTTTTTTCTGAGCAAGGGCTTCACGCTCACGTTGTTCTTGTTGGCGAGCGGCTTGTTCAGCACGTTGAATTTCTTGGCGAAGGGCATTTTCGTTCGCTTTTAACGTTTCCAGCTTATTCTGATCTTTGGTTAAGTTTTTGTTGAGTTCATTTAACGTAGATTGACGTTCTTGTTGCGCTTTTTGTAATTCTTGCTGCTGTTTCTTTTGCGTAGAAAGCTGATCGCGATGATTTTTTTGTTGGCCTGAAATCGCTTCGCGTTGTTTTGCTAAATTCTCTTGTGTTGCTTTCAGATTATTAATCATATCAATGCGAACTTGATTTAAGTGCTGATAATACACTTTCATGCGTTCTGCTTTTTTCGCATCTTCCGAAAGCATTCTTTCTAAGGTAGAAGGATTTACCCCTGAACGATAAATAGCATCTACTTGCTGCGCGAGCTTCGCTTTTTGAACGCGTTCTTGCTTTTCTAATTGCTTGATTTGCTTTTCGGTTTCCGCCATTTGCTTGCGGATTTCTTGCAAACTTAATTCTGTTTCACGTAATTCACCGACAACGCTATTAATTTTGCTTTCTTGGTCTTTAAGACTAGCTTGGAGTTTAGCTTGTGCGCGTTTTTGCTCGGCGATCTTTGACTCTTGTTGTTTAATTTGTTTTTGAATTTGGTTGAGATCGTTGCCTTGCGCGAAAGATGAAAAGCCAAGCAGACCGCAAGCCAAAAGTGCGGTCAGTTTTGATAAGATTTTTTTTCTACGATTGCTTTGCTGCATACATCTAAACTTGAGAGAAATTAAGGGAAGAATAAGGCTTAAATACTAGCATTATTTTTGAGTGGCTAAAAGTTTACAGACGTTTTTTTGCGAAAGATCAGTAAATACCGCCTTTTTGCTTTTAAACATAACGATTTTTTGCTATAAAAGAGCCATTCATTTTTTTATTAATACTTAGGAGATCCTTATGGAATTAGTATTCATTCGTCACGGTTTCAGTGAGTGGAACGCAAAAAATTTATTCACTGGTTGGCGTGATGTGAATTTAACCGAGCGCGGCGTAGAAGAAGCAAAAGCTGCGGGTAAAAAATTGTTCGAGAAAGGCTATGAATTTGATATTGCCTTCACTTCTGTTTTAACTCGTGCAATCAAAACCTGTAACATCGTGTTAGAAGAATCTCACCAATTATGGATTCCTCAAGTGAAAAACTGGCGTTTAAATGAGCGTCACTACGGTGCATTACAAGGCTTAGATAAAAAAGCAACCGCAGAACAATACGGTGACGAACAAGTTCATATCTGGCGTCGTTCTTACGATATTTCTCCTCCAGATTTAGATCCGAAAGATCCAAACTCTGCACATAACGACCGTCGTTATGCAAACATCCCATCTGATGTGGTGCCAAACGCAGAAAACTTAAAATTAACCTTAGAACGCGCATTACCATTCTGGGAAGACCAAATTGCTCCAGCAATGCTTTCAGGTAAACGTGTTTTAGTGGTGGCGCACGGTAACTCACTTCGTGCATTAGCAAAACACATCATCGGTATTTCTGATGCGGAAATCATGGATTTTGAAATCCCAACCGGTCAACCGTTAGTGTTAAAACTTGACGATAAATTAAACTACGTAGAACACTACTATCTTTAATTTATAAATGATTTCAAAGTGCGGTTAATTTTGACCGCACTTTTTGTTTAAGGAGAATAACGGATGAAAAAATTACTCGCGGTGATTTTTGCTTTTTTACCTGTTTTGGCCTTTGCAGCATCGCCAAATCATACGGCAAAATCAACTCAAACCAAGTCAGTGAAAACGGCAGTTAAAAAAGTAGAAGCCAAGAAAGCCACTACGCCTAAAGCCGTAGCTAAAACAGCGAAAAAGAAAGCCGATGACAAAAAAGCAGAAGCGAAAAAGCCAGCTAAAATTGTCGAAGCGAAAAAAGCGGTAACGAAAAAAGAAAAAATAAAAAATAAAACGACAAATAAAGACTCTAAAGCAGAGCCGACAAAAACGAAAGGCAAACAGTCAGTAGAAAAAACTAAGCAAACGGCAGTAAAAGACAAAAAGACGGTAGTGAAAAGCAAACAAAGTGCAGTTAAAGAATCAGCTAAACCTGAAAAAGTAATTGCTAAAAAAACACCCGCAGTTAAAACCGAAGTGAAGAAAGCAGAACCAAAAGCTGTTGAAAAAGTAACTGAAAAGAAAGTAGATGCTGTCGCACAAAAAACAGCGAGTATGGTGACAAAATCCGTCGTTGTGCCAAGATGTAATGATTCAAAAGTTTTTGCGGTATTATCTGATGCCTTTAAAAAACAAGGCGCAGCTACTAACACCCAAATGACAGTGAAACAAATCACGCAAGCCCGCGAAACGCAATCTTATCCACAACAAGGCATTCGCAGTTGTAACGCGATAGTGGAAACCAACGGCGTTAAATATGTCACTGATTACAGCATTATCTTGAATGATAAAGGCTTCTTCGTGCAAGTGGAAAACGCACAACCCGCTCAACGTTTCTAATCTTAACGTGCGTTATTTAAATGAAGTTGTTTGAATAACGCACGCATTTCTTCTTCATTCAAACGGCGATATTCACCATTACTTAGTCCATCAAGTGTTAAATGGCTCATTTGATAACGGATGAGACGTAATGTCGGAAAGCCAATATGTGCCGTCATTCTACGCACTTGTCGATTACGCCCTTCACTAATTTTGATCTCCAGCCAGCTCGTTGGAATACTTTGACGTTCACGAATAGGTGGATTGCGAGGCCAGAGAAAATCTGGTTCTGAAATCAACCGCACTTTTGCCGGCTTTGTCATTCCATCTTTTAATTCAACACCTTGACGAAGCTTGTCTAAGTCGGACTCTTCAGGAATACCTTCCACTTGCACAAAATATGTCTTTTCAGTTTTAAACTTTGGATCCGCCAAACGATGTTGCACTTCACCATTATTCGTTAAAATCAGTAATCCTTCGCTATCGCGATCCAATCGCCCTGCCGCATAGACATTAGGAATGGTAATAAAATCTTTTAATGTAGCTCGACCATTTTCATCGGTGAATTGTGTTAGCACATCAAAAGGTTTGTTAAATAAAACAACGATTGTTTGTTCTAGTGTGAGTAGCTTCGCTTTAGGCTTAAATGAACGAGTAGGTTTTGCCGTTCGTTTGGTTGTAAATGAGCGAGAAGTGAAAGATTCCGACATATTATTTATTCAGTAAAAAGAGAAAAAGGGCGGATTTTACTCCGCCCTTTTATATTACCATTGATAGCGATAAACCGCTTGAATTGCATAAGGTTTATCGAAGTTTTTACCGTCAGCACGGCTTACTTCTAAACCAAAACGATGATTTGCAAATCCAGCATTTAAACCGACCGCACTTTCAAAACGTCCGCGGCTGCTTGCAACATCAAGCGCGCTGTTTGTGTAATGAATTTTGCTGCTACGGTTTTTGCTAGTAATCGCATTTACTTCTGCATAAGGCTGCAAATTCCAACCATTACTTAATGCAAAGCCTTTCGCTACACGTAAACCAATTCGAGAATAAACAGAAGATAAGCTATCTTCATTCTCTTGTGATGAAATATGTGTCCACGCTAATTGTGCTTGCGGGGTAATTGTCCAATCGTTCGCAAGGCTAAAGCGTTTGCCTAATTCACTCGAAATAGTATAAGCGTTGTAATGGCGTTTTTCAGTGTGATTTGAGTTAGCGTGTAAACGGCTGTATTTCACGATGTTATCTACATAAATACCGTTATCTGCAAGGTAAGCTGCATATAAGCCCACGCTATTGCTTCTTACTTTGCCATCACCGTAATCACCATTGAAATCAACGTTAGCTTGGCTACGACCTACAAATCCACCAACACGGAGGTTATTAGTTACAGCCGCATCAGCGCCCACTTGTAAGCTATGTACGTTTTGTTTAAAGCCAGAAGTTTCACTCTCACCAGTAGAAAGTGCGGCTAATTTTTGGCGAGAATTCACATTACGAACCCACACATTGCCTTTTTCACCATTTTTCACTTCACCTAGACGTTGATGGATGCCACTTAAATCATCTTCTACTAAAAGCAATTGTGCTTGACGAAGAGAAACTTGTGCATTTGCTAAGTCTGAAAGTAATGGAGTGCTTGGTAGAACCGGAGTAGTAGGTGTTGCTACAGGTTTATTTGGAGTCACCACAGGTTTGCTTGGAGTCTCCACTGGATTACTTGGCGTCACCACAGGATTACTTGGGGTAACAGGTGCAACAGGTGGAGTTGGGGTGACTGCATTTTTAGAGTTCGCTAATACCCAATTATTTCCTTCTTTTGTTAGGAAATATTGGTAAGCCCCTAAATCTACACGATTATTCGGGTTCGTTAAGCTAAATGCAGCATTACCGCCATTGGTTTCGACAAGTGTCACTTTTCCGTTAGCAACATTTGCACCTTGATTAGTTACACCAATTTTATGATTACCTTCAGCAGTGCCTTTAACAACGATTTTATCGCTTTTGTTTTCAGCGATATTCGTGTTTAGATTGAATGTGCCTGAGCCAGTGAGATTACCACGAACAATGATACCTTGGTAGTTATCATTGGCTAGATTTACTACGCCATTATTAAGAGCCAAATTAGTTAAGCTTGTTGTTTGAACCACGCCATCTTCATCAGTGAAAGCTTTAGTTGTCCAATTGCTATTATTTAAGTTTAAATTGAGTGCACTGTTGCTATCGGTAGTAGTAACTCCAGAAACAGTAGAATTATTGAAGGTTAGTTGGATATTTTCTGTAATGCTCTCTGCATCATTAAATTTAACATTTTCACCACTAGCAAGCATACCTCCATTTATTGTTGAGTTATTAAAGGTCGCAGAGAAGTGACTGTTGATAACTTCGCCAACCCCAGATCTTAAAGCAATGATTCCACCTTGAGGAATTGAAACATTGGAATTATTAACGATCAATTCTGGCCGAGCTTGATTCTCCGCTTCATATACAAAAATAGAACTATCATTGTTTGATGTTACATTCACATTGTTTAATGTTAATTTACTCTTCTGATTCAGAGCAAATGCCTCTAATATGGAGTCTTGGTTGTTATCACCCATCAAGACTTTTGAGTTATGCATGGTTACCGTTGAATTATTTAACTCAAATAAATAACCATTAGCATCTGCATTGTTAGGATTAGTAATACTATAGGTTCCACCATTGATTTCAGTTGTGGAATTTGTGATATTCATTACCGCAAAAGAATGGTGTCTATTTGCTGGAATAGATAGTGAAGCATTAACATTATTTAATTGTCCGCTTGAGTTTATCATTGTTACTGCAGATAGAGACCCCCATTCAGGATCATTTGTTGGACTGGTTGGATTAATCGAACATTGATTCAACATGGCTCCACTTTATCCAGTAATTGTCACGCCATTACTATTACAAGCCACATCGGCTGCTAGAGCTGAATTTACCAATCCAAGAGCTGCAGCGACTAAACTCATTTTAAAAGTGCGGTTAAAAATTTTGTTGTTTTTCATATTAATTCCTTGGGATTATAAAAAAAGCCAACTTATTGAATAAGTTGGCTTGAATTTTACCGATTTAATAATTAACCTGCAACTGCGATACGTTTCATATCTGTCATATAACCACGTAACTCTTGACCAATTAATTCAACTGGGTGGTTACGGATTGCATCGTTTACATCGCGTAAGGTAATGTTATCGATAGCAACTGCTGGTGTTGGTTCACCTAAATCACCTTTTTGTAAGGTTGGGATGATTTCTTTAGCAAGAATTGGCGTTGCTACGTTAGAGAATAAGTAGTTACCATATTCTGCAGTATCAGAAATAACCACGTTCATTTCGTATAAGCGTTTACGCGCGATAGTGTTAGCGATTAACGGTAATTCGTGAAGTGATTCATAGTAAGCTGATTCTTCATAGATACCGCTTGCTACCATTGCATCAAAGGCTAATTCAACACCTGCTTTTACCATTGCAACCATTAATACACCGTTATCAAAGTATTCTTGTTCAGAAATTTTGATGCCGTCTGCTTTTGGTGCATTTTCAAAGGCAGTTTTGCCTGTTGCTTCACGCCATGCGAATAAATCTTTGTCGCCATTTGCCCAGTCAGCCATCATAGTTGCTGAGAAGTGACCGCTGATGATGTCATCCATGTGTTTGTAATATAAGAAGCCAAGGCTTTCTTTGATTTGTTCCGCAAGTTCAAATGCACGTAATTTTGCGCTGTTTGATAAGCGATCCATCATTAATGTGATACCGCCTTGTTTTAATGCTTCAGTAATGGTTTCCCAACCGTATTGGATAAGTTTGCCTGCGTATGCTGGATCTTTACCGTCAGCAACAAGTTTGTCGTAACATACGATAGAACCAGCTTGTAACATACCGCAAAGAATGGTTTGTTCACCCATTAAGTCAGATTTTACTTCTGCGACGAATGAAGATTCTAATACGCCTGCACGGTCACCACCAGTTGCTGCTGCCCATGCTTTCGCAATTGCCATACCTTCACCACGTGGATCATTTGCTGGGTGAACCGCGATTAATGTTGGTACACCGAAACCACGTTTATATTCTTCACGCACTTCAGTACCTGGACATTTTGGTGCACTCATCACCACAGTGATGTCTTCACGGATTTGCTCACCTACTTCAACGATGTTGAAACCGTGTGAGTAACCGAACGCAGAATCTTTTTTCATTAATGGCATTACATCAGCCACCACTTTAGAGTGTTGTTTATCTGGTGTTAAGTTGATCACTAAGTCTGCAGTTGGGATTAACTCTTGGTAAGTACCCACTTTAAAACCATTCTCGGTTGCACGTTGGAATGAAGCACGTTTTTCTGCAATCGCTTCTGGACGTAATGCATAAGAAATGTCTAAGCCAGAGTCACGCATATTTAAACCTTGGTTTAAACCTTGTGCACCACAACCTACGATAACGATTTTTTTGCCTTTTAAGTAGTTACAACCGTCAGCAAATTCGCTGCGATCCATAAAACGACAACGACCTAATTGGTCTAATTTTTCGCGTAAATTTAATGTGTTGAAATAGTTAGCCATTTTTCATCCTTTCTATGATGTTGATTAATGTGTATGAGGTTGTGTTTGAATATAGTTTTTTGTTGTGAAGTGGATTATAAGGTTTTTAGTTGTTGCGTAAAGTGATATTATTTGCACTTAGTGTTGCAATTTTTGCAATGTCATTTGCTTTTAACGATACATATGAACTTTCAAGACCTCCAAATATTTCTTCATCTTGCTGATACACAAAATTTTGCTAAAACCGCTACGCAAAATCATATGTCGCCTTCTACCCTTTCACGACAGATTCAACGAATGGAAGAAGAATTAGAGCAGTCTTTATTTATTCGTGATAATCGCCAAGTGCGCTTAACCGAACAAGGCGAGAAATTTCTGCAATTTGCGAAAACAGAATGGCAAAACTGGCAGCAGTTTAAGCGCCAACTGCGAGATAATTCAGCGGAATTAAGCGGAGAGTTGCGCTTATTTTGTTCAGTAACCGCTTCATATAGTCATTTGCCACAGGTATTAGCCAAATTTCGTTCTCGTTATCCAAAGGTTGAAATTCAATTGACGACTGGTGACCCAGCCTCTGCAGTGCAATTTATTCAATCAGAACAAGTAGATCTCGCTTTGGCGGGGAAACCAAATAATCTGCCGGCTGGGTTGGAGTTTTATAAAATCGATGATATTTCCCTTTCATTAATTGCGCCTCGAGTCGCTTGTTTAGCCACACAATTATTACAGGAAGAACCCACCAACTGGCAGCAAATGCCTTTCATTTTGCCGTTAGATGGAATGGCACGCCAGCGTATTGAACAATGGCTACGTAGCAAACATATTAAACATCCCAAAATTTATGCCACCGTAGCAGGTCATGAAGGCATTGTGCCAATGGTGGCACTTGGTTTCGGATTAGCGATGTTGCCGGATGTGGTGATTGATAATAACCCTATGTCAAAAGACCTGTCTCGGTTAAATTTAGACAGTCCCGTTGAGGCGTTTGATTTAGGGGTTTGTGTGCAAAAAAGAAATTTAGCGAATCCCCTAATTCGTGCATTTTGGGAGATGTTAGACTAAAATAATAAGCAGAATTAACCTAAGGATTTATTATGTTAAGAGGCATACTTATTTCACTTTTAGCCTCGCTTTTATTTGGCTATATGTATTATTTTTCCACGCTACTGAAACCGCTCAGTGGCACGGATATTTTCGGCTATCGAATGCTGTTTACATTCCCTTTCGTTGCCCTTTCCGTCATCATGTTTAAACAAAAACAGGCTTTGGTTGAGCATTTAAAACGCATTAAAAATCGACCGCTCTTTGCCCTTTCCTATATCACTTGTGGCGCATTAATGGGTTATCAAATGTGGCTCTTTTTGTGGGCACCCAA
>OGCN01005202.1_pt1 | contig 10485 bp, 7 predicted proteins | sample 1570181 | NCBI WGS metagenome assembly OGCN01 (sample SAMEA4370584, study PRJEB24528) | human gut metagenome | reverse complement strand
GGGAACGACGTCGTCGCCGAAGAGGGCCACAATCCAGCGGATCGGGCGGACAAAATGGAAATCCAGAGAGCCCCAGTGCATGCTCTTGGGGAAGCCCAATCCCGTAATAATGCCGGTCAAAATATCAGGCAAGAGGCCCGCCGTTTCCGCGCCGATGCTGGTAACGTTGGCGTAGACGTAGCCGTCTTCTACGACCAGGTCTTCTACGGCGATTTTCTGGCCCCGGGCAAAGCCCATGGCGGCCTTCGTCGGATTGCCGTCGCTGTCGTAAGCGATTTTGACGGACGGCCCTTTGTTCTTAGACGAAATATCGGCCTGCTTTTCCGCGACGCCCTTGACGAGGAGGGCTACGCGGCGCGGCGTTCCGACGGCGCGGATAGTTTCATAGGCGATGTTCGCTTTATTCAATTTATCAGCAGCCAGCTGCTGTACCTGCGAGAGGACGCTCGGCATATAATGAGCCGGGATTTCTTCGGTGCCGATTTCAAGTAATACGTCTTTGCTCATTTAGTTTTCCTCCTTTTTCAACATGGGGAAGCCCAGTTTTTCCCGCTGTTCCAAATAGGCCTTGGCGCAGGCCCGGGCCATGTTGCGGACCCGGCCGATGAAGGCGGCCCGTTCGCTGACGCTGATAGCGCCGCGGGCGTCGAGCAGGTTAAACGTATGGGAACATTTCAGCACGTAGTCGTAGGCCGGGATGACGAAACCGGCCTTGATGACCCGCATCGCTTCTTTTTCATACTGGTCGAAGAGATGGAACAGCAAATCGGAGTCGCTCAATTCAAAGGAATACGTCGACTGTTCCACTTCGTTCTGATGGAAAATATCACCGTACGTCACGTCGTCGTTCCACTTCAAATCGTAGACGTTTTCTACGCCCTGAATGTACATGGCCAGACGTTCCATGCCGTATGTAATTTCCGACGAGACCGGAGCGACGTCGATGCCGCCTACCTGCTGGAAGTATGTAAACTGCGTGATTTCCATGCCGTCGAGCCAGACTTCCCAGCCGAGGCCCCAGGCGCCTAAGGTCGGCGATTCCCAGTTGTCTTCGACAAAGCGGATATCGTGTTCCCTCGGGTTGATGCCCAAGGTTTCCAGGCTCTTTAAATACAGCTCCTGGATGTTGTCCGGCGAAGGCTTGCAGATGACCTGGAACTGATGGTGCTGGTACAAGCGGTTCGGGTTGTCGCCGTAGCGGCCGTCAGCAGGACGGCGGGACGGTTCTACGTAGGCGACGTGCCACGGTTCGGGACCGAGCGTCCGCAGAAACGTAGCCGGATTCATGGTGCCTGCCCCTTTTTCTACATCATAGGGCTCATAAATGATGCAGCCTTGGGAGGACCAAAATTCTTTCAAAGCAGAAATCATATCCTGAAAATTCATTCGTTTTCCCTCCTAATAATACAAAAAGTCCCTGTAACATCGTGAAATGTTACAGGGACGAGTATCCATTACCCGCGGTTCCACCCTGGTTGGTCGAAAGACCCGCTTCATTTGCCGGCCATACGCATCACCCTGTCGGTGACTTCCTGCCGCGGCCTTCGGAGCGCCTTCAGCACCAAACGATAAGCTCACACCGTCCTTATCTCGCTGGCGTCGTGCCTACTTCCTCTCCTGCATCGCCGTACTTCATGCCAATTATCATAGCATAAAAGTACAAAAAGGGCAAGCAGAAATCCATGCCTGGCAGTCCCACTTACCGGCGGCGGTCCTCCTTGTCATCATCAATGGGCTTTACGTCGATGGTCATGCCCTTATGGCGGAATCGTTCTTCCCGCATGGCCGCTTCATAGCCGCGGCGGTAGGCGTCGTCGTCGGAGGAATTCTTTTTGCCTCTGAATTTGCGCCACAAGTGAGAAATAAGGGATACGATGACCAGCAGCAGGATGATATTGAACATGACGCCGAGGATGTCGGCCATAAAGCCCATATTCCCCCAGCCGAACAGGCTGCTCAGCATACTGCCTAAAAACATGCCGCCGGCCAAGAGGCCGATATTGCGCATGGCGCTGCCCCAGCCCGACGATTGGTTCGTCCGGGTCTGCGCGTTCGCCCGGGCATTGGCCTGCTGCGCGTTTTGGCGAGTCTGCTGATTGGTCTGATTATTCGTCGCTCTGTTCGTCGTGTTGTTTCGGACGGTCCCCTTCGATCCCGACGGCAAAGCTTTAGGAGCCGACACGCGCACGCCGCCGCGCGCAGCAAAGGCAGGCGTCGAAACGACAGGCGCGGCCGCAGCAATAACCAGTCCGGCCAAACATACGACAGCAATTTTCTTAAAATTCATAGTACACTCTCCATTTCGATATCTAGGTATTACAATTATATTCTATATCTATATATTATATTACACTAAAAACGTAAAAAAGAGCAAGGCAAAAACCTGCTCCCCTATGTAAAATCCATATACAGCAGGCCCCAAAACACCGTATTTGGATTGTATTAATCAAATTAAACCGGGAAAATAAACCGACAATTGCCGGTTTATTTCAATTTTTGATTTTGACACGTTCCGCTGACAAGGTCATACAAATTGACGCCGGAAAAATACGCTGTCAGCTGTTCCTGAAGCTGTCCAAAAGACGTATGAAGGCCGCAGTCGCCGCCGTTGCGTTCACGGTACGGACACACAAACCCCTCGTCCAGGCAGTTGCTGAGCATATTTTCCCTGTCCATGACCTGAATCAAATCCATCAACGTAATATCATGCAGATTCTTTACCAGCCGGCAGCCGCCCTGGGCTCCGCGGATAATTTCGATGTATCCGGCCCGTTCCATTTTCTTGGAAATTTTATATGCAAACTGCCGCGGTATGAGCTGTTCATCGCTGATTTCCCGGATGTTTTTCAGCCGCAGGTTAATTAAAGAACGTAAAATTCTTACAGCATAATCAGTTTCTCTTGTAATGATCACGTTGAATCCCCTTTTACTTTGATGTAATTCTTGTCTTACGGTTTACCTGTTTTAGTACAGCGCAGATTCGCCTTCTTTCCTTACAATCCACTCCAATAGTACTTTATATAGTTACTATTATACTAAATTCTTCATTATTTTTCATCATTTTTTTTACAAAATAATTGTCCTTTTGACGCCTGTTTCATATGTCTCCCCCTCCCGTATCAGCCGGCGGCCGCAAACGAAAGCCGCCTCTTGCACCGCCGGTAAAAAACTTATATAATTATTACCAGTTGTATGTTAGGTTTATTGTATAAATGAGGTGGAATATGTCTTTAGTTGATGAAGTAAATAATCGCCGTACCTTTGCCATCATCTCCCATCCTGACGCTGGCAAGACGACGCTTACGGAAAAACTTTTACTGTACGGAGGCGCGATTCATTTAGCCGGGTCGGTCAAAGCAAGAAAAACGGCTAAACACGCCGTGTCCGACTGGATGGAAATCGAAAAGCAGCGCGGCATTTCCGTTACCAGCTCGGTTCTGCAGTTTGATTACGAAGGTCATCATATCAACATACTCGACACGCCGGGCCATCAGGACTTCAGCGAAGACACGTACCGTACCCTTATGGCAGCTGACAGCGCCGTCATGCTCATCGACGTGGCAAAGGGCGTCGAAGCGCAGACGAAAAAGCTGTTCCGCGTCTGTAAGGACAGAGGCATCCCTATTTTTACCTTTGTCAATAAAATCGACCATTTCGGACGAAATCCCTTCGACCTGATGGACGAAATCGAAAACATCCTCGGCATCCACGCCTACCCCATGAACTGGCCTATCGGCATCAACGGCAACTACGAAGGCATTTACGATCGGGAATCGGCCTCCATCGAGCTGTTTGAAAAAGATACGTCTCACGGCCAGCGCAAGCTAGCTTCAACCAAAGGCGCCGCTGACGACCCTATTTTCAAAGAACTTCTGGATGAAGAAATTCATCAAGCTCTGATAGACGACATCGAGCTTCTCGACGCAGCCGGCGACAGCTTCGACATGGAAAAAGTAAAAAATGGCCAGCTGACGCCTATGTTCTTCGGCTCGGCCATGACCAATTTCGGCGTCAAGCCCTTCCTGGAAAAATTCCTGGAAATGGCTCCTAAGCCCCAGCCCCGCAAGTGCCTGGAAGGCGTAGTCGACCCCGAATCGATCCAGGCCAACATGAATCCCCAGCACCACGACCGGGTCGTATTCATGCGCATCTGCTCGGGCAAATTCGAAAAAGGCATGTCCGTCACGCACCGCCAGTCGGGCAAGACGCTGCGCCTCATGCAGCCTCAGCAGTTCCTGGCGACGGAGCGGACGATTATCGACGACGCTTACCCCGGCGACATCATCGGCGTATTCGACAACGGCACTATGGGCGTCGGCGATACCCTCTATGCCGGAAAGCAAAAGGTCACCTTCAAGGATTTCCCGACCTTCCCGCCGGAGCTGTTCGCCCGCATCCGTGCTAAGGACTCGATGAAACGCAAGCAGTTCCTTAAGGGCATGACCCAGCTGGCTCAGGAAGGGGCCGTCCAGATTTATGAAAATCTCGGCTCCATGGAAAGCTACATCGTCGGCGCCGTCGGAAAGCTGCAGTTTGAAGTGCTGGAATACCGCCTCAAGCATGAATACGGCGTAGACTTGGAAATGAACATGCTGCCCTTTACGGTCGCCCGCTGGCTCCAGCTGAACGGCCACGAATACAGGGAACTGAAAAACGTCGACAGCGCCATGCTGGTCAAGGACCACAAGCAGCGATTGGTACTGCTCATCGCCAACGAATGGCAGACCAACTGGATCTGCGAGCGCAATCCGGACATTACGTTCTGCACGACGCCGGATGAGCTGGCCCTCGATGACGACGAAGAATAATATATGCATAATAAAAACACCTTCTCATGCTGACCACAGCACCGAGAAGGTGTTTGTTTTTATATTGTTACCACATGCCCTTGGATTTCCAGAAGCTGCGCCGGCACATGACCAGCAGGGTCAGGATTTCCAATCGGCCCAGCAGCATGGACAAGCACAGAATGCTTTTTGCAAAATCAGACAAATTCGCATACGTACACGTCGCGCCGGTAATCCCAAAGGCCGGGCCAATGCAGCCCATGGTGCTGACGCTGATGCCGACGGCGTCGAAAATGTTCACGCCGTCCCATGTAAGCAGCAGCGCCCATAATACGATAAAGGCTATGTACAAAAAGAAAAACTGGCTCACGCGGACGACTGTATCGTCGCCGACGTAATGGCCGTTGATTTCTACGCGGCGTACCATGTTGGGATGAACCTTTTGAAAGGCCGTAATCCACAGGGCCTTGACCAAGATGACGACGCGGGATACCTTGAGGCCCGCCGCCGTCGAACCGGCACAGCCGCCGCAGATCATGAGAAAGAGCAGCAGCAGCTTGGAAAAGGCCGGCCACGTGTCATAATCTGCCGATACGAAGCCCGTCGTCGCAATGGATGCAACCTGGAACGAGGCGTATCGGAAGGCCGTCGTCCACTCGCCGCCGAAGGCATAGGCCAAATTCAGCATGATGAGGAGCGTCACAACGCCTAATATGAGCAAATAGGCCTTAAATTCCGTGTTCCGCCGCAAGACGCCGGGCCCCTTTTGATACACCTGATAGTACAAGCCGAAGTTTCCGCCGGCCAGTATCATGAAAAAGGTAATCCACCCTTCTACAACAGGATCGTCGAAATGGGCCACGCTGGCATTAAAGGTTGAAAACCCGCCGGCCGAAATAGTCGACAAGGCGTGGTTCAGGGCATTGATAAAATCCATGCCGCACAGGAGAAAAATAATCAGGGCGATGAGGGTGAAACCGGAATACATGCGGAACAGGACGTTCGTCATATCGTGAAGGCGGGGCAAGACGCGCTCCCGCGTCGGCCCGGCCACCTCGGCGTTGTACATGGACATAGTCGACTGTCCCGCTTCAGGCAGCAGGGCGATAAAGATGACGACGATGCCCAGCCCGCCGAGCCAATGGGTCATGCTACGCCAAAAGAGGATGCTGTTCGGCAGCACCTCCAGGTCTTCAATGACCGTCGCCCCCGTGCCGGTAAACCCGGAAATACTTTCAAAGAGCCCGTCGAGGATTCCCAAGTACCCGCCCAATACATAGGGCAGCATGCCCAGGCCCGTCGCCAGCAGCCAGCCCAGGCCGGTAATGGCAATGCCTTCGCGTATCGTCAGGGCCTTCGTCCGGACGTGTCCCCGGCGCTGGCACAGAAAGGACACGGCCACGGCCGCGCCGATCGTCAGGATAAAGGGCACGGCGCTCTCTTCGCCGCACCAGAAAGCGATGCCCAGCGGGATGAGCATAGTCAGTCCCTGGATAAATGAAATTTTTCCTAAAAACCGGCATACGACATGTAAATCCATAGGCATCCTTTCGTTGAAATTCTCTGCTGGCCGCACGGCGGCAAACCTACCAGACGCGGCGCTTCCAAAACGACGGCATCAACAGGGCCAGGACGGGAAAAATTTCCAGCCTTCCCATGAGCATGGATAGGCACACGACGGCCTTGCTGAACGAGGGCATATCCGCATAGGTGCACGTCGCCCCAAACAGGCCGAAGCTCGGCCCGCAGCTGCCCATCGTCGTGATAGCTACGCCCAGGGCGTCAAAAATGGGAATGCCGTCGAAGACCAGCAGCACGGTCCACAATATGTCCAGCATGACATATACGAAGAAAAACCGGGCCACGCCGTACAACACGTCTTCGGAAAAGTCTTCCCCGTTGGAGCGGACGTGCAGGACGAGGTGCGGGTGCATCTTCTGCCGTATGCGCAGGACGATCGTCTTGACCAGCAGCATGAGGCGCGTCACCTTCAGCCCGCCGGCCGTCGAGCCGGCGCAGCCGCCGACAAAGATGAGAAAGACCAGAATAAACTGGGAAAAGGCCGGCCATTTGTCGAAATCGCTGGAAATGAACCCCGTCGACGACGACAAAGACGCCGCCTGAAAAAAGGACTGGCGGAACGCTTCGCTCCACGCCCAGCCCTGCGCAGAGGCCAAATTGGCCGCCATCAGCACCGTCGCCGCGGCGACGAGGCCGACATAGGTGCGAAATTCCGTATCGTGCAGGATGACCTTGGGTCCCCGCTTCCATGCCGCCACGTACATGCCGAAGTTGGCGCTGGAAATCATCATGAAAAAGGCCAGCACCCCTTCGATCAGCGGGCTGTCGAAATAGGCCACGCTGGTGTTATACGGGGAAAAGCCGCCCGTCGCAATCGTCGAGCAGGCATGGTTCAGCGCTATGAGGAACGACATGCCGCAGGCCATGCAGGCCAGCGCAGCCGCCGTCGTAAATACGACGTACACGCAGAACAGGGCTTTAGCCATTTCCTTTACGCGCGGCACGTTCCGGTCCGACGTCGGCCCCGTGCTTTCGGCGTTGAACATATGAACCGTCCCCCGCCCCAACTGAGGAAATAAGGCGATAAAGATGACGATGATGCCGAGGCCGCCGAACCAATGGGTCAGGGACCGCCACAGCAAAATGCCCTGCGGCATGATTTCCAAATCGGGAATGACCGTCGCCCCCGTGCCGGACAAGCCGGAAATGCACTCGAATACGCCGTCCAGCACAGACAAATAGCCGCCGGCAGCATAGGGCACCATGCCCAAAAACATGACCATAATCCATCCTAAGGCCGTAATCGCAATGCCTTCGCGGTTCGTAACCTCCCCGACGGGAGCCCTTCCATACGCCGTCAGACCCTTGCCCAAGGCCAGGCAAACGCTGATGGCGACGGCAAAGGCGAATACGCTGTTTTCACTATACCACAGGGACACGGCCAGGGGAAGAACCATGCCGCAGCCGTAGGCCCAGGACAGGCGGCCTAATACATACCAAACTATTTTCAAATCCATTTGACGCGACGCCTCCTACCAACGGCGCTTAAAGGCCTGGGCCGCCGTCTGCAGCACGATGAGAAAGGAAAAGATTTCCAATCGTCCCAGAATCATCAAAAAAGCGCAGTATGCTTTCAGCCAGGCCGGCTCTGCGGAAAATTCGACGACGCCGAACAAGTGAGCCGTCGCGCCGGCGCTGGTCAGGCAGCCCGCCGCAACGCCCATGGACTGCAAGGGCGTCATGCCGGACAAGGAAATGATAATTGTCGATACGAAAAATACAGCCATAAACAAGAAAAAATAGCTGAGAACCCGGCTGATGATCTTCATATCGACGGGAACGCCGCTGACCTTTAAGCTGATGACCATGCGCGGATGCAGGAGATGGCGCATTTCCTGGGCTGCTATCTTGAACAGCACGATAAACCGCATGACCCGCAGGCCGCCCGTCGCCGAGCCGATGCAGCCGCCGACAAAAACGATAAGCAATAAGATGAATTTATCGAAATCAGGCCAAGCCGAAACGTCGGCCGTAATAAAACCGCTCGTGCTATAAAAGGAAAGGACGTGGAAAAATCCAAGCCGCAGGCTGTCCGCCCCATCGTACACGCCCATCTTCCACAAGTGGAAGGACACGAGAAGGGCCGTCCCCAGCAAGACGCCTAAAAACACGCGGAGCTCCGTATCCTGAAAGGCCGACTTGAGGTCCCGCCGCTCAAAGCTTTTCCAATACAGCAGGAAATTGCCGCAGGCCAGGAGCATGGAAAAGGCGCAGGCCCATTCCAAGGCCGGATTGCCGCCAGACATAAAGGAAAAAGGCGCGTCGCCGCTCGTCGATATGCTGCGGAAGGCGCTCGTACAGGCGTCGAACAGGGATAGCCCAGCCAGCAAATAGGCCAGAACGGACAGAACCGTAATGGCCGCGTATATCTTCCCTACCTGGCGGGCCGCAATATCCATGCGCCCCAGCATGGGGCTGAAGCTGATGCTCTGATGAACGGACAAGGTCAGGCCGAAGCAGCCGCTGACCTGCGGAATAATCGTCACCATCAGCAGAATAAAGTTCAAGCCGCCTAGCCATTCCATCAGGCCGTGCCACAAGACCAGCGAACGGGGCGTATCACCGGCCGGCCCGACGGCGCAGGACAGGCCGACAGTCGTATAGGCCGAAATGCTTTCAAAAAACGCATCGGCGACAGACAAGGTGCCGGAAAATAAATACGGCAGCATGCCGATGCCGCCCAGCATGATCCATACGAGAACCATGTACCAAGCGCCGCCGGCAACGCCCAGCTGCTTGCTGTGCCGGCGGCCGAAGCCCATCATCAGTCCGCCCAAGACCAGCGTGACGGCCATAGAAGGGCCGAAATACAAATACGCCGGTTCTCCCCAGGAAAAGGCGCACAGCAGGGGAATCAAAAAGGCCAGGCCGTTCAGGATTGCCATCCTTCCCAGGAGGAAGAAAAACAAATACATGTGCATCTCAATCCCTGCCTTTGAAATATTTCATGACTTCCTTGGAATGCGTCGTCTGGATAAACAAGATAACCCGGTCGCCGGCCATCAGCGCCGACTGGCCGTTTGGAATAAAGGCGTCTTCGCCGCGCACGTAAGCGCATACCAGGCATTCCCTAGGCAGCCGGACGTCCATGAGGCGCTTGCCCGCTACGGGCGCGCCGTCCTGCACGATGACTTCGACGGCTTCGGCCTTGGCCCCTTCAAGCAGCGATACGGACACAACGCCGCCGCGGCGGACGAAGGCCAATACTTCGCTGGCCGACAAGAGGCGCGTAGACAATACGATGTCGACGCCGACCTTTTCCATCAAGTCCGTATATTCAGCCCGCGATACGCGGACGATAGTCTTTTTCGCGCCGAAATGCTTGGCAATCAGGGCCAGCATGAGGTTCAGGCGGTCGTCGTCCGTAATGCATACGACGACGTCCGCTTCGGCGATGCCTTCCTGCTCCAGCAGGTTCAGGTCCGTGCCGTCGCCGCAGATAGCAATGCCGTTATCCATTTTTTCCGCCGCCAGCAGGCACCGTTCCCTGTTTTTGTCGAAAATCTTGACCTGCACGCCCTGCTTGTCCAGCATGGGGGCGAGAAAGCGCCCCGTCCGGCCAGCGCCGATGATGATGGCCCGCTCTACCCGCTTCGTATCGCTCTGGACGAAATTGACGCTGAATTTCTCAATCGCCTTGGGATCGCCGATAAAGTAGGCGTTGTCATGAGGCAGGAGCTGGTCGTCGCCGTGTGGGATGATCATGCGGTGGTCCCGGAAAATCATGCCGACCAGTATAGACGGCGGAATTTCCAGATCCTTGAAGGGAATATTGACCAAGGGCGAATGGCGGCGCACCTTCGTTTCAAACAGGCGCACCTTGCCGTTGGCGAAATCTTCTACGTTCAGCGCCGCCGGCGTCATGATGATGCGGTTGATTTCCTGGGCCGTAATCAGCTCCGGGTTCAGCATCAAATCGATATCGAAATTTTCTTTTAAGTAATCCTTTGCTTCCGATAAAAACTGCATGTCCCGAATGCGGGCCGCTGTATAGGTAATGCCGTGCTTCTTGGCCAGAATGCAGGCCACCATATTGACCTCGTCGATAGCCGTCGCCGCGACGAGGACGTCCGCTCCTTGTATATCGGGATTATTCATCGTAATCGGGCTGGCGCCG
>OGCN01005199.1_pt1 | contig 10488 bp, 6 predicted proteins | sample 1570181 | NCBI WGS metagenome assembly OGCN01 (sample SAMEA4370584, study PRJEB24528) | human gut metagenome | reverse complement strand
CATGGTGGTATCCTCCTATTTTATATAAAAGTTGTGCTTCTTGATTTCTACGGCGGTCGACACCCCGCCTTTTGTTTGTGTAAAATCATGCTCTTAGCGTTCTCCGTGGTCGATGGGTTTGATTTTCAGCTTATTGCCATCGCGCTGGAATTGCTCGTACTGTTCAGGAGTGCATTTCATCGGCAACAGGCCGTGCGGCGTGGGGAGAAAGACAACAGGGTTATGATACAGCCTTTCATATAAGAAAACCTGTCTATCAGTCAAACTGATAAAGTCTTCTCCGCCATTGCCGCAGACCACAAAAGAACCTGCAAGAAAATCTGTATGTCCGTAAAGCCGGTTAGGCGGCAAACCGTCAATCTTCCCGGAGTCGTTGCAGATAACGCAAACGCTATCTCTCCACGGACGGCAACATTCAATATCACCGCCGACAAGCTCCTGCAATGCCCTTAATGTGTTGGAAATCGTGCGCTCCTCCGGGTATTTACCGGGCTGCACATACAGCACGCGGATTTCATTTTCACTCATAGGATTCACTCCATTTCACCGGGTTTAGTCGTGAGTAATTTGTAAGTCTTAGTATCCTTGGGTTGGGGGTTGTTGAATGGGATAAGGCTGTTGCCCATCTTGATGATGCCCTCACCGGGCTGGGACAGCAGCAAGTATTTTCGCTGCGGGTCGGACAGTCCGTACAACTCCACCACGCTGTCAATGTCCTTGGTTTGGCGCAGCATGACCACAAATTCGGAGTTTGCCAGCATGGCATAGGCGGTGTCATTGGTAAGGCAGTCCTGCACATTTTGCGTGATGCCGGTGGCGTAGGCGTTGTACTTTCTGAATCGCTTCCAACTTGTGTACAGGAAATTGGCGCTCAAAGAATCGCGCAGCAGCAGATAGATTTCGTCAAAGTATACCCATGTGGCGGCCTTGGGGTCGTTGCGTTCGTTGCTCATAACAGCGGTGCTGATGTACTCCAGCATGGACAGCATGGCAACAGGTTTATGTCTAATTGTTCTGTTTAAGCCCATGGCAATGTTTAGCCAAGCGATGCCCTGCGCCGCACGGAATTGCTTGTCTTGCTGGATGTGGACGATGCCAAGTTCATCCATCTCAAAAGAACCAGATATTTCCAGCCGTACAGCGCAGCCAAAATCAGGTAGCCTGCTGCCGCCAACCCCGCAAAAAGCGGAGCCAGCATCAGATAAGTCGAAACGCCCTTGCCCAATGCCTCAACAAGACCGTGTCGCATACTGCTGAGCGTAATGACGGAAACGGGTACCAGCCCGCAATTCAGGCAGGTGAAAATCACGGTCGGGTTCTTCAGCATGGAAAACTCGTAGAACCAGCGGTATTTTCCGTCCGGACAAAGCCGGATGCTTCTGTTGCCGCCGACAGGCTGCTCGGGTAACGGCGTTTCTTCAGCAGATTCTTCACGGGGATCAACTTCCACTGCGGGTATTTGCCGCGCAATGGCGGACTGCCTTGTGCCGCACTGTTCGCAAAAAACGGAGTCGTCCGCGATTTGTGCGCCACACTGTTCACAAAAAGCCATAACCATAAACCTCACTTTCTGCTAATGTGTAGTTCTGATTCTATTGTACAATAGTTATGTCGCACTGTGACGCTGTGACATCCCGTGTTCAAAGACAGTTCCGCGTCACGCCACGGCGGAGCAACAGGAAGGAAGCTGTTATATAGTTAACCCGCTGTGCCCTGTTTCAGCCGGAATAAATCGTGCATTTACAGCGTCTGTTGCAAAAAAGCAGGATATTTGCTACAATACTTTTAACAAGTAAAAGGATGGTGAGCGCATTGTATAGGGTGGCAGTCTGTGAAGACGAAGCAATTCTATGTGCAAACCTGTGCGCACAGTGCGAATCTATTCTGGACAAGCTGAAGGTCGAACACAGAATCACATCATTTTCATCTGCCGAAAAACTGGAAAATGCGCTCTTGGCAGGAGAAGAATTTTCGCTGCTTTGTCTGGATATTCTGATGGGCGGAAAAAGCGGCATGAAACTGGCGCAGGAACTGCGGCAGCGCGACGAGAAAACCAGCATCCTGTTTATCACAAGCTCTACGGAATTTCTCAAGGACGGCTACAGCGTCCGCCCTATCCAGTACCTGCTCAAGCCGGTTCAGGCGGCTGAGCTGGAACAGGCAATTACAACCGATCTGCGGTTGTACCACCGCCCTTCCACAGTGACCTTTCATGCGGGCGGCAAGACGCTTGTTATACCGACAGAGGATATTTACTATGCCGAGAGCCGGGAACACGGCACGGTTCTTCATATGACACATGGCGAGAAATTTTTGCCGCTGTCGCTGAGCCAAACGGAGGGAATTCTTCCCGGTTCACTTTTTTGCCGCTGCCACAACAGCTTTCTCGTAAATCTTTCCCACATTTGCGAAGAGGGCGGTCGGACTCTGTACCTGACGGATGGCAGCGACCTTACCATTGGGCGGCGATATATGGAGCATTTTCAGAATCAATTTGTCCGATACCTCAACCAAAACTGAATACATTTGATTTTACCAGTGAAAAATGCGGCATCTCCCGTTTGGAAGATGCCGCATTTTCGCGCCTTATCGTTTACTGATTTTTCTTTTCCGGCAAGAGCTTCAGAGCTGTCATAACCGTAAATCGGTTTTCGTCATAGCTGATGTCCAGTACGCTGCCATACTTTTTTGCAATAGCACGCATTTTCATCAAGCCAAAGCCGTGGTCGGAAGCATCGTTCTTGGTCGTCAAGAGTTCTCCGTTTTTATCGGTGCGCAGGGTTCCGCTGTAGGTGTTTTCGCAGCGGATGGCAAGATACTGCCGGCGAATCTGCATCGAGCAGAGAATTTCTCCCTGCTCTGTCTGCGCGGCTGCCTCCAAAGCGTTGTCCAACATATTGAAAAGAAGGCTGCACAGGTCATCCTCTCTGATTTGCAGCATTTCCGGCAGAACCGCACTTACGCGGAAGGTGACATCCTTTTTCTTCGCCTGTGCCGCGAAACGCTGAAAAATCGTGTTGACTGTCGGGTTGGCAGTAAAATTCCGGGGCGAAAGCTGTTCCAACTCCCCGTCCAATCGGTCTAGATAGTTCCGAAGCTCCGTCTGATCCTGCCTCTGTGCCAACAGGTGCAGGGCGGCAATGTGGTTTTTCCATTCATGGCGAAACGACGCCGTCTGGCGAACCGATGCCTGCGCCTGCTCGTATTTCTCTTGTGCTGTCTGGCTGCTGATTTCCATCATCTGCATTTGCCGTTGACGAAGCAGCATACTGCGCACAAATTCAACGACTACCTGTACAGCGCACAGCAGGCCGGCAACATTGCACAGCAGCGCATAAAATGCGTGCGGATATCCGCCCAGCATGGATGTTACCGGGTTGCTGAACGGATAGAGTACTTCTACGCCGACATAACGGGTGACACCCCAAATCAAAAACAGAAAGGCCGCAACCGCACACAGGCACCAACTGATTCTGCGCTGCATTTCTTCGTGCGAGAACAGCATCAGAACAATCGCTACGACCAATAAAGAGAAACCGAGCCAGTCACCGACTTTTTCGGTGAGAAGCGGCACCGCCGCAAAACTCCGCAAGGCAGTAAGCAGAATATGCAGCAGGGCTGTGGCAGCCAAGCCCCAACGTTTTTTGCCCCGAAGTTCGGCTGCCAAGTAAATGTACAGAAAGTCCATGTGGATCAGGTAGACCCAGTTCAGCAGACCACTGTCGGCATTCAGCCCCGAAGCACTTTCCAGAAAGGTGTTGCAAACGCCTGACACTGCCGCCAATAAAAAGTATCCACTCAAGGGCAATAGCTTCCACAGCGGCTGTCCGGCCTGAGCACCAAGCACCAGCACCAAAAGCAGGCTTAGCGCGAACATAAGCCTTACCGTCACGGCGGTCATACACCAAACAACGCCGGTGGTCTGCACCACGGCATCGGAAAAACGGCTTGCCTGTGAGGGAAACACAGGTACGCGCAGCCCGTTTAGGGACGGTCCGTAGGTGACAATGCGAAGTGCTTTCCCCGCGCAGTCTAGCGGCAGCGGGATGCAAAGCCCGTCGTAGTTAATGCCGGCAAAATCTGCATTCTGCAAAAATACATCGACGCGGTTTTCTTGCTGCGGAAAATCCGTGTAGAGAAGTATATCCTCCAAAAACACCTGCAGACCCGCATTGACGCAGCTAAACTGCAAAAAGCATCGTTCGCCTGGTTCCCCCATGACGCGCTCCGCTACAACAGGACCGGCGCCTTCCGCCGGTACGCCATCGATGTAGCCACCAAAACCGAACACAGGTTCGGTTTGCCCGGCTTCGGTGTAAAATGTCCAGCCACCCCGATCTGATGCCGTGCAATTCAGAAAGATGGATTGTTGCGCTTTGTCCGGTTGCGACAGACGAAACAAAAATAGCACGACCATTGTTGCCGCTGCGGTCAGCAGCACTCCGGCAGCGCAGAGATTTCTTTTTTGGGTGTTCACCGTCCCACCTCCTTGTTGCCTTAATTGTAGCAAAAACACAGAACGCGCACAAGCAGAGAAGCGCGGCTTCCTGCTAAACGACACGATTTTGCCCCTAAACGACACAGAAAAAAGACGAATAATATAGTAAAATAGATTATAGTAAGTTGCCATTGCGGTCTATGAAAATGCAACGGGAGGATTACAAGATGGACAAAAGATCTATATTCGAGCGAGGGTTTGCCATACTGCTGTCGGTTATTTTGATGGCGGCTTGCTTTCCGCTGTCAATCTTTGCGGAGGACACGACGCAAGACCCGGATTTTTCGGGTACAAATCTGATGAATCTGGAAAACGTACAGCCCAGCGGCTATACGACGACCACCAACCCCTATGGCTACGATGTGGGGATGCCGTTCCTCATGGTGGAGCAGAACGAGCTGATGTATCTGAATGTCTGGGGAAATCAGGTCCACCAGGCCTCCTATTTTGACATGGGTACGGAATCCTCTTTGCCGACCTTCGCAAGAAAGAAAAGCGGTGCCAACGGCACGTTTTCCGTTGACACCTACGCCCTGATGGAGGCGGTGCCCTTTGACCCCACCGGCAGCGGACGGAAAGACCATGTGGCCTTTGTGGGAATATCCAACAAGCGGGGTTACCTGTGGGTCATCGATACCAGGCAGGAGGCGGGCTCCGACCGCAGCGAGCCGGTGGACATCGGTGATTTTCAATATATGTATGACGGAAATAGCTTTGAGGTGCCCACCTACGCCAACCGCAGCTTCTTGAACATCGTGGCCGGTGACTTTGACGGTGATGGCAAGGAAAGCATCGTGGTCTATACCCCGGAGTCCTACAAGGCCGGAGGCTGCCAGATTCAGCAGTGGGATTATGACGGTGACAGCCTTTCCAAACGCGGCAAGAGTAACAGTCTGTTGATGGGCTATTATAACGTCCATCCCTGGTATGATGTGGAGGACTCGGAGGGAAACCAGCGGCGCAAGCTGGGTGTCTCCATGGCCGTGGGGGACTTCAACGGCGACTGTGTGGACGATCTGGCGGTGCTGTCCTACTGTCACCGGCTGCCCAATGACGAGGCCCAGATCGACTACTACCGTCCGGTGGTCAAGATCGTCTACGGTACAAAGGGGGATACCAGCTCCATCGTGACCAAATCCGCGGCACAGAGCGAGGAGTTCTACACCAGCAAGGGACGAAGCGGCGGGCGTGATCGCTATGAATTTCCTGTGGGAGCCTCTTTGACCTGCGGAGATTTTGACGGCGATGGTGATGTGGATCTGTTCCTCGCAGGTATGCTGGGGCAACTGGGAACATGGAAAAACAACAACCAGCAGGTGAACGAAACCATCGACATGAAGGCTGGGTATCTCTATATTGGGAAACTGAGCAATTCGGGAAACGGTTTTGTTAAGACTACCAATCAAACCATAGAGTCCAACGGCTGGACAGACGGCGGCTACCATAATGCCGATGATGTATGGCAACAGTTGGCTGTGGAGTCTGTTGCGATCAACGGCAAGGGGCGCGGCGCAAAGGAGCTGGTGTTCCTCAGCGGCACGCTCTATGATGCCAGCAACAATAAGCCTGTGGCGGTATATACCGGCGATTACTTCAAGAGTGCCGATGACGGTGCAGGCAGCACCACCCGAATCTCCAACTGTGATATTCAGTCCATTGCCGTGGGCAACTTTGACGGAAACACTGCCGGGCGGGAACAGGTGGTGTTTACAATTGCCCTCAAGCACGCAAATAACAACCAGTCCCACCTGCTGACGGGCTATATGCGGGGCATAAACTATAATGATAAAACGGTAAACGGCGAAATAAAGGAGTACGGAACAGCTGGCGGATATGACTGCCTTGTTCCTACGGACAGCTATGTGAACACCAATGCCCAGAATGCGGTCAGCTTTCTGGTTATCCCCGTGGACAAGAACAACGACGGTGTCCTTGCCAAATACCGGGGTGTAACCTACGCCTACACGGACCCGGATGTCAAGGCGGTCTTGCAGGCGGCGCCCTATTTTGATGAGGTAATGGATGCGGGCAATAACGAAACAGAGTATGTCCTGACGGAAAGCTATGAGCTGTCTGACTGGGACTCTGACAGCGTGTCCTTCAGTATAGGCTACAGCACCGAATTCAAATTCCTCGGCGGAGAGGCATCCATTGAAACAGGTTATGCACTGGACTGGACGAAGTCCTTCGAGCGTTCTCTGCACGAGGAGTGGAGTCAGAGCTTTTCCGCACAAGCCTACAACAGTGTTGTTGTCAGCCGTACACCGGTGTTCGTCTACGAATATGACATACAGAAAGCGGACGGCACATGGAACGATAAAACTGTCATGCAGACTGCCATTCCGCAGGGACCTGTGTATGAGCAGCTTTCGGTGGATGCCTACAACAAGTTTGCCACAGAGTATAACAAGTACATGGCCGACCGCACAAATAAACCGACCTGCTACCTGTTGGAGGAGATCGTTCCCGCTGCCAACTGGATGGACGGCAACGAGGGCGACCCCTACCGCTATAACCATGATGGCTGGGACGCTTTGAATCCGGATATTCAGGCTTCCGCCATCAGCAAATCGGAGTTTGCTTTGGGCTATAACGGAACGCTGGATAAGGTGGCATGGACGAAGGAAAACACCACCACAAAAAGCGTAGAAATGTCCCACGGGTTTTTCTTCAACAGCTCCATAAAATGGGGCGATGAGAAGGTAGGAATGCACGGTGTCACCACAAGCCTTGAATACAGCGATGGCAAGGGAAATTCCACCTCCAAAGGCACTGCGGTGGGAGCGAGCTGCACCGTCACCAGTCTGGACAAGCAGAGCCTTGTGGCGGAAGGAATTCCCGCGCCTGTTGTAGACGCCTATCGATTCCATTGGACGCTGGGGCAGTGGCAGCGCCACCTGAGTGGTGCGGCGAACAACAAGACACCCTTTATCGGCTACAGTGTTACCAATCTTTCCTCTCCGCCGCGAGCCATCGACAATTTGGACAAGACAATAACCCGCGGCGAAGGCAACTTTGACCTGAAGCTTTCTTGGACAAAGCCGGACTGCGAAAACGGTCATCCGGAGATTACTGGCTACTATGTTTACAGCAAGGACGAAAGCGGTGCATATACAAAAGTATCCGAAAAGCTGTCTGCCGAAGCAACGGAATATGAGATCAAACAACTTGACCTGAATGGCAAGTACACCTATGTAGTGACGACCGTAGCAACGGTAGACAGTAAGGATTATGAGAGCGTTTGGTCCAACGAGGCGCATTATCGCGCGGACGAAGCGCCTTACATCGGTAGCAATGGCAACTGGTGGGTCGGGGGAACCGACACCGGCGTAAAAGCGGCCGGTAACGACGGAAAGCCGGGCAAGGACGGCGAAACTCCGTATATCGGTGAGAACGGCAACTGGTGGATCGGCTTTACGGATACGAAAGTTAAGGCGGCAGGCACCGACGGTAAGGATGGTGAAAAAGGCGAGGACGGTGAAACGCCCTACATTGGCGAAAACGGCAACTGGTGGATCGGTGAAACCGACACAGGCGTAAAGGCTGTCGGAACGGATGGTGCAGACGGCACGAACGGTACAGACGGTCTGACCCCCAGCATTGGCGAAAACGGTAACTGGTGGATTGGCACTACCGACACAGGCGTAAAAGCTGCCGGAACGGACGGTACAAACGGCACGAACGGTGCGGATGGTCTGACCCCCAGCATCGGCGAAAACGGTAACTGGTGGATCGGCACTACTGATACCGGCGTAAAAGCTGCCGGAACGGACGGTACAAACGGCACGAACGGTGCGGACGGTCTGACCCCCAGCATTGGCGAAAACGGCAACTGGTGGATCGGTGAAACCGACACAGGCGTAAAAGCTGCCGGAACGGACGGTACAAACGGCACGAACGGTGCAGACGGTCTGACCCCCAGCATCGGCGAAAACGGCAACTGGTGGATTGGCGCTACCGATACCGGCGTCAAGGCTGCCGCAACGGATGGTGCAGACGGCAAGGACGGCGCAGACGGAACAAACGGTGTCGATGGTCGAACACCGCAGCTCAAAATCGGTGATGATAACCTCTGGTATGTTTCCTATGACAATGGTCAGAATTGGGAATCTCTCAATGTGAAAGCTACCGGAGAAATGGGAGCGACAGGTGCCAAAGGCGAGCAGGGCATTCAGGGTGTCCAAGGTGAAAAGGGCGACAAGGGTGACCAAGGCGAGCAGGGCATTCAGGGCGTCCAAGGCGAAAAAGGCGACAAGGGTGACCAAGGCGAGCAAGGCATTCAGGGTGTCCAAGGTGAAAAGGGCGACAAGGGTGACCAAGGCGAGCAGGGCATTCAGGGTGTCCAAGGCGAAAAAGGTGACCAAGGTGAGCAGGGCATTCAGGGTGTCCAAGGCGAAAAAGGCGATGCCGGTGCCGATGGCGCTTCCGGGCAAAATGGCACCAATGGAATTAACGGAAAAAACGGTGTGAATGGTCAAGACGGACAAAACGGTCAGGATGGCAAGGATGGACAGGATGGTGCTGCCGGGCGCGGAATAGACAACGCCATGATTGATAACGACGGCTACCTAATTCTTACAATGACCGATGGCACGACCATCAATGCCGGTCTTGTGCGCGACACTTCCGCTGTGGCAAACAAAGAAGCAAATGACTCTGCTACGGCAAAATCGCTTGCGACAGCGGCTGTTGGTCTTTCCGGTGCATCTTTGCTATGGAACATTGCAATGCTTGCACTCTCCATCACCATGAAAAGAAAGAAAACAACTTTCCACAGATGATACAGTATAAACAATAATGAAGCAGTCTTGAAAGTGCCAAAACACTTTCAAGGCTGCTTTTGTCAGGATAACCGATTACTTATTGTTTCTTCTCTTGCAGACAAACCATATCTATAGGATTCACACGCACACCATTCTGCATAACCTCAAAATGCAGGTGGAAGCCTGTGCTGTCGCCGGTATTGCCTACATAACCTATAACCTGCCCTGCCGTTACCGCTTCCCCTGCGGTAACGGCAGTTTGCGTCATGTGGGCGTACCGCGTGGACAGGCCCGCGCCGTTGTCCAGCAAAACTTGGTTGCCGTAGCTGTTGTTCCAGCCGGAGATAATGACCGTGCCGCTGTGGGCGGCGAGAATCGGCGTCCCCTCCGGCGCGGGAATGTCCGTACCGCGATGCCCGGAATTACCGTAAGCGTCGTCGTCACCAAAATTGCAGGAAATATAGGTGTGGCCGGGCAGCGGCCAGCATAACTCGCCATCCTCGATGATGCCGATGCCGCCGCAGAGGGCAAGCAGCGTAGGGCGCATTTCATCGGAAAGCAGTTCGTGCAATATGTCTTTTTGGTCTTGGGTGAAATTGTACAACTCGGCCAGCTCATCCACGGTTTTGCTGTTGACGGTGATATGCAGGATGTATTCAGTTTGCTGCTCCGGGTCGGGGTCGTCCTCGGTAGGTTCGGGAGTGGTGTCTACTTCTTCGACCTCGTAGGTGATTTCGTGCATCACCCAAAAGGTGTCTTGGATGCGCTGCTTTTGGGCGGCACTGATAACGACAACGTCGCTATCAGAGTTGAGGTTGGTATGTATTGCAAAGATGGCCAGCACCTCCGGCCAGTAGCTTGCCCATGTATGACCGTCCTCGTAGTCGTAGGTGATGGTGGTTTCGCTGCACTCCGGGTGGGCGGATACGATGTCATTGATGGCCGCGCCGAAGTCGGCGTTGGTGTCGGCTACGATTTCGGCAATAGGGATGCTGTCGGGGTCGCCCGACTCATCTGCAAACAGGATGCCCATAGGTGAGTCGATGACCGCAGCCGCCGCACCAATGACCATTGCCAACACCAGCACCACACAGCCCGCACCCAACAAGGTCAGCAGGGATTGCGCGGCGCGCCGCACAGTTTGGGAGAGCAGGGCTTTGATTTTGGCTGCAATATAATGAACGCCACGGCTGATTGCTTCAACCGTGACTTGTTTATTGCTGATTG
>OGCN01005195.1_pt1 | contig 10502 bp, 9 predicted proteins | sample 1570181 | NCBI WGS metagenome assembly OGCN01 (sample SAMEA4370584, study PRJEB24528) | human gut metagenome | reverse complement strand
ACCGGCCAGCTGGCGGGACTTGGAGAAGGTCTGCACCACCAGCAGGTTCTCGTACCGGTCGATGAGGGGCACGCAGCTCTCGCCGCCAAAGTCCACATAGGCCTCGTCCACGATGACCACGTTGTCGGGGTTGGCCTGCAGGATGCCCTCGATGGCGCTGCGCGGCAGGGCAAGGCCGGTGGGGGCGTTGGGGTTGGCGATGACGATGGTCTGGTGCAGGCCATCGTAGTCCTTCGGGTCCAGCGTGAAATCATCCTTCAGCGGGATGATGTGGCTGGGGATGTGCAGCAGCCCGCACCACACACCGTAGCAGCCATAGGTGATGTCGGCATAGGCCAGCGGGTGCTGTTCGTCGCAGAAAGCCCGCAGCGCAAAGAACAGGTTCTCGTCGCTGCCGTTGCCGGGCATGATCTGATCCGGCTGCAGGCCAAAATGGGCCGCCGCTGCCCGCAGCAGGTCGGCACAGGCGGGGTCGGAGTAAAGGCGGAGCTTTTCCACTTCGGCTTCACTCACCGCCGCCACCACCGCCGGGGACGGCAGATAGGGGCTTTCGTTGGTGTTCAGTTTGATGTACTGCTGGTCCTGCGGCTGTTCGCCCGGCGTATAGGGGGTGACAGCGGACAGGGTGGGGGAAAGAAAACGGCTCATAATGGTTTCCTCAGGTCTATTCTGTTATGGCGAACGACCTCGCCTCTTTTACTTCTCGTACCGGATGGTCACGCTCTTTGCGTGGGCGTGCAGGCCCTCGCGCTCCGCAAAGTCGGCAATGCGGGGGGCCACTTCGCCCAGTGCCTCGCGGGTGTAGTAGATAAAGCTGGACTTCTTGACGAAGTCGTCCACGCCCAGCGGGCTGGAGAAGCGGGCCGTGCCGCTGGTGGGCAGGGTGTGGTTGGGGCCGGCGAAGTAATCGCCCAGTGCCTCCGGCACGTTGCGGCCCAGGAAGATGCTGCCCGCGTTTTTGATCTCGTTCAGCACGCCGAAGGGGTCCTCCACGCACACTTCCAGATGCTCCGGGGCGATGATGTTGCAGGCTTCGATGGCCTTGTGCAGGTCGGTGCAGACGATGATCTTGCCGTTGTCATCCACGCTGGCGCGGGCGATGGCGGCGCGGGGCAGCTGAGGGATCTGCACTTCCAGCTCGGCCTGCACGGCCTTGGCGAGGTCGGCGCTGTCGGTGACCAGCACGGGGCTGGCCAGCTTGTCGTGCTCGGCCTGGCTCAGCAGGTCGGCGGCCACCCAGGCGGGGTTGCAGCCGCCGTCGGCCAGCACCAGGATCTCGCTGGGGCCTGCGATCATATCAATGCCCACCTTGCCGAACACCTTGCGCTTGGCGGTAGCCACATAGATGTTGCCGGGGCCCACGATCTTGTCCACGGCAGGGATGCTCTGGGTGCCGTAGGCCAGCGCCGCCACAGCCTGTGCGCCGCCGGTCTTGAAAATTTTGGTCACGCCTGCCGTGGCGGCGGCGGCCAGAATGACCGGGTTCACCTTGCCGTCCTTCCCGGCGGGGGTGGTCATGACGATCTCGGCCACGCCCGCCACCTTGGCGGGAATCACGTCCATGAGCACGGTGGAGGGGTAAGCCGCCGTGCCGCCGGGCACATACACGCCCGCCTTTTCAATGGGGGTGTACTTCTGCCCCAGCACGATGCCGGGCTTATCGTTCACCACAAAGTTCTTGTGCACCTGCTGGCGGTGGAAGTTCTCGATGTTGGCCGCCGCCTGCCGCAGGGTCTCAAGGAAATAGGGGTCCATGCCCGCAAAGGCCTCGTCGATCTCTTCCTGTGTGACCTGCAGGTTTTCAATGACAGCCCCGTCAAATTTCAGGGCGTAGTCCTTCAGGGCCTCGTCGCCCCGGGCACGCACATCGGCAATGATGCCGTCCACCACGTCCTCCACGTTCTTCTCGGCGCGGATGTCGCGGTTCAGGATCTCTTCGGGCTTCAGCTCGTCGAAGTTGTACAGCTTGATCATTTTGCTTCCTCCTTGTTCTGCAGCTGCGCCCGCAGCTTTTCCAGCATGGTGTCCATTTCAGCGTGCTTGAACTGGTAGCTCGCCTTGTTGGCAATGAACCGGGCCGAGATGGGCAAAAATTCGGTGACCACCTTCAGGCCGTTCTCCCGCAGGGTGGTGCCGGTCTCCACGATATCCACAATGACATCCGACAGGCCCAGGATCGGGGCCAGCTCGATGGAGCCGTTCAGCTTGATGATGTCGATGTCCCGCCCCTGCGAGGCGTAGTAGGCTTTTGCAATGTTGACGAATTTGGTGGCTACCCGCACCGGGCGGCTGGGGTCGTCCTGATAATCGGCCGGGGCCGCCACGCACATGCGGCATTTGCCAAGGCCGGTGTCCAGCAGCTCGTACACGTCGGCTTCCGCCTCGGTGAGGATGTCCTTGCCCACGATGCCCACATCCGCCGCGCCGTGTTCGACGTAGATGGCCACATCGCTGGGCTTGACGAGGAAGTAGCGGATGCCGGCCGCCGGGTTCTCCACCACCAGCTTGCGGGTGGCGTTGTAGTCCTCCGGGCAGCCATAGCCGATGCCGGCCAGCAGATTGTAGACCTTGTCGCCCAGACGGCCCTTGGGCAGGGCCACGTTCAGCATCACCTTGTCGGTGCTGTTCTTCTGCACCGGCGGCAGGGGAGCGCTCAGGCGGTCCAGCTCGTCCAGATAGACCGCAAAGCCAATGGCCCCGGCCCCGGGGGTGAACTGCTGCATCAGCAGGTCGTACCGGCCGCCCTTGAGCAGGGGGCGGGGCAGGGCTTTGAGGTAGCCTTGAAAAACAAGGCCGTTGTAGTATTCCATCTCACCGGCCAGGGTCAGGTCCAGCCGGATGGCACCACCCGCCTGTTCCAGCGGCCCGGCCAGCCCCTGCAGCTCTGCCACCGCGGCCCGCATGGCGTCGTTGCGGCACAGGGCTTCGGCACGGGGCAGGGTGTCGGCATAGCCGCCGCAGAGGGTCAGCACCTGACACAGGGTGTCGGCGGCGTCCTCGTCCAGCCCGGCGGCGAGGGCAGCGGCCCGCAGCTCGTGGGCGTTTTTCTGGCCCAGCTTGCGCAGCAGGCCCGCGCGGGCGTCCTCCGGCACCTGCAAAGCATCAAGCAGGCCGAACAGATAGCCCATGTGGCTCACTTCCAGCACCCAGTCGGTGCCCAGCTGCCCCAGCGACTGTGCCGCAAGACACACGGCCTGCTGCACTTCCGCTTCGCCCACACCGCCCAGAAATTCCAGACCCATCTGGCCGATCTCCTTGAAGGTGTGGCTCTCTGCCGAGGGGCGGTAGACGTTTTCGTGGTAGTAGTAGCGCAGCGTCTCGCCGGGGGCGGGCTGCGCCGTTTTGGCAATGGAGAGGGTCACGTCCGGCTTGAGAGCCAGCAGACGGCCGTCCAGGTCGGTGAAGGTGATGACCTGTTCCGACGAAAGAAAGCTGCGGTTGGCCTGATACAGGCTGTACTCCTCAAACCGGCCCATGTGGTACTTGCGGCACCCTGCAGCCTCGTACAGCGCCCGCAGTGCAAAGGAGGCACGCTCCTTGGGCTGCAGCGTCGAAAGATCAAATTCCATGTCGGTTCCCCCCTGTTCTTCTTACACCATCCTGCACCGGTCCTCCCGGCCGGTGGGTGCGGCACCTTCCGCACACAATGGGCACACCCGGGTGTGTTCTGTCTTTATTTTACTTTATCTTGGTAAAGTTGTAAAGCAGGAAAGTGACAGTGTTTGCAGCTCCATCTTACATTTTTTCGGTGCGTTTGTACAGAAAGGCGAAAATGTTTCACCGCCGGGCCGCAAGAGTTGACGGCGGGCGAACACAAAAAAAGCCACCCGCAGTCTCCTGCGGATGGCTCAGTCAGCACATCTTAACCCAGCAGCTCCAGCACACCGGCCTTGGGGCGGGCACCCACGGCCTGACGCACCAGCTTGCCCTGCTCGAACACCAGCAGGGTGGGGATGCTCATCACCCCGAACTGTGCCGCCAGGTCCGGCTGCTCGTCCACATTCACCTTGCCCACCTTGACGTCGGTGCGCTCTTCGGCCACCTCATCCACGATGGGGCTGAGCATGCGGCAGGGGCCGCACCAGCTGGCCCAGAAATCCAGCAGCACCGGCTTGTCGCTGTGCAGCACTTCCTGCGCAAAGTTTTCGGTCGTAATGGTCACAACTGCCATATTTTATCCCTCCGTAAAAGGTGTTTGTTTTTTCTGACAGCATCAGTATACCCCGGATGCCGCATGTTTTTCCGTGACCGGGTCACATAAAAAACGCGCCGCCGGGCACTCAGGCACGGCAACGCGCTGCAAAATCGGTTTTACTTGTTCAGCATCTCATGTGCGGTCTTGCAGATGGTGGCAGCATCCAGGCCGTACTTTGCCAGCAGGTCCCATGCGGGGCCGGAGCAGCCGAACACATCCTGCACGCCCACGCGGCGCACGGGGGTGGGCAGCTTCTCGGACAGGACGGCGCACACGGCTTCGCCCAGACCGCCGATGACGTTGTGCTCCTCGGCGGTGATCACCTTGCCGCACTCTTTGGCCGCCTTCAGGACGATCTCCTCGTCCAGCGGCTTGATGGTGTGGATGTTGATGACGCGGGCATGGATGCCCTCGGCGGCCAGCTGCTCGGCAGCGATGCGGGCCTCGTTGACCATCAGGCCGGTGGCGATGATGGCAATGTCATTGCCCTCGGTGATCTGCTCGCCCTTGCCGATCTCAAAGTGGTAGTTGTCGGCATCGTGGAACACGGGCACCGCCAGACGGCCGAAGCGCAGGTAGACCGGGCCTTCCATGGCGTAGGCGGCACGCACAGCGGCGCGGGCCTCCACGTCATCGGCAGGGCAGATGACGGTCATGCCGGGGATGCTGCGCATGAGGGCAAAGTCCTCGCAGCACTGATGGGATGCACCGTCCTCACCCACCGAGATGCCGCCGTGGGTGGCACCGATCTTCACGTTCAGGTGGGGGTAGCCGATGGAGTTGCGCACCTGCTCAAAGGCACGGCCGGCGGCAAACATGGCAAAGCTGGAAACAAAGGGCACATAGCCCATGGTGGACAGGCCGGCGGCCACGCCCATCATGTTGCCCTCGGCAATGCCGCAGTCAAAGTGGCGGTCCGGGTAAGCCTTGCGGAACATGCCGGTCTTGGTGGCGGCAGCCAGGTCAGCGTCCAGCACCACCAGGTCGTCGTGGCCCTCAGCGGCCAGCTCCTTCAGGGTGTTGCCGTAGCTTTCACGGGTAGCGATCTTTTTCACGTCTGCCATCTTACTTCTCCTCCTGTTCCAGCGCGGCGTAGGCGGCGTTCAGTTCTTCCATAGCGACCTTGTATTCGTCGTCGTTGGGGCCCTTGCCGTGCCAGTCCACGGAGTTGGTCATAAAGGAAACGCCCTTGCCCTTGGTGGTGTCCATGATGATGCAGGTGGGCTTGTCGTTCTCGGCATGGAAAGCCTGGATGGCGGCCTCGATCTGGTCATAGTCGTGACCATTGATGGTCAGCACGTTGAAGTTGAAGGCCTTCATCTTCTCTTCCAGCGGCTCGCTGCTCATAACCGTCTCGGTGGAGCCGTCGATCTGCAGGCGGTTGCGGTCCAGGAACACGCACAGGTTGCTCAGGCCGTAGTGGGCGGCAAACATAAAGGCCTCCCAGCACTCACCCTCTTCCACCTCGCCGTCACCCACGATGGCAAACACGTTGATGGGCTTGCCTGCGTGCTTGGCACCCAGTGCCATGCCGCAGGCTGCAGAGATGCCCTGGCCCAGACTGCCGGTGGACATGTCCACACCCGGCGTCTCGTTCATGTTGGGGTGGCCCTGCAGGTAGCTGCCGATCTTGCGCAGGGTCTTGAGGTCCTCCACCGGGAAGTAGCCGCGCTCTGCCAGAGCAGCGTACAGTGCCGGAGCGGCATGGCCCTTGGACAGCACCAGACGGTCGCGGTCGGCCTTCTTCGGATCCTTCGGGTCGATGTTCATTTCCACGAAATAGAGGTAGCTCAGCAGCTCGGCGATGTCCAGACTGCCGCCCGGATGACCGCACTTTGCGCTGTGCGTGCCCTCGATCACGCCCATGCGGATGTGACAGGCGTGCTTTGCCAGGGTAAGTTTTTCTGCATTTGTCATGATGGTCCTCCCGTATGAACCTCAGATTTGCAAGCGTTCCAAAAAAGCCGTTTTACGCCCTGCCGGGCAGGTGTGTCCCAGCAGCGCACTCTTTTTCAAGTTTATATTAGCTATTCTACGCAAAAAGGTCAAGTTCCTTCATGCAAAATGTACATACACGGGGGAAATCTTGCCCGAAAAGTTCCGCTTTTTGGTCAATTTGCGGGTCGTTTGCCGCATCTTGACAGCCGCCGGGGCATTTGCTATAATTTTGTCAAAATCCGGCACGGAGCCGGGTGTGCGGGCAGAAGCCCGTTTTCTCCATACAGGAGAACTTTTTATCCAGAGCATTTTTTCAAAAGACGCCACGAAGGGGTCTGTTTCCGGTCGGAAGGCCGGGAGCAGGCCCCTTTTTTGTGCAAAGGAGGACTTTTTCATGAACACCAAGACTGTTTCGCCCGCCCGCCGCATCGTGCTGGCGGCATTGTTCCTTGCGCTGGCCTTCCTGCTGCCCATGGTCACCGGCCATGTGCCGCAGGTGGGCAACATGCTGTGCCCCATGCATTTTCCCATTCTGCTGTGCGGCTTTGTGCTGGGCGGCCCCTGGGGGCTGGCCGTGGGCTTTGTGGCTCCGCTGCTGCGCTCGGTGCTGTTCGGCATGCCGCCGATGTTTCCCATCGCCGTCTCCATGGCCTTTGAGCTGGCCGCCTACGGCCTTGTGTCCGGCCTTGTCTGGCGCAGAGTGAAGCACACCCTGCCCATGATGTATGCCGCTCTCGTCACCGCCATGGTGGCGGGGCGTCTGGTGTGGGGTGCTGTGCGCTTCGTGCTGGCAGGCCTGACCGGCAGCAGCTTCCCGTTCAGCGCGTTTCTGTCCGGTGCCTTGCTCACCGCCGTGCCGGGCATCCTGGCCCAGCTGGTGCTGATCCCCCTGATCCTCACGGCCCTGCAAAAGGCAGGGTTTATGGACTAAGGCACCCCCACTGCAAAAAAAGAAGCCCCTGCACCGTCTCGTGCAAGGGCTTCTTGATTTTTATAGGGGAGGGGCTCAGGCGTGGAGGAACTCCGGCAGGGGCTTGCCCTGCTTGAGCCACTGGTGATACTCGGCGGTGGCGGCAAACTCCACGTCACCGGCAGAGTTCAGGGCCGTCTCCACAGAGTCCTGCACCACGCCGATGATGAAACCGACGCCTACCATCTGCATGGCAACATCATTGGAGATGCCGAACAGGGAGCAGGCCATGGGGATCAGCAGCAGGGAGCCGCCGGCCACGCCGGAAGCACCGCAGGCACCCAGAGCGCTCATGGCGCTCAGCACGATGGCGGCCGGCAGGGACACCTGAATGCCCAGCGTGTTGGCGGCGGCCAGCGTCATGATGGTGATGGTGATGGCGGCACCGTCCATGTTGATGGTGGCGCCCAGCGGGATGGACACGGAATACATGTCCTTATCCAGCCCCAGCTTCTCACACAGGGCCATATTCACGGGGATGTTGGCGGCGGAGCTGCGGGTGAAGAAGGCGGTCAGGCCGGACTCCTTCAGGCAGCGGAACACCAGCGGGTACGGGTTGCAGTGCAGGTAGATAAACATGATGAACGGCGAAACGATGAGGGCCATGAACAGCATGGTGCCCACCAGCAGGGCCAGCAGCTTGCCGTACTGGGTAAAGATGGCCAGGCCGTTGCCGGAAACATTGGTGTACACCAGACCCATGATGCCGAAGGGTGCCAGATTGATGATCCAGCGCACGATCTGGGACACCGCATCGGCGGTGTTTGCCATAAAGGTCTTGGTGCTCTCAGAGCCGATGCCCTTCATGGCAATGCCGAACATGCAGGCCCAGAACAGGATGCCGATGTAGTTGCCGTTCATGATGGCGCTGACGGGGTTGGCCACAAAGTTGGTGAGCAGGGTGCTCAGCACTTCGCCCAGACCCTGGGGCACCACGTCGGACTGGGCGGCATCGGCCAGCACGACGGTCACCGGGAACAGGAAGCTGGTCACCACCGCAATGGCAGCGGCCAGGAAGGTGGTGAGCATGTACAGCCAGATCACCGTGCCAAAGCGGCGGTCCAGCCTGGAAGAACCCTGTGCCAGGGCGCTTGCCACGATCACGAACACCAGCACCGGGGCAATGCCCTTCAATGCGCCGACGAACAGGTTGCCGAACTCAGCCACCCAACCGGCACCCGGGGCCACCAGTGCCAGCACCACGCCGACTGCCAGGCCGACGAGGATGCGCAGGATCAGACTGATGCCGTTGTATTTTGCAACAGCAGCTTTCAGGGTCTTCATACTATGATAACACTCCTCTTTATGCTGTACGCCTCATGCGTACAGTTTTCTGTCTCTTACCCAAGAACAAGTGTCATTATAGCACAGACGGCCCAAAAGAGGAAGTATTTCCAGGCATTTTTCTCTCTCGTTTTCCAATTTTTGTGAACTTTTATTTTTTCGCCCCGAAAACTGTATTTTCTTAAAATACAGTTTTGCAGTTTTGACGACAAAAAAAGCACCCCCTGCCCCGGGGCCGGGCCCTCGGGGCAAAGGGTGCTATGTTGTGTTTTTGGCTCAGCTGTGCTGCTGGGTCAGGGCCAGCTTCTGGTAGGCGATGCGGGGCGTTCCGTCCGCCACATGGATGATGCCGCAGCGCGTAAAGCCGTTCTTTTCCAGCAGATGCTGCATGATCTGGTTGTCGGCATGGGTGTCCGCCCGCAGGCTCTGGCAGTGCTCCAGACACCACTCGATGACCGCCGAAGCCACCCCCTTGCTCTTGCCGGAGGAGGCCAGCCGGTGGATGGTGCCATAGGGCAGGGTATCGTTCAGCCATGCTCCGTCCTCGATCACCTGATAGGTGGGGTCCACCCCCAGAATGAAGGCGAACACGCCCAGCAGCTGGCCATTGACCACATCCACGAACAGCCGGTTGGAGTCGATGTCCTCCTCCAGAAGCTCCTGCGGGGGAAAGTTGTCGCCCCACTGGGTGGGGTTGCCCGAAGCCGCCATGGCTTCCCGCGCATGGGCATAGATCTGCAGGATCTGCGGCAGATCTCCTCTCACTGCTCCACGAAACATCTGTTTACACCCTCTTATCCTGCCGCATATTCTCCGCAAGGAAGGCGCGGCACAGCTTTGTTGCACTTGTTATTATACTACATCCTGCCAGAAAACACCAGTTTTTTGTGCATCGGCACAACTGCAAAAAAGCAGGGCACCGTGCGTCTCACACCGGTGCCCTGCTCAGGGGGGAAAGTGATTCTCTTGCCTGGAATGCTCAGGCCGTGGTCCGGCTGCGGACTGCGCGCACCTGACGGTACTCACGGGGGCTCAGGCCGTAGCGCTCGTGGAACAGACGATAAAAATAGCTGGTGTTCTCGTAACCCACCTGAGCAATGATCTGCTGGATGTTCAGATCGCTGCGGCGCAGCAGGCGGGCCGCCGTCTCCATGCGGTGCCTCTGCAGCAGCTCCTTGTAGGTCTTGCCGGTCTGCGCACGCACGCACTCGCTGACGTATGCCAGCGAAACGCCATAGGCCCGCGCCACGTTGGACAGGCTGGCCTCGCGGTAATTCTGGGTGATCTCCTGCAGAGCCGCCCGCACCAGCGCGTCGCGGCTGACGGCTTCCGTGCGGCTCTCCAGCATCTCGTTCTTGGTCTGCATCATCTGGATCTCCTCTGTAACGGTGCGGCGGGCGGGGACTGGGGGAAGCCGGACACCCGCCGCACGGGAACTGCAGGTCTTGCTTGAAGGCCCTTACACTTCGTATACGAAACACGGTCCCGGAAGATTGCACGAAATGATAAAAATTTTTGAATTATTTTTCCCGGCAAAAAGGGCCGCCTGTGCACGAACTGCACAGCGCGGCCCATCTGGAAGAAAATGAGGAAAATCGCTTGATCAAAACATGCTCTCGTCCTTGTAACGGCCGGTGCGCACGAACTGCACCCACTCGGCCACGTTCACCGCGTGGTCGCCGATGCGTTCCAGATATTTGATCACCATCAGCAGGTCCAGCGCAGCGTCCACCTTAGCGGGGTCGGCTGCGATCTCCTGCGCGAGGGTGTGCTTGATGGCATTGAAGTCAAAGTCCACGGCGTCGTCGGCCGCAATGACCTTGCGGGCGGCCAGCTCGTCCTCCGCGGCCAGTGCCGCCATGGCGTCCTGGATCATCTGGTATGCCTTGCGGCCCATGGCAATGGCCTGGCTCACCGCCGGGTCGCCCTCCTTGCGCACGGTGACCAGATGCGGGATGATCTCGGCAATGTCCGAAGCATGGTCGCCGATGCGCTCAATGTCGGTGACCACCTTCATGGCGGTGGAGATGCGGCGCAGGTCCCCGGCCACCGGCTGCTGGCGCAGCAGCAGGGTCATGCAGCGGTGCTCGATGTCCCGCTCCATGTTGTTGATGC
>OGCN01005188.1_pt1 | contig 10514 bp, 9 predicted proteins | sample 1570181 | NCBI WGS metagenome assembly OGCN01 (sample SAMEA4370584, study PRJEB24528) | human gut metagenome | reverse complement strand
AGCTTTCGCTGACCAGAATCACGCACCAAGTCTCACGTGCGTTCGACTTGAACAGTATAATCCATAGCGTTTGCTATCCTATGATGAATAAACGGATGCATAGGCTGCAAACACGATTTGAAATCAACTGCACACCCGAGTTTAGCACTAAAGGAAGATATGTTCAAGTCCCTATTTGGTCACTAATGCATCCGCCGAAATTCCAATGGTGTCATGCCAGTCGCTTTTTTGAACATGGAAATAAAATGACTGGTATCGAAAAAACCAGTCATACTGGCAATGTCCTGAACCTTCAGGTATGTGTTGACCAGTAAAAGTTCCTTTGCTTTATTGATGCGGTGCATGGTCAGATATTCGTACACTGAGCAGGAGAAAAAGCGTCGGAATAGACGTGAAAGGTACTGTGGCGACACGAATACTTTTTCACTTAATGCCTGTGCAGTCAGATCTGTGGCAAAGCTTGTTTCTATTTCCTGCACAACGGGTACAATATATCTCTGATAGAGTGGATCCTGCATATGAGCCGGTCCATTGACGCAGTCTGTAAAGTTTAGCAGAAGGTTGTAGCAGTTGAGAGACAGAAATTTGCTGTCCTGCTGACCGTGTGCAGCAATCTCATCTACGCAGGTGGCAATCTGAGCGGCAATCTGCTGTCCTTGTTCTTTTCCTATCCAGATTACACTTCTATTTTGCAGCATGGCAGGAATACTTGATTCTAATGTCCCTGTAAAGGTTGCAAAAGCGTTGATCCATAGATCAGATTTCTTTTTGTAGGAGTGCGGAATGGAAGGCGCGATCAGAAAACCTTCATTTTCCCGCAGTTCGTAAATTTTCCCCTGTATTTCAATCTGCCCGCAACCGGATTCTGTCTGTAGATAATGATAATGCGGATAGCCTTCCGGACGGCAGGTTCCCCCTTCAATCCAATGATTTCCGATGGAGTCAAACATGAATGGAGCACTTACTGGCGTATTTCTAAAGTAGATTGGCATAATAACCTCCACTTGTTTCAAAATGTTATATTTTTTAGCGAAACATATTATACACCTATAGCGTAAAATCTGCTATACTAAAAATACTTAATGTAGTAGAGAGCACGATTTATCAGGAGGAGGAAATAATGAAACAGTTTGATTATGCAAAAGTAAAAGATCCGGAGTATTTCCGCGATGGCCGTCTGGATGCACATTCTGATCATGTGTATTATGCATCGGAAGAGGAAGTATGGGATAAAGAGACTTCTTATCGTGAGTCATTAAACGGACTCTGGAAATTCCAGTATGCGAGAAATTATGAGAGTGCGATTCCGGGATTTGAAGCAGAAGATTACAACTGCAAAGACTGGGAAGACATCTATGTACCGGCACATATTCAGATGGAGGGATATGATGCACCACAGTATGCAAATGTGCAGTATCCGTGGGAAGGACATGAGGATATTCATCCGGGCGAGATTCCGACACACTTTAACCCGACGGCAAGTTATGTAAAATATTTTACCGTTCCGGAGCAGATGAAGGGAAAACGTTTATTTATCTCCTTCCAGGGAGCAGAAAGCGGACTGGCTCTGTGGCTGAATGGAAAATTTGTAGGATACAGCGAGGATTCTTTTACACCGTCTGAATTTGAACTGACCGAGTATGTAAAAGAAGGCGAAAACAAACTGGCAGCGCAGGTATACAAATGGACCGCAAGCAGCTGGTGTGAGGATCAGGATTTCTATCGTTTCTCCGGTATTTACAGAGACGTCTATCTCTATACCGTTCCGGAAGTTCACGTAAATGACCTTCGTATCCGTGCGATTCCGGAAGAGTCACTGGCAAGTGCAGATCTTGAATTAGTGACAAAAACATGGGGAAGCGGAACATTAAAGATCGTTCTCTCCAAAGATGGTGAAGTAATTCTGGAAGATAGCAAAGAGATTTCCGATGAAGATACATTTACATGGAAGGTGGACGCTCCGGCACTCTGGAACGCAGAAGATCCGCAGTTATATGATCTGGAACTGACTGTATCGGATGCAAATGGAACTGTACAGGAAATTATTCCGCAGAAAGTCGGATTCCGCCGCTTTGAGATGAAAGACGGTATTATGACACTGAACGGAAAACGTATCGTATTCAAGGGCGTGAACCGTCATGAGTTCAGTTCTGTCAGCGGACGCCATGTATCCGAAGAAGAACTGCGCAAAGATCTGACTACCATGAAATTAAATAACATCAATGCCATCCGTACCTGTCATTATCCGGATATGTCCAAAATCTATGAACTGTGTGATGAGTTCGGTCTGTATATGATCGATGAGACCAATCTGGAATCTCACGGTTCCTGGGATGTGGCAGAGATGACAAAAGACTTTACCTACACCGTTCCACACAACAAACCGGAATGGCTGGAAATGATGTTGGATCGTGCAAATTCCATGTATCAGCGCGACAAAAACCATCCGGCAATTCTGATCTGGTCCTGTGGAAATGAGTCCTTCGGCGGAAAAGATATTTTTGAAATGTCACAGTTATTCCGCAGAGAGGATCCGACCCGTCTGGTTCATTACGAAGGTCTGTTCCATGACCGCAGCTACAATGACACCAGCGATATGGAAAGCCAGATGTATCCATCTGTTGAGTCCATCAAAGAGTTCCTTGCAAAAGATGACAGCAAACCGTTCATCTGCTGTGAGTACACACATGCTATGGGAAATTCCTGCGGTGCAATGCATAAATATACTGATCTGACCGATACAGAGCCAAAATATCAGGGCGGATTTATCTGGGATTACATCGACCAGTCTATTTACAAAAAAGACCGTTACGGCAAAGAGTTCCAGGCATACGGCGGCGATTTTGGCGAGCGTCCGACAGACTACAACTTCAGCGGAAACGGTATTGCATACGGCGGTGACCGCGAGGCTTCTCCGAAGATGCAGGAAGTAAAATTCAACTATCAGAACATTACTGCGAAAGTAAGCGAAGATAAAGTAACCGTCATCAACAAGAACCTGTTTGTAAATACAGATATTTACAGTGCAAAAGTAACACTGGCAAAAGATGGAAAAGTTGTTTGTACAAGACCGCTGGCAACTGCAGTTGCACCGTTAAGCGAAGAAACCTATGATCTTCCGATTGCAAAACAGGAGCGTCCGGGCGAATATACCGTAACCGTATCCTTCCATCTGAAAGCTGATACAGTATGGGCAAAAGCAGGACATGAAGTAGCGTTTGGTCAGTATGTATACCAGGTAGAAAAAGCACCGGTTGCATGCACAGAGGAAATTGAGGTTATCCGCAGCACACACAATATCGGTATCCGCGGAGCTCATTTTGAAGTGTTATTCTCTGCATTAAATGGTGGTCTGGTATCTTATAAATATGCAGGTCGTGAGATGATCGAGTCCATTCCGAAGCCAAACTTCTGGCGTGCACCGATCGACAACGATTGTGGAAATCTGATGCAGATGCGTTATGCACAGTGGAAGATTGCAAGTATGTATCTGAACCACAAAGATTACCGTGATGGTATTTATGTGGGCGGACATCAGCCGCAGCTTGAGGTAAAAGAACATTCTGCAGTGGTATCTTATACTTATGTAATGCCGACTACACCGATGGCAGAGTGCCATATTTCCTATGAAGTATTTGGTGATGGACGTGTAAAAACAACACTTACTTATGATCCGGTCAAAGAACTGGGCGATATGCCGGAGTTTGGCGTAATGTTCAAGTTCAATGCAGATTATGATCATGTAGAATGGTACGGACTGGGCGAGGCTGAGACTTACGCAGACCGTAAACATGGTGCAAAACTTGGTATTTACAAAAACATGGTAGCTGATAATATGGCTCATTACATGGTTCCACAGGAGTGTGGTGCAAAAGAAGAAGTACGTTGGGCGAAAGTAACAGACCGCAAGGGACGCGGAATGTTATTTGAGATGGATCCGGAAAATGGTCCGATGATGTTCTCTGCACTTCCGTATACACCACATGAAATGGAAAATGCAATGCATCCGTATGAACTTCCGGAAGTTCATTACACGGTAGTACGCGCGGCAAAAGGCCAGATGGGAATCGGCGGTGATGACAGCTGGGGTGCACGTACTCACGAGGAATATTTGCTCAAATCCGATGAAAAAATGACATTTAGTTTCGTATTTAAAGGGTTATAAAAATTCTTTGTTTCCTTATTAATTTAATGTGAATCAACGGTAGCTTGTGAAAAAGGTCTCCGTCAATTTTGTCTCCGCAGCTAACAATCGCTTGCTGAGAAAAAATTGTCGGAGACCTTTCTTTTACGGTACAATGCTGTCGAAACGATTTTATAAAAAATTGTAACGTTTTTGATCCCATGGGGTCTAATTTATAGAAAACAAAATCATGATGAAGTTTTTTGGGGGTGAATACAGATGAGTGAACATGAAATCAGCCAGGATATCCTGATCGCAGAGTATGAAGCGGTATATTATTATGTGTTATCACTTTGTCATAATTCATCCGAAGCAGAAGATATTACACAGGAGACTTTTTGCCGGGCGTTGTATAAAAAGACGGCGTTTAAGGGGAATTCCAGTATTTATACGTGGTTGTGTGCCATTGCCAGAAATATCTGGTTGAAGAAGATCAAAAAAGAGAAACGCAATGTGTCGGATGAGGTTCTTTTCAGGAAATTGGAGTGGAACGGTGAGACAGTTGAGTCAATGATCATAAATCAGGAAACGCTGAAATCCATTCACAAAATTCTTCATACAATGGACGAACCGTACAAAGAGGTGTTTTCTCTGCGGACGTTTGGCGAGCTCCCATTTCGGGATATTGCGGATTTGTGAAAAATAAAATAGCGATTGCTTGTGTGATTTCGGCAGTAGCTGCATGTGTTATCTGTTTTATTGTATTATGTGTACCTGTCATTCCTTCAAATGAAAGTAATATGAGAGTCAGGGATGTATATTGCATGAATGAGGACGGAGTGCAAAAAGTATATATAAATTGTCAGTGGCCGGATAGCAGGAGAAGTGCAATTTACAGACCTTCATTTGTATTGAACGAAGATGGTTCTGCAACGATGAAGACTGCAAAAGAGTATAAGCTGACCATAGCGGACAAAGTGAGCGGTCGTGCGGAAACCTATAATAATGAATTTTATGGAAGTGCATATGTGGAATTGGATACTCCGTGTAAAAGCATTATTTATGATGGAAAACAGATATGGTCGGAAGAGGACTATAACAGAGAAATACCGGAATATGTCTATGATTAGGTTGAAGATGAATAACCAGTAAGTTATAATAGTGGCATAGAATACAGAGGTTTCTAAGGAGATGTGGCTAGTATGATTGGATTTAGCATTATGACATGGTTCATTGCGGTAATTATGATAGGTTTGAGTATTTCCCTGCTGAAAGGAAATTATACTTTTGTTCATGGTAACGTATTCGATAGAACAAAAGATAAGGCAGGGTATGCTAAAAAATTAGGAAAGCCTGTCTTGTTACTTGCAGTTGGAATTGCCATTTCTGGAGTGCTTGCAGTTGCATTGCCGCAGGAATATGCTATGACGATTGTAATCATCTTTTTATTATTAGTGGTGGCAGTAACGATCGGTCTGTTTTACAGAGTGGATAAGTATTTTCGTAAATCCTTGTTGGAATAAAAATTGAAATATATTACGACTCTTTTCTGCCAACAGGCGGATGTAATCCCCCACAGTCAGATCTGTTCGGAACTGGATTATGCATCGGGGTATCACTGGTGCTGGGAATTGTTCTGTCCTGCGCTTACAGTTATAAAACGCGGCACAACGGAAGTTTTGTCCGGACGCTTGCTATTTTACCGGCAGCCAATCCACACTTGATGGTTTTAGAAATACAGGTACAACGGTAAATGAAGATATAAATCCCGCAAGTATGGAACAGTACCATGCGTTATCAGAAAGTGTGGCAGATGAAATTTTGGAAAAAAACCGCTTATATATGCAGTGATATTTGGTGTGGTGCTGATGGGATGTAATACCTATGCATTGCCTGATAAATAGAAAAACATTGTTTCAATCTCAATTTACTGTTAAAATAGGTAAAAATAACGACAAAAAATTAAGAGGTATGAAATGATTAAATTTACAGATGTTTCCTTCGGCTTTCCGCAGAAGGATTTATATAACGAGATTTGTTTTGAAATTGTCGAGGGTGACCATGCGGCGCTCATCGGCAGCAACGGAACCGGAAAAAGTACGTTGATCGATATGATCATCAACACAGACGATTATCTGTATGATGGAAAAATTGAAAAAGACGAAGCAGCACGAATCGGTTACATTCCGCAGTTTGTGAAACATGAGACAGAGGACATTTCCTCTTTTGATTTTCTGGCAAAACCTTTTGTTGAACTTCAGCAGAAATCAGAAGCAATCTGCGCGGAGATGGAGAGCGCAGAAGATATGGACGAGGTATACGGCCGTTATCAGAAAGTGCTGGACGAGATGGATGCCATTGACGCGTATAATTATGATTCCAATATTCGAAAAGAACTTGCGATTGCAGGGATGACTGCTCTGGAAGATACATCTGTGAAGAAAATTTCCGGTGGTGAATTTAAGCTTCTGGCTATCATCAAAAGCATGCTCTTAAAGCCGCAGCTTCTGATCATGGATGAGCCGGACGTATTCCTTGATTTTGAAAATATTATCGGTCTTTCCAAACTGATCAATAATTATGAGGGAACCATTATTGCGATTTCTCATAACCGACTGCTTTTAAGCCAGTGTTTCAATAAGATTTTACATCTGGAAAACATGGAACTGCAGGAATTCCCAGGTACGTTTGCAGAATACAATCAGGCAATGCTGGAGACAAAAGTCCAGATGGCAGAGCAGGCGACTAAGGATGCGGAGTGGATCGCAGTGCAGGAAAAACTCATTGAGAAGATTCGTGCAGAGGCAACTTATATTGATAATCCAGCAAAAGGAAGACAGCTGAAAGCCCGTGTATCCTATCTGGAGCGGCTGCAGGCAAGACAGTGTAAAAATCCGTTTATCGAAAATCATGGATATGATTTTACATTCCCGGAGGTGGAGCGTCCGGAGGATTTTGATCCGGAAAATGCACCGGTTGTAATTTCAGTAAAAGATTATGCCCTTTCCTTTGATCGTGAATTATTGAAAAATGTTTCCTTTGATATCAAGGCAGGGGAGAAGGTAGCTATTGTTGGTGCCAATGGAACCGGAAAATCCAGCATGTTGAAGGATATTTACGAAAGCATGAAATCAGATGCTGACCGTATCGGATATTACACACAGATTTTTGATGATGATCCGGAGCAGCTTTCCGGTGGCGAGCGAAACATCAAACAGCTTAGAGCACTGTGCGAATCAGATGCAGAAATCTTGTTTTTAGATGAGCCGTCCAGTCATCTGGATACTTATGCGCAGATTGCCCTTGAAAAAGCAATCAAAGAGTATAAGGGAACGGTACTCATGGTAACACACGATTTTTATACCGTTGCAAACTGCGCAGATCGAATCTTACTGCTGGAGAATGGTACGGTTCGTGAGCAGAGCGGAAGAGCCTATCGCAAGAGTATTTATAAGAAATATTTTGAAAGTGATATTTTTGAGGCAGAGCGTATTCGTGTGGAGCGGGAAGTCAGAATTAATGCGTTGCTCAGAGATGGTAAGTGGAAAGAAGCAAAGAACGTATTGTAGGATAAAAATTCCGGTTTCATGCAATAGTGTGAAACCGGAATTTTTTATTTGATAGGAATTTTTAGCAGATAAGTTGATGGATATGAATGAAAAATATGCATCAACTTATTTTTTTATTACATTTTGGCTATAGAAAACAAATACATAAGTGACAGAATAAATATTGTTGGAAAGTAAAAAATTACAGGATATGGATAATTTTTAAAACTTTTTCTTTTGTGTCAATCGGTAAAGGTTTTAGCGCAGTAAGAATTTCCTGCTCTAAAGGAGTATCTGCGGAAATATATTCGCTGGAGATAACGTAATCCACGGTTGTGTTAAGTGCATTGCAGATTTGTACTAAGGTAGAGAGAGAAATTTTTACACGATTGTTCTCAATATTGCTGATATGACTGGTATTTACATCTGCCATATGTGCAATATATTCCTGTGTTAATCCTTTTTCTAACCGTAATTCTTTTATTTTTTTCCCGATTTTTTCAAAATCTAATTCTCTCATAGCAATGTCTCTCCACAAAATGTTAGTTAAATTTGTTAAAAAGATATATTGCCCTAATTGTAATATTTTTATAGCTATAGTATAATAATGTGTAGATATAAAAATATTAGTAATACAAAAAGCGTTGGAGATTTTTTGTGTTAATAGAGCTGAAGGAGGTAAACGCGATAAACTGAGGTAAAAAAGAAAGAGTGACAATGTAAACAGCAACATTATTTTAGTTATTAAAAATAAAGAATGGGCGGTAAAGTCATTGAAATTTGAAACAAAAGATAAATGTGAGGAGTAGAGATATGTTAAAGAAAATGATGAGTATAGTATTGGCAGGCACATTATGTTTCAGTATGTGTGCTTGTGGCAGCAGCAGTGATCATTCGGAATCAAGTGTCAGTGAATCAGCAGATCAGGGAATGAAGACCATTTCGTTAGAAAATGAAAATGTATTAGCTGTCAAAGAAGCAGTAAACAGTCATTATCCCGGAGATATTACTTATGGCGATGCATTTGAAGAATTTTTTACAGATCCATCCTGGGAATATTTTAAGGGAAGTCAGGAAGGACCGGATGATGATGGCGATGGTGAGCCGGATTATACCATTGATGACATTGATGTTGTTGAATTTACAGGTGGATGCACGTATCAGGATGTTGAGGTGACAGCACTAATTCAGTTTACATTGGATAAAGAAGAAGGGACTTTTGAGGCTGTTTACTTATCTTTTAATGATGTTCCACAGTCTACATTGATGTTGGGGGGATTGCTTAGCACCGTTTTTGAAAGTTATATGGAAGCACATAATATTCAGTCAGATGATAGTGCTGATACAGACATGTCCACAGACAATGCTGATACAGACATGTCCACAGACAATGCTGATTCAGACAATTATGATTCAGACAATTATGATTCATCTGATTATACGGTGTCATCAGATGATTATGATTACGAGGCATTGACGTATGCCGGTTCTTACAGCGGTTATGGTGGATATACAATCAACTTTAGTGCATATACATCTGTAGACAGTGATGAAATCGGTGTGGCTGAAATTTATTATAATGGTGAATTTGAAAGTAGACAGAATGTTTACCTTTGTGATGATCCTGGTGACTGGGATCCTTCCATTTATGATGCATTTTATGTAATTCATATGGATGGTTATGATGAGTATCTGGGATTCTATGAAGATGATGGCACGATCATACTTGATTACGATGGAAATGCCCATAATCTAGATACTTTGGAAATGACAGAACATTACGAATCATAGCAAATGGTAACATGTATGTAGTGCAGATATAAGATGGAGGATAAGATATGAAGTGTAAAAAATGCGGAGCAGAGACAAAAGAAGGCAGTAAGTTTTGCATGGTCTGTGGTGCAAAAATTGAGGAAACAGAAAAGAATAATTCTGGTGGAGAAGGGGGTTCAACGTCAGAGAATCATGGTGAAAAGAAAAATGGTAATAAAGTACTGGAAAAAATCGGAAAGATAATAACCGGAGTATTATCTCTTATTTCTGTGATCATGTTAATAGGTGCTTTCTTTGGGGCTTTTGATAAAAATCCTGTCCCATTTATAGTTTTTATGGCAGTCGTATTGTTTTTTGGATGGTTGGAAGATAAATTCCCTAAAATTCCGATTATCGTGATTGCAGTTTTGGAAATCATTATGTTAATCGTTTGTTTTAATGTAGCAGGAAATGCCAGTGCGGTCGCTTCTGTAAAAGGAGGACATCCTTACGATTACCCGACCATAACTTATGAAGATGCATTTGAGGATTATTTCTCTGATCCTGCCTGGAAGAATGTAGGTGACGATGAAGATGGAAATGACGTAGTAAAATTTACCGGAAAGTGTTATTACCACGATGAAATAGCAAATGTTGAAGTTAAATTTACATTACATAAGGATGAGGACAGTTTTGATGTATCTTCTGTGAAAATTAATGGAGAGGATATGGGAGCATTGAGGAATGTATTGATAGTGGATGTTTTTGATGAGTATGAACAAAGTCATTAATTACAAAGGATAAAGGAGAATAGGCTGATGTGTATTAAATGAAAAATATGCATCAGCTTATTTTTTATACATTATATTGCGGGAAGAATATATAGAGCGTAAGGCTATCATAATACAAGAAGGTACAGGATAAAACAATCTGAAGAAAAATATGTCAGATTAATTTATGCTGTACCTTCTTTTAATTTGCACGAAAAACAAAAAATCAAGAGCATGTAAATTTACGAATAACACATTGGCATTATTTATATCAGATGGGAGATGACTCCCACCTCTATAGGGACGCCACTGAAAAAGTGG
>OGCN01005180.1_pt1 | contig 10527 bp, 9 predicted proteins | sample 1570181 | NCBI WGS metagenome assembly OGCN01 (sample SAMEA4370584, study PRJEB24528) | human gut metagenome | reverse complement strand
GTGAACTTTGTTCACAAAAAACACCTCGCGGAATGTTACCAGTGAACAGTAACAAACATCGCTCGCAATCCCGAAGACAAAGATACCTAATTTGACAAACTCCAAGGAAAAAAGTAAAATACTAATAACTATGCAGAAACATGCATACTACAGATTTTTTCAAAAAGAAATTATAATAAAAATACGAAGAAGCGAGGATGGACCGAAATGAATACATGGGAAGCAAACATTCGTAAAGTAGTACCTTATACACCTGGCGAGCAGCCCAACCAGCCGGACATGATCAAGCTGAACACAAACGAGAACCCATATCCCCCTGCTCCAGGCGTGGAGAAAGCATTACACGGGATTCAGCCAGATACCCTCCGCCTTTATCCGGACCCTACAGCTGGCGATCTGGTACATGCAATTGCCCGGAACTATGGACTGAAAGACGAACAGGTGTTTGTAGGCGTTGGCTCAGATGATGTACTTGCCATGAGCTTCCTCACCTTCTTTAACTCAGATAAACCGATCCTTTTTCCAGATATCACCTATTCTTTCTATGACGTATGGGCGGATCTTTTCAGAATCCCATATGAATGTAAAGCTCTTGATGAGAACTTCTGTATCCGCAAAGAAGATTACTTCGGAGAAAATGGCGGAATTATTTTTCCAAATCCCAATGCACCTACAGGAGTGGAGCTGCCCCTCAGTGACATCGAGGAGATTCTCTTACACAACCGGGACGTCATTGTGATCGTAGATGAAGCATATGTAGATTTCGGAGCGAAATCAGCACTGGAGCTTATAGAGAAATATGACAATCTCCTGGTAGTCCAGACCTTCTCCAAATCCCGTTCCATGGCTGGAATGCGTATCGGCTTTGCGTGCGGCAATCCACAGCTGATCAGATTTCTGAACGATGTAAAATATTCCTTCAATTCCTACACTATGGATCGTACCACTCTTGCAACCGGTGTGGCGGCTATCCAGGATAAGGCATACTTTACAGAAACCTGTGAGAAGATTATTGCTACCAGAGAATGGGCGAAGAAAGAACTGGCTGCTCTTGGTTTCACATTCCCGGATTCTAAGACCAACTTTATCTTTGCTTCTCACAAAAGCTGTCCGGCCAAGGAAATTTTCGAGGCCCTTCGTCAGGAGCATATTTATGTAAGATACTTCCCGAAGCCGAGAATTGACAATCATTTGCGGATCACTGTAGGGACTCAGGAAGAAATGGAGAAATTAATACATTTTCTGGAAAAATATCTAAAAAATCATAAATAAGTGAAAAATATCTGTTTGAACGAAAATTCTGTTCTGGTGATTTTTTAATACGCTCTGGAGCCTGTGTGAAAAATACTCCGGAACAGGAAGCTCAGAACGACAGGAGTAAATATGAAATATAAGAAATTATTGAAAAAAGCAGCTGTAAGTCTGTTACTTGCCCAGTCCCTGATTTTTACAGGCTTGCCCATTCAGGCAGCAGATATTGCCGGGCAGGGTATGGTCTGGACAGAAAGTGCGGAAATGGAAAATGCAGGAGACACTGTATCCGCTGTGTCGTCTGATAAGATGGCTACGGAAGAGTCTTATGTGCAGGATGATTTTTCAGCAGGTGATGATCTGTCAGGGAGCGGAAGCACTTTAGATGATGCCGGCCAGGCTGGCAGTGAAAGTGCAGAAGATGGTGACAGCCAGGCTGGCAATGGAAGTGCAGAAGGCGATGACAGCCAGGCTGGCAATGGAAGTACGGAAAACGATGCCGGTCAGCCAGGCAATGCCAGCTTCACAGGCATGACAGATGGAAATCCCTCCCAATCGGAAGACCTGTCAGACGGTTTCTCAGATGGTGGTACTGATGAACTTCAAGAACAAGATTCTGGCTTTGGCAGCATGGATCCGGATTCTGCCGAAGAAGAGAAAAGTGAAGACAATCTGACCGATGCGGAGATTGAGGCTCAGCTGGAGCCGATTCGTGAGCTGCAGCCCATAAGCTATGTAGACCCGCCATCTGGCAACGGGAATGGTGATACAGGAAGCGTAGGTGCTGCCAGAGCTGCGTCTTATCCTGCGAAATACGATCCCCGAAGCAGTATTTCCATCCCGGTAAGGAATCAAAAGCCTTCCAATATGTGCTGGGCATACACATTGGCTGCCAACCTGGAAATCTCATTTTTGCAGGCAGGAGCAGGTTTGTTTGATCTGTCAGAAGAACATCTGGCATATTTCTTTGCCCACCGAATGAACGATCCCCTTGGAAATACAGCTAATGACAAAAACGAGGTTCTCCATTCCTACAGAGATGGAGGAAATCAGACCCTGGCTGCCATTTTTCTGAGTACGTGGAGCGGTATGGCTTTGGAATCCCAGGTTCCTTATGAGACAAATGCAGATCATACTCTGGACTCTGACAAGGTGCCGTCCTCCCAAATGGCATACCAGACCACAGCATATCTGGAAAATGCGGCGTTTTCCTCTTATTCTGTAAATAACATTAAAAGTCTGATATCAGAGTATGGATCTGTTTCCATGTCCTTTGGAATGTATGATACCTATTATAATCCGTATACGTATGCATACAGCTACCCGGGAAGTGCAGGCGTGAATCATGCAATAACCCTGATTGGATGGGATGACAATTATTCCAGGGAAAATTTCAATTCTGCCAGCAATGTTACTTCAAACGGGGCATGGATTGCCAGAAACAGCTGGGGAGATGACTGGGGAGAAGCCGGTTATTTTTATATTTCCTATGAGAATAAATGTAATTACAATATTGTAGCAGCAGAGGCCACCACCAGTCCGAAGTACCGGAACAACTATTTCTATGATGGTTCCAGTGCACTGAGCAAATTGAAGCTGTATCCTTCCGGCAGCAGTGGGATTTCCTCCATTGCCAATGTTTTTCAGGCAAAAGCCGGAAATGGGAACGGAGAAGTCCTTGGAGAAGTGGTCCTGGCTACTTACACTGGCGGAGGAAGCTACAGCATTCAGATCTATACAAATCTGAAGGATAAGAGCAATCCGGTAAGCGGAACTCCGGCCTATGCCAATCCGGTTACTTTTTATCAGGAATATGCCGGTATTTCCACGGTGGAAGTGCCAGAGGTAAATCTGATGAATGGAACCCTTTATTCGGTAGTGCTCACCAATATCGGTTCCGACACAGTGGAATACTTGTGCGAGACTAACAGTGCTTATGACTGGGTGGAGTTTCAGGCTGGTCTGGAGGCGGATCAGAGCTTCTGTTACCATGAGAAAAATGGATGGAGCGATTTTTCCAAAACAAGTCCAAGTGCCTGTGCAAGAATTAAAGCTCACACAAGAACCTTGAGCGGTGCAGTGAATGTAACCAGACCTGCTTCCTTTCAGGCTGCGGCCCACGCCTATAACCAGATCAGTCTGACCTGGAGTAAAGCAGCCGGAGTTTCCGGATATCAGATTTATAGAAAAATCTCCGGCGGAGAGTATCAGAAGGTAGAGACAGTCTCCTGGTCAGATACTTCCTGGACAGATACGAAAGTTCAGCCGGGAATTACGTATACATACAAGCTCCGTGCGTACAGTATGGTGAACGGTACTGCGAAATATTCCGATTATACTGCGGAAGTTGCTGCAAAGACCGTGCTTGCCACTCCGTCAGTGTCGGTGAAGGTTTCTTCCGGACTTTACAATACAGTAAACTGGAATAAGATTTCCGGTGCAGCAGGCTATGTGGTTTACAGGAAAACATCCTCTGGAAAATGGACGAAGCTTGCAAACATAAAGAAAGCAGCTACTACATCCTACAAAGATAAAAAGATAAAATCAGCTACCGTTTATGAGTATACAGTAAGAGCTTATTGTACTGTGGATAAGAAAACAGTGGCAAGCAGTTACAAGTCCAGTGGAACGTATAAATCAGCACCCTCCAGGCAGACCGTCTCATCGGTTTCCAATACGAAGAAAGGTCTGAAATTAAAGTGGAAGGCACAGAAGAAGTGTGATGGCTATTACATTTACAAAAAAACCGGAAGCGGAAAATATAAGCTGGCAGCTACTATTAAGAAGGGGAAAACTTCTACCTGGACAGACACGAAGGTAAAAAAAGGAAAGAAGTACCGTTATTATGTGCGTGCTTATGTAAAAGAGCCCAATGGTGTTGTAAAGGGAAAGTATAAAGCATCGGCGGCAGTTACAAGAAAGTAGGAAATCAATTACAGAGAAGAAACAGAATCTGCAGTAAAGCATTGTGAAATAGAAGACAGTTTATAGTAAAAACTATGATGGCTTTTATGTGACAGAATATTTAGATACTAGAGCGTGTTTGAAAAAGCATTCCCGCAATCTGTACGCCCCACTTTGCGGTATATTTTGCCCGAATTGTGACGCACATCTTGCAGAAAGCCTTTTTCAGACACGCTTAAAAAAACGGAAGCCCATTACATGAGCTTCCGTTTTAACATTTCCGGATTAGATGAATATTTAAGTGCAGTCTCTCTTGTGATCTGGCGGTTTCGATAAAGCTCCAGCAGGCTGTTATCCATGGATTTCATGTCTGCCTGGGAGGAAGAGGCAATCACACCGTCAATCTGATAAATCTTGTTGTCGCGGATCATATTTCGGATGGCAGGGGTAAGCCTCATAATCTCAAAAACCGGAATATTGTGTCCATTCACATCCGGCACCAGCTGTTGGGAAATGACAGTCTGCAGAACCATGGAAAGCTGAATGGCAATCTGATGCTGCTGGCTGGGCTCGAAAACATCCATAATACGGCTGATGGTATTGGCAGCTCCGGTAGTATGAAGGCTGGAAAGAATCAGATGTCCGGTTTCAGCAGCAGTCATGGCAGTCTGGATAGTCTCGTGGTCACGCATTTCTCCAAGCAGGATCACATCCGGGCTCTGACGCAGGGTGGCACGCAGGGAAACCAGATAATTGGCAGTATCCGTACAGATCTCTCGCTGGCTGACAATGCATTTGTCATGTCTGTGCAGGTATTCCAAAGGGTCTTCCAGCGTGATGATATGTCCTTCACGGCTGTGATTGATCTTGTCGATGATACAAGCCATGGTGGTAGATTTTCCGCTTCCTGCAGGACCTGTGATCAGAACCATTCCCTTGGTAAGATCAGCGGCTTCCATAACAGCCGGAGGAATGTGCAGATCCTGCGGATCAGGCAGATCAAATGCAATAATACGGATGACAGCGGCAAGAGAACCACGCTGCCGGTATGTATTTACACGAAATCTTGAAAGACCCGGGATAGCCATGGAAAAGTCATCGTCACCGGTTTCCAGCATAGGCTCTATATTCCGGTCGTGAGCAAGCTTGTAAATGATCCGGATAAATTCATCTGTCTCCGGAGGCATGAGCCGTTCTTCAAAACCATCCAGCGTACAGAGCTTTCCGTCAATTTTTACAGAAAGGGGACGACCGGCAATAATAAATATATCAGAGGCTTTTTTCTGAGTGGCAAGCTCCAGAAAAGCCTTTACTTTTTCTTCCATAAAATTATTCTCCTTTGTAGACAGACTGGCTGTTGTCCGGATTCCAGTCTGCAGTTACAACCGTATTCCAGGAGAGGATCCCGGCGATATTGCTGCTGGTCACGTCCAATCCTGCATTAATGGTATCAGAGACAGCGTTATCAGAGGCAGCGTTATCAGAGGCAGCGTCATCAGAGGAAGCGTTATCAGAGGCAACGTTATCAGAGGCAGCGTTATCAGAGACAACGTTATCAGAAGCAGTGTTATCAGAGGCAACGTTATCAAAGGCAGCGTTATCAGAAGCAGTGGAATCAGCTGTACAGTCAGTCAAGAATACAGCAATTTTCACAGCCAGACTCTGGGTGTCGGAAAATGCTCTCACATATTCAGCAGTATGTTCCTCTGAATTCCATTCTACATTCTCCTGTGAGTTCAGATAATCGGAGACGAGCTGGTAATATGCAGTCTCTGTTTTTGCTTGCTCCTGAAATCCTTCCAATGTCTGAACCAGCTCTGAATAAAAATCAGCTGCCTCACTGCAGGCATTATAATAGGCTGAGGTCTGCTCCAGGGAAAGGCTGCTGGCGCGAAGATCCTGCCTGGAAGTACCATAGCCCAGCAAGGACAGGATCACCAGCATAAGAACTCCAAAGATTAGAAAAAGGGAAGGAATTCCAGTTGCGGAAAAAAGGTGATTCTTTTCTTTCATGAATTTGCTTCCTCCTTTGTGGAAAAAACTGGAAAGCGAATTGTTTGTGTATAAAGACTGGTTTCCTCATTTGCATTCTGGAGTTTTTCAAAAGTGACCTGAACTTCTTTGACCTTGTCAGAAGCAGAGCAGACAAGCCTCATTTTATAAACCGCGCTTTCTTCGGAAGTATTCTGCCAGTGCCTGTCAAAATAATAGCAAATACTGTCCTGATCTGCAACTCCATCTGGCATCAGTGCCAGAAAATTTTGGACAGTGCCGTCAGTTCCTTCCAGAATTTCACCGGCACTGGTGATAAGCTCCTGGATATGAGAGTCCTCCCGGGCATGTACCCTTGCCATGTAGGAAGCCGCAAACAGTCTTACGCAGACATCGCAGGTCAGCCCCAGAAAAAGAAGGACAAATATCATTTCCATAAGAAAAAGCCCGGATTTGGAATGGGTAGTGATTTTTTTCATAAAAACTTCCTTTCAGCACATCATTCAGAAGTGACCAGCCCCAAATTCAGGAGCCTGCGAATCAGGCAGGAACCCCTGGATGAAGCAGAAAACTGGAACAATGTCCATCTGTGTCCGTTAATGTGATCCTGTAAAAAGTGTTTTCTAAAGCGTCAATCTGGAAATCCTGAAGCTGTGCGAGGTTGGTCCCCATAGAAAGATCGGCCTGGGAATCCGATGCTGTAAAAAGCTCTTTTAAATGACTGCCATCAAAATAAATGTAAGTGCAGTAATCTTTCCCCTCAATAGCTTCCTGAAAGCAAAGAACCTGTGTTCCCTGAAGCTCTGTAAGGGAGGTCATTCCGGGAATATCGTGCTGACGAAACTTGGTAGTGATGTAAGAGGCTGCCGTATAAAGATTGTTATTAGTGTCCAGGCTTTTTACAGAGGCCTGATAGTTCCCGGCACCAAAAAGCATCAGAAATAGAAGAAACAGCACATACATTGCAAAAAGCAGCAGGGCTGCCAGTGAATCAATGCTGTGGTTCTTCCGGGGGAATCTGGAATTCATCTGGCACCTCCTTTTCTGGCATTTACCGGAAGTACGCTGATCGATGGCAGAAGATTGGATCCATTTGGAACATATTCTACCACAAATTTCTCAGAATCATAGGTAATATGGTAATCCGAAAGCAATTCATCCAGGCTCTGAGGGTATCGGCCTGTGAGGGCGTAGGTGCGGATGGCACCTCCTTCAAGTGCCTGCGTTAAAGTAACCTGTTCTTTTTCCAGGGAATCAGTCTGTGTACGTGCAATTCCAAGATAGAAGATCAGGCAGAGGACTGCAGCGAACAGGATTGGAACAATAAAGCGGAAAATCCGCCTGACACGAATGAGTCTGGTTTCAAATATATCCATTTTCACTCTCCCTTACAGCTGTTATGCGATCATTTCAGATAACAGTCCCAGCAGCGGCATCATAACAGAAAGAAGGACCAGTCCTACAAGAATTGAAAGGACGATCACAATAGTAGGTTCCAAAATTGACACAATATGGGAAACAGAGTCTGTGGATTTCTCTTCATACTGCTCAGCCAGTTTTTCCATTACTTCGTCAGATGCACCAGCCTGAAAACCAAGGGAGATCAGACGAAGCTCCATAGCCTTAAAAAGTCCGGATTCCGTGATGGCTTCTGTAAATCCATATCCTTCAGCGAGCTGCTTCTGAATGGAAGCAAGCTTTTCCCTGGTCTCAGTCTGAGAGACAACAGCCCCTGCCAGCTCCACACAAAGCTCAGGGGAAAGTCCGCTTCGGATTCCCAGGGAAATACATTGACAAAGACGGCTGTAATCCAGATTTACCGGAATTTCCTTCATGCCTGGAAAACGGCAGACAATTTTACGGATCAGTTCCTGACCCTTTGGATGAAGAACCAGGAAAAGGATAAAGCAGATCATCGCGGCCAGAAGAATAAGGAAGGCAGTAGAATAGCGGCTAAGTGTTTCGCCGATTCCGAGAAGGGCACCGGAGATCCCGCTCATTTCCAGTCCAAGCTGGCGGAAAACCTGTCGGAAAACCGGGAGAACCTTTACCAGAAGAATTACAATAACTGCAGTCATCATGCCCAGCATAACAAGGGGATAGGCGACTACACTCTGGATCTGGTCTGTGATCTGAATCTCCTTCGCATAAAAAGCGGACAGCCCCTTCATAACCTCATCCAGACAGCCGGTTTCTTCGCCAGTGCGGACGTAGGCAGCAGCAGAAGCAGGAAAAGCACCGGATTGCTCCATGGCGTGCGCCAGGGAACCGGATTCCTCCATGTCTTTATAGAGAAAGGTCAAAATTTCTTTGCCCCGCTCTGTCTGGCTGTCGTCATTTAAGATGGCAAGGCCCTCAATGGCGGACATTCCGGAACGTAATATGATGGAAAACTGTTCACAGAATTGGAACAGCTCCCGATTATTTAACTTGGTAATCATATAAAGTCCTCTCTGAAAAAAATATCAGGCAGATCCTGAAAAAATCCATGAACCTGCGAGGCGTTTTTTCGTTGTGCTATCGGGTAAACTGCAGCGTATAATTTGCGCTGTCACCGATATAGGAATTGATAAGCTCTTCATCTTCACTGTTGGCGGTAAAGGTTGGATCCATGCGGTTCCATTTCTCCCCGTCATAGGTAATTGCCTGTTCCACCCATCCTTTTCCGCGTATGTAAACATCGATCCAGGCATGCTTGATGTCACCTGCATACCCGATCTGAAGCTTACAGGGAATATCCCGGCTTCGCAGCATTGCCGTCATCAGGGCTGCATAATCAAAACAGATTCCCTTTCCGGTAGAGAGAGTTTCGTCTATGTCAGGAAGATATCCTGTCTCAACGGTGGCTGCTTTGTCCTCGTCGTAGGTGACGTGCTGGGTTACATACTGGAAAACGGTGTCAATGCTTTCCTGTTCCGTGGCATCCTCTGCCAGAAGAGAAAGAGCCAGCTTGCAAGCTTCTGAGTCCGGGGTGAAATTTACATACTGGTTCGGATACAAAAACGGGAGAAATTCATTCTCCAGGGAAACCTCCAGGGCCTGGGCAAAAAGTGCGGCATACTGACTGCCGTTTACCTGCTCATAACAGGATACCTGGTAGGTGCCGCTTCCGCTGGTAAAAGGAATGACAGCACTTTCGCCGGAACTTACAAAATAAGAATAAACAACGCCGTCATCTGCGGAAAGCTGGATGTTTTTGGTGGTACCATTACTGTCACTAACAGCAGTCAGATATCCCTGACTGATGTTGGAAATATCCAGTATCAGAGGTGAATATCCTATGGTGTCTGTCCCGGGGGCTTCCGGAACCAGAACCTTCAGCGGGGAAAAAACAGGCGGTTCTTCGCCGGAACCGGAGCTGCCGTTCTGACCGCAGCCTGCAGCTGGGAAAACTATTAGCAGGCAAAATAGAAATAAGCAAAGCGGAAGGGCCGAAATGCGTTTAGACATAGCGCCGCTCCTTTTTATAAGCTGATCATTCATTTTCAAACACGTTCCAGTGATTTTTGAAATTCGGGAAGATCGTACCATGCTGGTGGTTCCTTCATACGAACCACGAAATGGCACAGATCAGGACGGATCCTGGCTTCCAGGTATTCCATAGGACCCAGTGAACAGTGTGCCGTTCTGGTGTTGAAAAAAATAGGAGATCCCGGTTTAATGTTGAGAATCTGTGCATCAAGGAAATCTGCTGAGCTGATGTTGATGTGTTCTTCACCGGTTTCAAATTTAATTCCGTAGTGCTTCTGAATAAAGTAATAGAGATCTACAAGCTGTTCGCGGTAGGTATCTAAATCCGGGAAAAAATCAATACGGATATAATTTGTCTGAATTATCACAGGCTGTTCATTGGAGGAAACCACTCTTTGAAGGCGGAAGACTTCTGTTCCTTCATTAAGATCCAACGCTCTGGCAACCTGGTTGCTTGCAGGAATACGGTCAATCCAGGTTCCACTGATGGTCAGGGCGGCATCATCCAGAAACAGAGTGTGTATGTCTATTACGTTATGAAATTTTGAGAAATTGGTAAGCTCCCGTTCTTTGGGATTGATCACCTGTGTGCCGGCACCCTGCTTTACCTTTATGCGTTTGTCTTTAACCAAAAGGTCAATGGCATGCCGGACCGTCGTACGGCTTACCGAAAACATTTTTCCAAGCTCATCTTCTGTGGGAAGATAGGAACCTATGGGATAAACGTTATTATCTATATCGGATTTTAATTTGTTATAACATTTCTTGTATGCAGGAAGTTTTTCCATAATGTTTCCTTTCAAAATAAGGTCGTTTAGTAACCTATAGTATATATGTATCAAACAAATAAGTCAAACGATAATTGGAAAAAACAGAATCTCTTATACAAAATGCATAAAAACAGGCGAA
>OGCN01005179.1_pt1 | contig 10532 bp, 7 predicted proteins | sample 1570181 | NCBI WGS metagenome assembly OGCN01 (sample SAMEA4370584, study PRJEB24528) | human gut metagenome | reverse complement strand
TTCATCCTGGGGTACGGCGTCATCGGTCATGAAGATCATGATATCCGACTCCGAATACCAGGCCGCCAGGTTGCGGGTGCCGCCATGGTCGAACTCTTCTTTGGTCAGATGATGGACTTCCATGCCCGGGATATCCCGGTATCCGTCCGCATTCCAGTAAGATTTTTCTGTATTCATAATGATGATCCGGTTTGGTTTCACCGTCTGTTTTTTTAACATCTGAAGCAGTCTCGCAAACCGCCGGTCCGGTTTGTACACCGGAATCAAAACATCAACTGTCATGACGCACCTCCCGTATTTCTTTTTGTATCTCAAACCAGGCACCACCCACAAAACCTGCTGCCATCACAATCATTAAGATGAGGTAGGCCAGGGCCGCGCCGAATATTCCAAGCGCCACCGTAAGTCTGGGAGCCAGAACAGCTGCCAGCACCGTCAGCACCGCGTAAATGCCAAAGATCAGCTTCTGCTTCCGCAGAATGACCAGGGCGTAATAATAAAGATTTAACACCGCATAAAAACCACCGCCCAGCACGATCATGATGAATGCAGGCCACAGTGCCGTCAGGGTTCCACTGTAGGACGTCCCCAGCAGCCACTCCAGAAGTGCCAGCACCGGTCGGCCAAGCACCACAGTACCGCCCACCGCCAGCACTGTCAGGCCGCCGATCACCGCCATGATGGTGAGAAGCTTCTTTTTAAAATCAGAGAAGCGGTGCTCATTCCAGCAGTCCGTCAGATAGGTCAGAAACGGACGGATGACAAAGCCCGCCGCCAGGTTGATGACGGAGGTCGGCATGAAGATCACGTTGAAATAGCCGCTGGCCGCATCGCCAAGGTGCGCGTCAATGGCATACTTCGCTGCCGAAAAAATATAGAAATCCATGAATACGGAAACAAACAGCAGAATGGCCGATACCGTTAAGGACACACCCTGCTTTGCACTCCATCCGTAATCCACCTGGTTCAGTTCTCTTAAAACCACAATGTCAAACAGGACTACGCCGGCAATCTGTCCCAGCACCGCAGCCACGCAGGCAGTCAACAGTCCCGTCCCGGAAACCAGGGTGACCAGGAACACACCCACCGATAAAATGGTACGGAAGGTGTTGGACCGTCCGGTTAAGTACAAACGCCCCTGGCGCTGAAACTCCGACTCATACACATCGGCAAAGCCATCAATCACCTTGTAGGCAATTAACAGGAAGATGATCTGCGCCTTCTGCCAGGAGTAACCGATCAATGCCAGATACCCCGCGCCCAGAAGCAGCGCCAGCGCGCAGGTCACATACCGGTGATGCAGGTAATCCCCAAACCGATACTGGTTCGCCCCGTCTGTGATGTGGAACGGGCGGATGCCAAAATAAGCCAGCAGAAACATCTGCTGTCCCACGGTGCTGAAACCGAAGGAAAAGATGCCGCCCTGCTCCTCCCCCGCAATGCGCAGCACCAGAAAGGAAAGCACCATGCTGGCAAAGGCATAGAAGAAGCTTCCGGTCATGTTCCAGATCATATTCTCTTTTTCCAGGCTCAGCCTTGTACCCATGAGAAGGTGCGTCCAGTGTTTCATAGTTCGTTATACTCCGTTGTTTGTATTTTTTAATCATTTTCGTTCAGCCATGCCATCTTCTTGTTTTCAAAATGCATGAAAACAAGAAGCTTTTGGCATTCACCATATGCCATGACAGGCAAAGAAAGGCTCATGTAAGCCAGCTTACACCGCCTTTTTTTGTCTGTCACGGCGCATGGCTGAACTATTCCTGAAATTCTGTATCAATAGGATTGATAACAGCATCCGTGCCATATACCGCGCGGCCACCATCGGCTTTAAGTAGCTCTCGCCGCCGGCCCGCTCTGCGATGTGCACTGGAATTTCCGCCACTTTTGCTCCCTGTTTTAACAGGTAAGATACGGTATCCGGCTCCGGTCCGTAGTTTAAGTTCAGGGCAAATTCCTTGATCATCTCCTGGTTGAACATCCGCATGCCGGAGGTCGGATCGTTGACCGTCACGCCCGTTGTCAGGCGGATAGCCGTCTCAATGAGGCGGCTTCCCACCATACGCATGGACCAGTCTTTTTTCGCGTTCACAAACCGGCTTCCAATGACGATCTCATAGCCCTCTTCCATCTTTTTCCTCATAGGCTCAATGAACTCCGGACGGTGCTGTCCGTCGCCATCAAACTGGATGGCGTACTCATAGCCCTTATAGTAAGCGTATTTCATGCCCGCCTGGAAGCAGCCCGCCAGGCCCAGATTCACCGGAAGATCCAGCAGGTTAAAGCCGTTTTCCCGGCAAATGGCCGCTGTCCGGTCTCTGGAGCCGTCATTGACCACAATATAATCAAACTGCGGATACTTATCCTCCAGTTCCCGTACCACATTCTCGATGTTCGCTTCCTCATTGTAGGCAGGAATTACGATCAGCACCTTGTTCATTTCGTCTTTTCTCCACATTTCAGTATGATATCGCAGATCTCATCCACCGTTTCCAGGGAAAGATCCGGGTATAACGGCAGCGTCAGCACCTCAGAGGCAATCCGCTTAGCCACCGGCGTGTCATCGGAAGAGAACTGATCCCGGTAACATGCGTAATCGTTGATGCAGGGATAGAAATACTTGCGGGCAAAGATGTTGTACTCTTTCAGCTCCGCAAAGATCTCGTCCCGGTCTGCGCCGTAGCCCTCAAACACCACCGGCATGTAGGCATAATTGTAACGCACGCCTTCCTTTTCCTTGCAGAGGCGGATACCTTCGACGCCGCCCAGGCGCTCCCGGTAACGCTCTGTCAGAACTTTTCTCTTAGCAATGTCCGCGTCCACATGGCGCAGATTGCAGAGGCCCATAGCCGCCTGAAACTCGTTCATCTTTCCGTTGGCACCCACATATTCCACCTGCTCGTAACCGGTAATGCCGAAGTTTTTCAGCTGATACAGCAGATCCTTTAATTTCGGGTCATGAAACGCCACCGCGCCGCCCTCAATGCTGTGAAATACCTTGGTGGCATGGAAACTGAACATGGAGGCATCGCCAAACTGACCAATGCCGACACCGTCAATCTCCTCACCGAAGGTATGGGCTGCGTCGTAGATCACCTTTAAGCCGTGGCGGTCCGCAATCTCCTGAATGCGCTTTACATCGCAGGGATTTCCATATACATGAACCGGAACAATGGCGGAGGTTTTCTCCGTGATCAGGCTCTCCAGTTTGTCCACGTCAATGGTATAGTCTTCTTCGTTAATATCACAGAATACCGGAGTCAGGCCGTTTCGCACGATGGCGTGGGTGGTGGAGGCAAAGCTGAAGGGGGTCGTGATGACCTCACCGGTCAGCTTCATGGCCTGCAGCGTCAGTTCCAGCGCCATATGGCCGTTCACAAACAGCTCCAGATTCGGTGTTTTCAAGTATGTTTTCAGTTTCTCCTTTAAGGTTTCATGGTATTCTCCCATGTTGGTCAGCCAGGCGCTGTCCCAGATGGGCTTTAACATTTCCACATATTCTTCCAGAGGCGGCAGTGATGAACGGGTCACCATAACCGGCTCTTCATGTCGTTTTATCATCTGTTTTTCTCCTTCATATGGTACTCCGTGTACCGCCTTGCAATGTACTGCTCGCCGCTCACAGACATCTCATCCAATGTTTTCCCGGTAAAGCAGCGGATATGGGCCTCGGCCATATCGTAGCCTGCCGCGCCGGAAAATGCCACGCCGCCCGCAAACCGCGGGTTGCATTCCAGAAAATAATACTCGTTCTTTTCCTGGTCCGCCTCAATAAATTCCATATTCACGCAGCCCCGGATGCCCACCGCCTCCGCGATGTCCCGGCACTGCTGCTCTAAAAGTCCGTTCCGGAATACGCAGACCGAAGTTCCCGCGCCGTTTAAGGTGCGCAGAAGTTCCCGTCTTGGCAGGCAGAAAATCTGGTTTGTTTCCGGATTTCGCACCACATCCACAGTAATGACATGGCCGCTGATCTTTGGCTGCACCAGATACTGCTGTTTCTGCGCTTCGCTGCAGGTGTGCAGAAGAAATTCCAGATCCTCTTTGGATTCCAGAATCCGCAGCCCCTGGCTGCTCCGGCCGTCAAAGGGCTTGGCCACCAGCGGATATCGGAGACCGGCAAACTCAGCAGCAGATTTCTCTTCGGATGCCTGACGTTCTGCCAGAAATGCATCCGGCAAGTCCGGACGACATCCCTGCCCCAGTTTCTCCTCAAACTCCGAAAGACGTACCCCCGGAATGGTCCGGCAGAGCTTCCGCTCCCGCAAAAACGCTTCCATCTTCTCTTTATTCCGGCAAAGTGCGATTGCGGAAACATCCGAAATCCACACTTCCGCACCCAGTTCTTTAAAATCTTCCGCAAGTTCTGTTCTCCACTGCTGGATCACATCAATCTCCACATCGGTCAACGGCATCAGCACGCTGGCCCGTTCTTTCCGGCAAAGCTCCTTCAGGAAATTCCGGTACTGTTCCCGGTCTGTGGCGTAGGGTGCCTTGTAAAACACATCTACATCCTGGGAGTTTACCACCCACTCCGCCGGGTATATATCGCAGCCCACAACCCGCATGTCCGCCCCGTGGCAGGCAGAAATCACGTTCTGGGCAGAAAACGACCCGATGGCCGTAACGATCACTGTTTTTTTCATAACCTAATTCTCCTCTGTGCTGGAACGTTCACCGTTCCTTCGGTTCCGGGAATTCCGGCCTGTGCACTGCAATTTTCATCCATGTTTCAGCCGTTCTTTCACCATTCCTGCCAGGAAACAGAAGCTCTCCAGTCGGAAGGCCGCCGCCAACACAATGTATACAAAAGCACCGCAGACAATCTGCAGTCCCAGTTTCAGCCATACCGACATGGCCGGAAGCCATGCGCCAAAAGCCATCACGGCCCCGCACATCACAACGGATAACACAGCCGGTGGCGCTACATCCATCCACTGATGGGTGATGTCGTAGCCCAGCAGCTTCTTGTTCGGCGCCGCATTGACAAAGGTGCATACAAAATCCTGAAACGCCTTGATGCACACCATAATGAACACATTAAACTGCATGCCGATGACCAGGGCCAGAATGCTCAAAACCTTCTTCACCAGTTCCAGTTTTAAGAAAATATCACTGCGTCCCACCGCGTTGATGGCCTGCAGATTCGTAATATGAATCGGCCAGAAGCAATAGGAAACGCACATGATCCGAAGAAACGGCACACAGATCAGCCATTTTTCTCCGAGCAGGGCCAGCACCAGCGTATCCGCCACCGCAAACAGCCCCATAAGCATCGGGATCACCGCAAAGGAGCTCAAGCGGATTGCTCTCCGCACCATATCCCGTACCTTGTCTTTATCATCCTGACAGGCAGAAAAGGCCGGAAGCAGCACCGCCTGAATGGCCGCGCCCAGGTTTGTGGCAATCAGCTTCGGAAACTGCTCTCCGCGGTTGTAGCTGCCCAACAACTCTTCATTATATATCTTTCCAATCAAAAGTCCATACAGATTGTTAAATACCGTGTCCAGCAGGGAAGCGCAAAGAAGCTTCCATCCAAAGGCGAACATGGTCTGAATCCGGTCAAAGGCAAAAAACAGCCCCGGCTTCCAGGAAACCGTGAGAAACAGCACAATCATCAGGCTGATGTAGTAGCTGATCTGCTGCCCCACCATGGCCCACACGCCCAGGCCCCGGTACGCCATGAAAATGCTGATGACGCCGGAGATGGCAGAAGCCGCCAGAGTGGAGAAAAAGAGTCCCCGAAACTCCATATTCCGGGACACATACGAGGTCTGTACCGAAATGACTGCTCCCGGAAACAGCACAATGCCCAGTACCCGCACAATGGGCTTTAACACCGGAATCACGTAAAAATCCGCAATGGCCGGTGCCGCCAGATACAGCAGTACATAAAATACCACCGATGCCGCAAGTTCAAAATAGCAGACCGATGAGAAATCCACCTCGTCAGCCTGCCTTTTCTGCACCAGAGCCGTGGAAAAGCCGCTCTGGACAAATACATTTGCAATGGTGATAAAGATCATGATAATCCCGACCACACCGTACTCCGCCGGAGTTAACAGCCTGGCTAAAAGAATCGCGATCACAAACTGGATGCCCTGGGCGCCTCCGTTTTCCAGAAGCTTCCAGAACAATCCGCTTGCCACCTTATTTTTCATTCCTGTTTCGTTGCTCATATTCCAATCTCTTTCGATTTTTCATTTCCTGTAATTCCATTGAAACCGCCTGTTCCAGACAGATTACGCCCTGTGAAACTGCTTCTGCAGCCACCCGTAGAGATTCGGCGCCGAAGTCTCAAACCGGATAAAGAACCTTGTCCTTGCGTTCAGTTCCCGGTAAAATTCCCGGTTTTCCTTATTTAATACCGACTCATAATGCTTGGTATTCACCTGTGTCAGAAACAAAAGTCGTCTGATCGCATGCTCCACTGTATTGTGGAACCGGCCGCCGCTGAAGGCATCAAACCCGCGGTACATGGCCGTCATGGAGGCCGCGTAATCCTGCTGTTTTTTCTCGTAATCCCCCTGCTTCATGAGGGTAGTCCAGGAGGCCGCGCCGCCCAAGCGGTACACGCACATGGGTTCATCCATATACCAGGCCCAGCCCCGGTTCGCAGAAAGGAGCTGCAGCGGAATATCCGCGATGGGGGCATTGTTATAAAATTCCGGTAAATCCGCTACCATCTCCCGGTAAAACATAAGAGATGCCGTCGGGTAACCGGAGGTCTTGTCAATGATCTCCTCCGGTGAGATCATACGGCTGCCTTTGTAGGGGCGCATGGCATGCTCCGTCAGTGCTTTTCCCTGCACCTCAATCTTCGCGCTGTGAAAACAGAGGGAACAGCCCGGATTCGCCTCCAGATAATCTACCTGCTTCTGGAGCTTCTGATCATCTGTCCAGTAGTCATCCCCTTCACACATGGCGATGTATTTTCCTCTGGCCCGTGGGAAATTGAAGGTGCCGCTCACATTCGTCAGTCCCTTCGAATACTGGTTTTCCGTCTGTAAAATTGGAAAAATCAGGTCCGGATACCGGTCTGCGTACTCGCGGATCACATCCGCTGTTCCATCCGTGGAAGCATCATCATGAATCAGTACTTCGTAGGCAAACTCCGTCTTCTGGTTGACAAATCCTTCCAGCGCATCCCGGATGTAAGATGCCTGATTGTATGTGATGCAGCAGATGCTGACCATAATACCGGAACGTTTTCGCTCCGCTACCGAAATACTTTCCCGCAGGTTATCTTCCATGTCTGTTTTCCCTCTGTGCTCCATCATGATTCCGTCTGTTTCCTTTTATTCCCATTTCTATGACAATTCTATTACAAATTTATTTACAATCCCTTTTATTTTACATGATTGCCAATAAATTGTAAATCAGATATGGTCTTTTTACCTTATTTATGATAGATTAACAATGAATGGCTATATTTATTATTTTCAGGAGGTTTTCTAACCATGCGTAAACATACAAAAGCAGGATTCGCACTGTTACTGGCCGGCATGATGATGGCAGGATCTGTTACCAGCGCGTTTGCCGACACAGACGCCACAGCAGCAACCAGCGGCGTCATTGACACAACTCAAAATACCGAGGTATCCGGTCCGGGAGCCGGCGGCCCGGGAAGCACCACAGCTTCCACAGAAAGCACGTCCGACGGCCATACCTTTTCCACGGAAGCCCCGGGTTCCAATGCATCCCAGAGCAGCACTTCCGCACCGGAATCCACTGCATCTGCTGAGACTTCCCAGGACGTTACAACCGGTCAGGACAACGCCCTGACTGAAGATCAGGCAAACCAGCTGGAATCCGAGCAGGCCGCTGCTGAGGCAGAAGCCGAAGCCAACCACACCGGCCCGCTCTCTGTACCGCTGCGTCAGCCGCGTCTGACCACCGCTGTTTTATCCAATGACAGCAAAAACTGGTCCGGAGCATACTTAAACGACCAGCAGATTACCACGGAAGGCAATGGCTTTACTGCCATCTGTACTTATCTGGAAAATATTTTCGGTGATGTGCGCTACCGCACCTACAACTCCACCACCGGCTGGACCGGCTGGGCTGTAGGCGGCCAGCAGACTTCCTTTGACGGCAATGCCTGGTATCCGGTTGAAGCAATCCAGTACCGCTTCGCAGGCCCGGTCAATGACCAGTACGACATCTATTACTGCGCACAGTTAAGTGACGGCACTGAGACTGGCTGGGGCAAAAACGGCGAAACCGTCGGTACCATGAACACCGGCCTTCACTTAACCGGTTTCCGCCTTGCTTACTTCGCAAAGAATACTGCATCCGGCTTAAATACCTCAAACGCACTGGTATCTGCCCACGCAGACGGTATCCAGTATGTAGACGGACAGATGCGCTACATCCACGGCAACGGCGATAACTACACCGGCTGGGGCTGGATTGGCAATGACCGCTACTACTTTAAGGATTCTGTTCCGGTAACCGGCTGGCAGTACATCGACGGACTGAAATACTACTTCGGTGAAGACGGTAAAATGTGGAGCGATGTCGAGTCCCTGCTTGGCAGCGATGGACCGTACCTCATCAAGATCAACAAAGAGTTAAACTGCATGACCATCTACGCACAGGATGGCGGCAATGGTTATATCATTCCGGTAAAATCTTTCCTGACCTCTGTTGGTGATGATACCCCGATCGGTACCTTCAAGACTCCGGAGAAATACCGCTGGAGACTGATGATCCACGACGTTTATACCCAGTACGCAACCCGTCTTGGCGCAGGTCTTCCGATCCTGATCCACTCCATCATCTACGATGCAGCAAACCCGATGACTGTATGGGCAAGCACCTACAACAATATGGGTATTGCCCGTTCTGCTGGCTGTATCCGTCTGGTGAGCGGTGACGCAAAATGGGTTTACGATCACTGTTCCCTGGGAACCACGGTTCAGGTTTACAACTCTTCTGTTGTTGGACCGTTTGAGCGTCCGACCATTGCCTACGAGATCCCGTTTGAGCAGACCTGGGATCCGACTGACCCGAACGTAACACAGGATATGATCAATGCAGAAACCGCACGTATCCTTGCCAAGTTCCAGAATCAGTAAGCATAAAAATCAGCGGACGCGCCACTGGCGCCTCCTCGATATGCATAGCAACAAAAGAAGCCCGGAACGGCCGCTTCGCGGCTGGTGTTCCGGGCTTCTTTTATAAGGAGTCTTTATGAATGATAAGAAACGTTCCTGTCTCTATATCAGTTTTCTGTTCTGGTTTCTGATTTCGGCCTGTGCCTCTGCGCTCCTGACCTGGTGTGCCAGAAAGGCCTACGGATCCATCAATCCAAAGCAGATCCTGTTCCTGGAGGCACTGGTAATTCTTTCTCTGGTCCTGCATCTGAAACACGAAATCGACAGACAAACCGGGAGCAAGAACCCACCATCCGCAGGCAATCACGCTGCTTCCACGGCAAAAGCATTTTCTCTTGCAGATACACTAGGCTTCACCAACACCAATCCGGCCTATGATATCCGCTATGACTACATCCGGCTGTTTGCGGTGTTCTGTGTCATCCTGCTCCACTGCCTTGGTCTCGCCATGCTTTCCATGGAAATCACAGACGAAACCATGGCACTGCTTCAGGAAATTCCTGCACTGCTCCTGAAACCGGCCGCCATCCTGCAGACCTGTCTCTATCTGGGAAACACCTGCTTTCTCATGCTGACCGGTGCCCTGCTGTTTGGACGCGGAACAAAGGGCGGCATCGCCGCTTTCTATGAGCGGCGTTTTTCCAAGGTCGTCCTGACTTCGGTGATTTACTTTTTCTTTTACATGTGGCAGAACGGACGGCTGAATCCAGTGTGTGCAGACACGCTCAGAGAAGCATTCCACCGCATCCTGTCCGGCTCCATTCAGGAGGACTGTCCCTTTTTGTGGCTGGTCTACATGACCATCTCCATCTACGTGGCCGTTCCGTTTCTCCAGTATATGTTTGAAGCCATGTCCTACCGGGCTCTGACCAGCCTCTCCGCTGTTGTTCTGGTGTGCATGTTTCTTCGCACCTACACCCTCATGACCACGGACCTGCTGCCTTTCTTTGCCCAGTGGATCGGCATTGCCATGATCGGCTACTGGGTCTCCCGCCCGGAAACCAGAAAGTACGACCGCTGGATCTGGGTCCTTGCAGCCCTTTCCTTCCTGAAGGTGGTTTTGTCCGTAAATCCTTACGTGTACTGGCAGACCTATGTCAATTATTACGTGCACATGGCCCCCATCTCCATCTTTATGGCCTGCGGCATCTTCGCCCTGGCCCTGCACAAAAAGCCAGAGCGAACCCACCGTTTCAGCCCGCTCATCACCATGCTCGGCAAGCACAGTTTCACAATCCTGCTCCTGCACTGGTGGGTGCTCTACCACCTCGCCATCTACACCCTGCATCTGGAGATCACCTGGCAGCGCCCCCTGACCTTCGCCGGAGTCGTACTTTTCGTGATCGCCGCCTCCCTGGTCTGCGGCTACCTCATCGACCAGACCGTGGTCTACGCAGTCCGAAGCATCTTCGAAGC
>OGCN01005177.1_pt1 | contig 10535 bp, 13 predicted proteins | sample 1570181 | NCBI WGS metagenome assembly OGCN01 (sample SAMEA4370584, study PRJEB24528) | human gut metagenome | reverse complement strand
CTCCTAAGTAACAAGTTTAATTATTTCACTTGTCTACCTAGAAGGGAGCATATCAAAGATCCCGCTGACAGCCACTACTTTTATCTGTATTTGGAATAGGTGGACGGGTTTCACCGACTGAGAAAAAACCACCGCATAGTGTATTCTGTGGCTTGTGAATACCTTGCGGTGGTTGGTGGTTAATGGTTAGTGATTATTTGCTTTTTCTAATAATTCCTTTATGCGGGCATTTTCCTTTTCAAGTACAAAATGAAACTTGTTGATTTTGTATTGTAAAGGAGCAGACTGAGATGGATAAAAATGGAGTAAGAGGGTAACATATCTGTCAGTCGCATAACTGTGAATTATAAAAATGTGACTAATCCTATAAAATAAAAATATACTTTTATAGGAGATGTTTCGCATGCAAAATACGAATGAGTATGTTACTGATTTAGGTCATCTTCATTTGCGGATTGAAGAAATATTGGATGAGCGTGGAATTAGTAAAAATAAACTATGTAAAGATATGGATATACCACGCACAAACTTCAATAGGTATTGCCAAGACAAGCAAACCCGATGGGATTTGAAATTTCTATGTAAATTGTGCTTGTATTTGAATGTGGATTTAGGAGAATTGACAGAGTACATACCGCCGAGTCCGGCGAGCAAATGAATATGAATAAGCAGTAAAAGAGTAAAGAGGAACATGTCAGGAACATGAATCCTCTTTTTCTTTTGTATAGAGGGTCTGTGTTCTGTGGGATGAAGGATAGGAGGGAGAAGAACACAGATGGGGAGAACCAGTACCAAAAAAATGCTTCTATTGATGTTGCTTAGAATATTATGGAAGCATGCCGATGAGGAACACATACGACGTCCGGACCCATAGATTATAGAAAAGTGCGTGATTATCACGGAGAACCGTAATAAGTATCACGGAACAATTAGTCTGTTGAAAATAGAATTGTCATTGTATAATGCAAATGTGGTCACAGAAAGGATGTGAGTGCTTTCCGAATGGAACAAAGCATAGTCCGAAAAAAACTTTTGGAATATTTAGAAGAAACAAAGATGTCGAAATATAAATTTGCACAAAGAAGTGGAATATCGCTTAGTACAATTTATGACATCATAAGAAAAGAAGATTATGATATCCGTGAAAGTAATATCATTAAGATATGCCATGGAATGCAGATAGAGCCGTTTGACCTGTTTCAAACAAGCGAGGAAATCCTTGTATTGGAAAAAGATGAGGAGATTCAAGCAATTCTTGAAGCAAGATCACTCCCGGAAGAGTACCGGGAAATAATGCTTGAATATTTGCATAGCTTGAAGCGGATTGCAGAAAGAAGCAAATGATGAAAATAAAAAATACATAATGTATGAGGTAGCATATAAACAATTGTTTTGCTGCCTCTTTTTTTTGAGGAATTTGCACAAGATATTCCGATAAACCGATACAAGTACCACGGAACATTTAGTCTACCATTTTTCAAAACCCGATTTTATAATTTAGATGTGTCCACAGAAAAGGAATTTCCTGTCAGACACACACAACTAAATATGATGATTTCATCGGACATGAGGAACAGTTACGCATTGCGCCGTGCCGCAGATGCGCCAGGAACGGTAAGGATAGGATTGATGGGATGAGAATGTGTTTTCATCCTTGAACGTCCACCTGATGTGAGATGCCGGGAGCGATAACATCCATGCAAAATAGGAATTGTGGTGATTCCGTGGTTGCGACTGTTCTGTGATAATGATACTCCCCGTAAGGGTCCAAGAGAAGAGGGTGCAAGTCCCGAGTGGGTTACTAACCATAACCACTGATGATTTCAACTGGAGATTTTGTTTCAATTAGCCTTGACAAACAACGCAATGCGTGGTAATCTGTAGTTATAGAAACACACATTGTAAAAAGGGGGCGTAAATGGAAACAATGGAATTATTAAAGAAAGCAAGAAAACAAGCAGGCATGACGCAGAAAGAATTTTCCGAATATTTTGGGATTCCTTGTCGAACAATAGAAGATTGGGAGCGTGGTGCACGACATATGGCTAATTATCTTCTTCGATTAATGATATATCGTTTAGAAGTGGAAGGACTGGTAAATGGACTCTTGTGTGAAGTGCCTGATTAATGGTGGAGGTGAAACCATGTCATCAAAAGTAGAAAAATTGGATGTTCCTATTTGGCAAAGATATACCATGACTATTGATGAGGCGGCAGCATATTTTCATATTGGACGCGCGAGGCTACGGGCGCTTGTATCAGAAGATCCATATGCACCGTATATATTGATGGTTGGGAATCGTGTTCAGATAAAGCGAAAATTATTTGAAGAATATTTGGATTCTGCAAATGCGGTTTAGTTAAAGTAGTATATAAATGTAGAAAAATAAAACTTTTGCAGAAGTAAAGAAATGTGTTATCATGTTTATATCATATTAGGGCTTGACTTTCTTTAATGAAAAGAAAGGAAAGCATATATGAAAACAAATAGAAGAGACAAAAAGAACAGAAAACTTCACAATGGAGAGATACAGTTGGCGGATGGCAGATACCGTTATAAATATGTGGATGAGTTAGGTAAATCCAGATATGTGTATTCTACTCGATTAGTGCCAAATGACCCTGCAGTAAATGGAAAAAAAGATGAATCGTTGCGTGAGAAAATTGCGCGAATCATGAAGGATAAGCAGGATAGACTGGCAATAAGTCGTGGAGATATGACAGTATTAGCTTTGGTGGAATTATATATTTCGCAAAAAATCGGTGTTAAACCAAGTACACGGCTGGGATACAAAACGGTGGTCAATTTCTTGAAAAAAGATGATTTTGGCAAGCGAAAAATATCGTCGGTACGAACATCAGATGCACGAGCATGGTTAATCAATTTGCAGAAAAATGGAAGAGGATATAGTTCCATACATTCCATTCGAGGCGTGTTACGACCGGCATTTCAATTGGCTTATGAGGATGACTTTATAAGAAAGAATCCTTTTGACTTTGAATTGGCTAGTGTGATTGTTAATGATAGTGTTATGAGACAGGCAATTACCAGAAAGCAGGAAAGGTTATTTCTTGACTTTATTCGCTCCGATGTACACTATAATAGAGTGTATGAGGGTGTATATATACTGTTTAACACGGGATTGCGAATCTCTGAATTTGTTGGGCTTACAATTTCGGATATAGATTTTGACAATATGGTGATAAATGTAGATCATCAATTGGTTCGGGTGTATAACGAAAAGAAAGCATATATTATTCAGAAGACAAAAACAACAGCCGGTGTGCGAAAAGTTCCCATGACAGAGCAAGTGGCGGAGTGCTTTCGGACGATTATTAAAAATCGTAGAAAAGTAAAGAAGGAACCTGTGGTCGATGGGTATAGTGGTTTCCTTTACTTAGACCAGAATGACATGCCGATGGTGGCATTGCATTGGGAAAAGTATTTTCAATTTATCAGAGAGAAGTACAATAAGCTGTATAAGGAACCATTGCCAACGATAACTCCTCATGTGTGCAGACATACTTTTTGTACCAAGATGGCAAAAGCAGGTATGAATCCTGCCAAGCTAAAGTATATTATGGGACATAGTTCTATGGAAATTACTTTTGATACATACACACATCTGCAGGTAGATGATGTGAAAGAAGAAATGTATGTAATGATGCAAAAAGAAAATGAATTGATGCACCAGGAAGAAATTGTGGAGCAGTTAGCAAGTGAAGAAGAAATGGAGATGTTCAACTTCTAGTTAGCCTGTCGAAAAGGCAAGGTGCAAAACGTTCAAATTTACACCTTTTTTTACACCTTTTGAGTGTGAAAATATGAGAAAATAAGGTGTATTTTGATAAAAAATGAAAAAAAGAATATGGATACAGAAAACACCGATGTGCTTAGAATTTTGAGGTGTTGAAAGGTATCGAAAGGATATAGAAAGTTATGATTCGAGTATTATTCATCTGCCACGGCAATATCTGCCGCAGCACCATGGCGCAATTTGTTTTCCAAGACATGGTAAACAAGCGTGGTCTTTCCGACCAATTTACAATTGATTCCAAAGCGACGAGTACGGAGGAGTTAGGCAACCCGCCGCACCGCGGAACTGTGCGCAAGTCAGGTAGGAGTGCCGGTTCTGCCACATAGAGCGAGCCAGTTAAGCCGCAGTGATTACGACAAATTTGACTACATCATTGGCATGGATACATGGAATATGAAGAATATAAACCGGATTTTAGGCGGTGACCAGGAGGGGAAAGTCAGCAAACTTTTAGCGTGGAGCGGAGATGGAAGAGACATCGCAGACCCGTGGTATACCGGCAATTTTGACGAGACGTATGATGATGTTTTAGAGGGATGCGAAGCATTTCTTGCTTTCCTTTTGGAGAATGGTCTGTTATACTAGACAAGATAAGATAATAAAATGTATCAAAAAGAGCAGTGATTGATTCATTGGAAAGGAAGGATGACATGAAAGTACTGATGGTAAATGGAAGTCCTCATAAAGAAGGCTGCACGTATACGGCGCTGAAAGAAGTGGCCGGTGCGTTAGAGAAATATGGCATTGAATCGGAAATTTTCTGGGTTGGTAATGGAGAAATTGCCGGTTGTATCGGATGCGGAGCCTGTGCGAAGACGGGAGAAGGATGTTTCCGCAAGGACGTTGTAAATGAATTTGTTGCGAAGGCCGGAGAGGCGGACGGATATATATTTGGTTCGCCGGTACACTATGCTGCGGCAAGTGGAGCATTGACATCATTTATGGATCGTGCGTTTTACAGCGGTGGCAGTAAAATGACCGGAAAACCGGCAGCAGCTGTAGTAAGTTGTCGTCGTGGAGGAGCGTCGGCGGCATTCGACCAGATTAATAAGTATTTTACCATTAACTGTATGCCGGTTGTTGGTTCCCAGTATTGGAATCAGGTGCATGGGGGCAAGGCAGAAGAAGTGAAGCAGGACGAAGAGGGAATGCAGACGATGCGGACGCTCGGAAACAATATGGCATGGCTTCTTTCATGCATTGAAGCAGGAAAAGAGAAGGGCATTACATTCCCGGAGAGAGAACCGGTAATCCGTACAAACTATATTCGCTAATAATGCGTGGGGTTACACAAGAAAAAAATTAGGAGGGCCACACATGAATATTTGGCATGATATCAGCAAGGAGCGGATTTCTTCGACCGATTTCATTGCGACAATTGAGATATCGAAAGGAAGCAAGAAAAAATACGAATTAGACAAAGAAACGGGATTGATTATTTTGGACCGTATTCTTTACACTTCGACCCATTATCCGGCGAACTATGGATTTATCCCGAGAACGCTCGGCGATGACAAGGACCCGCTTGACGTACTTGTGATTTGCTCGGAGGAAATTGAGCCGATGTCGCTGGTTCGCTGTTACCCGATTGGCGTTATGTACATGCGTGACAATGGGGATATGGATGAGAAAATTATTGCGATTCCGTACAACGACCCAACATACAATTACTATACCGACATTGAGCAGCTGCCGGAGCACATCTTTGAAGAGATTCAGCACTTCTTCTCGGTATACAAAGATTTAGAGAATAAGGAAACAGACGTCAAGGACTTTGGTGGTCCGTCAGAAGCAATTGCGGTTATTGAAAAATGTATTGCTAACTATGAGAAAAAATACGACGATAAAAAGTAATGAAACAATGAAATGGTTTATCATGCGATAAACAGTACGCATATGAAAAATCCCTGTCAATTTCGGGTGAGATTTTCACCCGAAATGACAGGGATTTTTTTGAATCATTAACAATTAACTTTCCTGCAAATAAAGAGCGTTTGCAGCAATTACTTTTTTCATGGCTTCCTCGCCCGGAGCACCGATGGTGTTACGTTTTTCTACGCATGTTTTCATCGAAATTGCTTCGTAGATATCCTCTTCAAAAACAGGAGAAATCTTTTTATACTCTTCCAATGGAAGGTCGTCGAGTGGAATTTTTTTCTCGATACAAAGCAGTACTAACTGTCCGATGATGCCGTGTGCGTCACGGAAAGGAACACCGTGGTTGACTAAGTAGTCAGCGGCATCGGTTGCGTTTGTGAAACCATGTTTTGCGCTGTCTTCCATAATTTCCTTATTAAACTTCATTGTGTCAATCATGCCGGTAAACAGTGCCAGACATCCCTTTACAGTGTCAATGGCATCAAAGGTGAATTCCTTGTCTTCCTGCATATCTTTGTTGTAAGCAAGCGGAATTCCCTTCATTGTTGTCAGCATTGAAATCAAAGCACCGTATACACGACCGGTTTTTCCGCGGACAAGTTCGGCGATGTCCGGATTCTTTTTCTGTGGCATGATACTTGAACCGGTGGAATAAGAATCATCAATTTCAACAAAACGATATTCGTTTGAGTTCCACAGAATGATTTCTTCGCAGAAACGGCTCATATGCATCATAATCGTCGAGAGAGCACTGAGCAGTTCAATGAGGTAATCACGGTCGGAAACCGAATCCATACTGTTAAAAGTAGGGCCGTCAAACTTCAAAAGCGAAGCGGTGTACTCGCGGTCCAAAGGGTAGGTTGTTCCGGCGAGAGCGCCGGCACCGAGCGGACAGTAATTCATCCGGTCGTAGATGTCGCGCAGGCGGCTTCGATCGCGGCGGAACATTTCAAAATAAGCCCCGAAATGGTGAGCAAGTGTCACCGGCTGAGCTTTCTGCAAATGGGTAAAGCCCGGCATAAAAGTATCAATATTTTCTGACATAATCCGGTGAATTACCACCATCAATTCTTTGAGCAAATCATTGATTTCAACGATTTCATCTCTTGTGTATAATTTCATATCCAGAGCAACTTGGTCGTTTCGGCTGCGTCCGGTGTGAAGTTTTTTGCCGGGATCTCCGATGCGTTCAATCAGGTTTGCCTCCACGAAACTGTGAATGTCCTCGTGTTCCGCAGTGATTTCTAAAGCACCGCTCTCTAAATCATTCAGGATTCCCTGCAGGCCATCGACAATGGCATCTTTTTCAGAAGTAGTTAAAATCCCCTGTTTTTCTAACATTGTTACATGTGCAATACTTCCTAAAATATCCTGTTTGTAAAATTTCTGGTCATAGGAAATGGAAGCGTTAAAATTGTGTACTAACTGATTGGTCTCTTTGGTGAATCGTCCTCCCCAGAGTTTCATAAGTATCCTCCATTCTTAAGCCTGATAAGCAGGCGGTTATTTAATGTTACATCCAACAGATGCTCTCCCACAGCATCATAAACATACTATCATTTACAAAGAAAATTAGCAATAGAAAATTGACCGATTGGAGGCGGCGTGGTAAAATGAATATCAATGCCGTTGGAAATAGAAACGAAACGGTAAATTAGTTTAAGGGGGATATGGCAGATTGAAAAAAATAATAAAGACAATTGGCTGGACGCTGCTTGCCCTCCTTGTCTGTTACGGCTTGGAAGTGTTGTTTCGTGCCTTGTTTGGACTTGCGTTACATAAAGGGATGACAAAGCAGGAACAAATCCGAGTGCAGATTATGGCAAATTTTATTTTGAAATTGGTTGTATTATTTGTGTTTGGTTTCTGGTATGCCGTGCGGGAAAATAAATGGCATTACAGACCGGATTACCGCCCATTATTTACGGTAAAACGTATCGCCGGTTTGACGGCGATTGGGCTGTTTGGACAGTATGCGATTGGCATCACCGTTGGATTTTTGCGGTATCTTCTGCCAAACATATTTGCTTCCTATGACAATGTGAGTGAGATTTTAAGCCTGAAAAACGGTTCTCCGTTTGCTGTGCTGCTTCTTGTTGTTGTCGTGGGACCGATTGCGGAGGAACTACTGTTTCGCGGCGTGATTTACGGCGGACTTAGAACTTGTTTTCCGGTTGATGTGTCAGCACTTGTTTCGGCACTGATTTTTGGTATATACCATAAAAATATTGTTCAGGGATTGTATGCGGCTGCCTTTGGTATTATTTTGGCGTACATCTTTGAAAAAACACAGAGTATCTGGGGAAGCACCCTTATGCATATGGCATTTAATTTAAGTTCTTATTTAATCAGTGGAATCGGACAATGGTTTGCCTATCGGCAAATCCGGATTGCTTCTATCTGGTATGTGATTTTTTATGTACTTTGCATTGTGGTTGTGGCGGCAAGCATTTATTCGCTGCGCCGGCTGCCGAACCGATATGATGAAATTAGAAAAAGGAATGGAGATGTGGAAGGATGAGAACTTTTGCAAAATCAGATAAATTACATGGAGTATGTTACGATGTGAGAGGCCCTGTTCTGGATGCGGCAAATGAGATGAAACGCCAGGGCACGGAGATTCTCCAGTTAAATATAGGAAATCCGGCGCCGTTTGGCTTTCAGGCACCTTCGTGGATTTTGGACGCCATTCGCGATGCATTGGATGACCCGATGAGTCAGGGGTATAGCGAGTCCAATGGTATTGTTGAGGCACGTGAGGCGATTTTAGATTATCACCGGTCAAAGGGGCTGCCGAATTTGGAGATGAACCACATTTACATCGGAAACGGAGTCAGTGAAATGATTTCCCTTGCGATGCAGGGCTTGTTAAATGATGGCGACGAAATTTTGATTCCGGCACCGGATTACCCATTGTGGACAGCTGCGGCAAAATTGGCAGGAGGAACGCCGGTTCATTATATTTGTGATGAGAAATCCAACTGGTATCCGGATATTGCGGATATGGAGAAAAAAATCAATTCCAGAACAAAGGGAATTGTCATTATTAACCCGAATAATCCGACAGGTGCTTTGTATCCCAAAGAAGTGTTAGAGCAGATTGTGGAGCTGGCAAGACGCCATGAATTGATTTTATTTGCGGATGAGATTTATGACAGACTTGTTTTTGATGGCAAAACGCATACATCGATTGCCTCTTTGGCACCGGATTTGTTTGTAGTAACGTTTAACGGACTTTCCAAATCAGACCGCATAGCGGGATTTCGCAGCGGCTGGATGGTGCTTAGCGGAGACTTGTCAAAGGGCAAAGGCTACATAGAAGGAATTAACATGCTTTCGTCCATGCGTTTGTGTGCCAACGTGTTAGCACAGCACGTGGTGGCACCGGCACTGAAAAACAGACCGGATGTTGACCCGCTTTTATTACCGGGCGGCAGATTGTATGAGCAGCGAAAATGCATCTGTGAGGCGATTGATGGTGTGGATGGTTTGTCTGTTGTTCATCCGGAAGCGGCCTTTTATATCTTCCCACGTATTGATGCAAAGCGTTTTGGAATTCAAAATGATGAGCAGTTTGTGTTAGACTTTCTGCGTGAAAAACATGTGCTTTTGGTACATGGCGGCGGATTTAACTGGGCAAATCCGGATCATTTCCGTATTGTCTATCTGCCGGAGGTGTCCGTTCTTACAGAATCTATGAAGAAGATGGATGAATTTTTGGAAAAATACCGCTAGGATTGTCTTGCTTTTTAAAACGGTTTTCGGTATAATGAAATTAAGTTTGGAGATTTTTGTGAAAGGAGAAATAAGATGTCGGCGATGTATGTTCAGGATATTACAAATCGAACCAATCAGGCAGCAAGTGTATCGCTGTCCGCTTCGCATACAAAGACATCCATTACTCCGTTTCAGAAAGTGTTAGAAAAGGAAAATGCATTGTATGCTGCGGCTTCTGAGGAAAACACAAAAAGTGCGTCGCTGAAAAAGACGACAGCAAAGACGACAGAAAAAACATCGTCAGCATCAAAGACAAACAAAACGTCGAATGATACTTCGGAGAGAACAGGAAGCACGACGTTAAAAGGTATCTTTGAGCGGGCGGCAGAAAAATATAATATTTCCTATGATTTCTTAGTTGCCGTGGCAAAGGCAGAATCAGATTTTAACACAAAGTGTGTTTCCTCTGCCGGAGCACAGGGAATTATGCAGGTGATGCCGGAAGAACAGAAGGGGTTAGGAATCAAAGATCCGTTTGATGCCGAGCAGAATATTATGGGAGCGGCAAAACTTCTGAAAGCACATTTGAAGAAATTTAACGGTGATTACACATTGGCGGCAGCGGCATATAACGCCGGCAGCGGTGCGGTGAAAAAGTACGGCGGTGTGCCACCGTATAAAGAGACGACAAATTACGTGAAAAAGATAAAGAAATTTATGCAGGAAGGCGTTACTGTTCCGAACCGCAAGGTTTCGACTACTTCCGATGCATATGAGGGAAGTGGTGTTTCTACTGGTGTAGAAGAGAAGGAAACAACGTCACAATCGACTGATACGACTGCAGTAAAAGCGACGGCTTCAGATTTTGAAAAAGTTACGGTGGCAGTTGGAACTGGCGATAATGCGGTTACAATGACATATGGTGCTTATTTGAAATATTTAGAAATGGGGAGCACCGGCGTCGGTTGATGCGGCACTCCCTCATACAAGTTTAAGAAAGAAGATTTTGCATGGCAGTCTGATAGAGGATATCACTTTTCGACTGCCAGTTTTCGCATACTTTGATAGCATCTGTTTCCGTGGCAACGTCTAGAGACAGCTGCATGAGAACATGATTGCCGT
>OGCN01005174.1_pt1 | contig 10540 bp, 7 predicted proteins | sample 1570181 | NCBI WGS metagenome assembly OGCN01 (sample SAMEA4370584, study PRJEB24528) | human gut metagenome | reverse complement strand
GAATGCAAAACCCCTCCTGTATTTTCCCTATAATTATTGGTTTGCTGGTAGGAATAGGTGTGCCATTCTTTGGGAAACATGTATTTTTTCCCATAATCAATGCTTGCAATGATACGGCAAGTGTCAGGAGTTAATTCATAGATGTTATATTCGTATCGAAATGATGCATACACTTTGTTATTACAACTTGTCCAACAACGTGTATTGTTACCGACCCCTTCTTGCTGTTTAGGAAACTGTTTATAACATTTGACCAATCTGTTTTCTTTTTTGTCATATACCCCCACATTATATCGGTTCCGGTTCCAAAAATTGTAATAGACATAGATATAATTCGAATCGGTCGTAATTCTTTGAGTAGGATATCCTGTTGCAAATGACTTTTGGTAAACACCGTTCAGATCATAGCACATAACCTTGTTTCTTCCGCTCCCTACTGTCACGTATATCAGGCTGTCGTCAATATGAAAATCAGACAGTTCGTAATATTCCTCCGGTCCTCTGCCAATATCGTCGATTTTGTTTATAAATTTTCCTTGTCTACTGAAAATGAATATAAAATCCTGTTCGTTATCCAACAGATACAGTTTATCATCCGCAATTTCCAGTTTGTCAATTGGGGAAATCAGGCATTCCGGAGTTGTTTCCAGGGGCACTATTTCTTTCCCACAAAACAGCGAATCGGCAAATAAGGGTTTATCCCCGGATGTCAGAGGAATATTGATTTGAAATATATCGGAATCCTTTTCATTCTGTCTGTCTTCATTACAACCGAAAACGATAATACCGGCTAAAAACAAAATTCCTATCCTAATGCAATATTTTATATTAGACATAATCATAGCATTTTGACCATAATTGAAGTCGGGAATCTCCCGACTTCACAAATTATTATTTCATATCTAACCAAAATTTTGCACAAGTGTGAGGTTTACATAAAAAAGTGCCATTCAATTCACAATCTCTTCTGACTCCATAAAATGTTTTTTTATATACTCCCTTTGCATTGAGACCTACAAATTTTCTAATCCCAAAAATAGTCACATAACCATCTGCATCTATAGATGCGCTGAAACTACAATCACCATCATGCACTTTATAACCTTTACTACTAGAATCTCCATCTCCTTCGATAATTTCACCATCTGGAGCTTCTCACAAAAAACTTCCTGGCAAATTCATACATGTATAGCCTTCTGGACAAGGATCTTCCAAACATTCATTAATGTCATTACCAAATTCATTATAACCGGGGTTTACAGAACTTGTCGTCATAATACTGATTGCGAGCAAAGCAATTGTCCATAGAATCATTTTTCGCAAATTTGTTTTCATAATCATTAATTTTGCTAGGTTAAACAAATAGTGTATTTATAGGGATTGCCAAAACATGTTCCGGCAATCCCTTTTTCTGTTTTTTACTTGATGAAAGGTTTCCCTAACATTTGGTCAATAACAGGGGTGAAGACACTGAAATTTCCGTGCCCGGACTCATAGGTTATTTTCATGAAATTTCCTTGTCCGTCGTTTATTTCCGTCACATTTCCATTTCCGTCGAATTTGTAGGTATATTGTGTTTCCCCGTCAGTGACGGTGGCAGGAACCGTTCCGTTGTATGTGAATTCAAGGGTTCTGCCGTTGCTTTTGACGGATTGCAACAGATTACCGGAATAGGTGAAGGAATAACGGTCCTGTTCAATCCAGTTCTCTCCGGCAGGGGCTGTCATATAAAGGATGGAAGTGATTCTGTCGCCTTCATACAATGTTTCGTATTTATGCAAGGTGCGTTCGTAAGTTTCCTGATGGATGTCTTCCGGGTCGTAAACATCATGATAAATCCGGTTGATGCAGATATTGCTGTTTTCATTGTATTCATAAGTATTGATTGTCCTGTAAGTTTTCAGATAGGAGTTGTCAAAGTCCTCGCCTGTACCCACATCTTCCCTCGGGGTGTAATGCACGACGCTTTGCCGTTTGATCCGTCCGTCCTCATACAGATCGACCTTCTGGCTATACAAAACCCTCCCAACGAGCGGGATGCTGTCTTTCAGACTGTAATTCCCTGCCCCGTACTTATTTTTCAGAAATTGGTCCAAACGACTGATGGAATCGCTGTCAATCTTGGGAATCCAATCATTGACTTCGATTTCATAATTGATATCCGAGTTGTTGGATATCCCGAAGTTGCCAATGGTGTCCCCCTCTGTATCAATGTGGAAAGCACTCTCTATCTGCTCCTTGTTGTAATTTATAATCCAAATGTAATCACCCCAATGGTCATTGTGTCCTTCTATCCTGGTTACCCGGAACAGATTCTTCTTGACAGTATGTTCCGACTCTTTTGCTATGTTCATATCGGCTTCTTTAGTACATGCCGTCACTAACGACAATACGAGAATTGATAAATATAGTGTATGTCTCATGATTCTGTGTTTTTAGAACGCTTTCTGTATATTGGTGGCTGTAATGCGGCCGAATCCTCCGAACTCGCCGTGCAGTTCCCGGTTCTTCTCCAAAGTGCCCGTACAGGGTGGCGATGGCGACAGTCCTGACGAACCCTTCCCGGCTTGAGGGATTGTAGGTCGACAATACAATCATACGGTTGTTGTTGCTTACCTCTATCACCTTATCGTCGGCATCCGCGTTCGGATTGGGATTGGTGTAGTCCACTTTTCCCTGATATTCTTTCCATGCCATCATGGAAGTGATTTCCTCTCCTTCGGGCGCCGTATATTCAAGGGTCACAAGAGGATTGGCGATAGCCAGGTTGATGGAATAGATTTTGGTGGAAGTGGCATAATAAATGACATTCTGGGTTTCCGTCCCCTCAAAAAAGCGTGCGTCCTGAATCTCGGGAAAACTGTTCAGGTCGATAATTTTCAATGGTTTCCCATTATCAGTCTCAGGGTCATAAGTCCGTAAAGTTATATACGAATAGATTTTCCCGTTGGTCTTGGCCTTCCCTGTTTTCGGGTCTTTTTCTTTCAGGATGATGTGCATCTGGCTGTCGTCACCGGAAAACATGGCCAGGCAGGTAAAACCCTGCAGTTTGTTTTGATCGAAAGGGGCGTCGGCGGGAAGCTTGGCACTGTTGAACACTTTCAACTGGTCGTCGCTGTCAAATTCCAACAAGCGTCCGTTTTTCTCGTCAAACCCGATTCCATTTTCCCAGGCCGGACGGTAGAAAATGCCCATGTAATAGTCGGACATATCGCTGGTCTGAAGATAATAGGAATACACCTTGTTGTCTTGTTGCATGCTCCTCGGATAGATTTTGCCGGTAATGGCAAGAAGTTCTGCCCCTATTTGCGGATCATAGCCAATGGTAGTCACATTGTACTGGCCGGGATCGATGACAAACATGTCGCCGTTGCCGTCGATATAGGAATAATTGAAAGGGTCCACCCGGTCCAAAGTGTGGTCGGTCCCGATGGTCAGCGAACGGTTGATAAGTGGTAGAACGGACGGCTGTCGCAACTCCATTGATTTTCCGACCATTGACACTCGAAAACAGATTCCGCATCACCGTATCCTGTTCTTTGTGATAGCTATCGGTGAAATTGTATGCCATGATCAGCGACACATCGGAAGTCATCTCGTCTTTTGTGTCACACACGATCAGACCGCTCCCGAACGGACTCATCACCGTCACATCGAACACTTGTTCCTGGATGATGTCCGTGGTATTGTCCCTCACTTCATACACCAGTTTGTAGGCATTGTTTTGCGCACTGACATCGACCATGTATTTCAGGGTCATGGTGGAATCGATGACTTTAGGAATAATGGTATTGCCTTCCAGGGTCCATTTGAACGAGAGATCTGCGTCCGGCACGCCTTCTTTGTAAGTAATCGGCTTTATCTCCAAGGTGTCGAATGCGAAAACTTTATAGGTGGTCGGTTCATCACCCAGATCGATGACAATCGGGTTCATCAGTTTATAGTTCAAGGAAGAGTCGTCCTCGAAACAGGAAGCCAGAAACAGGCTTCCCAATAGGGCTACAAGTAATGTTTTTATCTTCATGACTTTGAGTTTTTAGGTGATGATTTAAGGCATGGTGACCGGCTGTCCCTTATATTCTCCGTCTTCATGCTTCAACGGGTTGCCGGGATGCTCATTGTTGTATTCGGTCAGTTTTTCTTTCACCAAAGCGGCGTAGGCTTTTACCTCTGTACCGGTCATGGTCCAGCGTTCCGGATCGGGATTGTTCGGATCCGCACTGCCTCTGGGAGACCAATAGGGGAGGGAGGGAAGCCCGGTTGCATCTAAAATGAAACGGTACCATGAGTCGGAATACTCCCCAAAATAGTTATTTAATTGACTCCAATTGGCCGGTCGTCCGATTTTATTGGTGATATACAGGCTGAAAACCCTCCCGTTCAAATCCGTGACAGGAAAATCTTCCGTGGCCACCACCCGCAGTCTGGTCACATAGACGGAATCGTCCAGCAACGGACTGTAGTTTATTTTCACCTGCAACTGCCCCTGATAACTTCCTGCGGGGACACTCCCCGACAGGAGTTCATACATACTCTCCTCGGCTGTAATCGTATCCTCCGGTGACAGCCTCACCTTAATCACACGCTCTTTATCCATCGCACTCCCGGTAATGAGGAAAGGGATATTGACAGTGTCACATCCGATTTCCACATTTTCAGGATGTTCCGTAAAATTATAAGTGGTGGAGAATCCGTTGAAGTAGATTCCCGGAGCTTCCGTATACAGCGTCACCTTCTCCTTGGAGCAGGAGACCCCTGCAAACAGGGCGGAAGCTATGATGATTAACTGAAAAATAAAGTTTCTCATAACCGTTCTTGTGTTATTTATTGATACTATTACCATAATCTTCACGTCCTCCTATTTCAACCTCCGTTTCGGGCAGGGGTAGAACAAACAAGGCATCGCCGGCACCTAAGGAGGCATTGGGAATGTTCAGCCCCAATCGTTTGTAATAGAAGAACAATTGCCCTTCTCCTGCAAACTCCTTTTGCCATTCTTTCTGTATTTCCCGGCTGATTTCCTCTTTGCTCAAGGAGGCGGGCAGGTTTTTCTCATATAGGATGCCTCTGGCCACCCGCACGGCGTTCAGTGCGTCGACTGCCTTTTGGGGATTGTTCAGGTTGTTATAGCACTCCGCCGCATAATAGTACATCTCCGGTTTGCGCATCAAGGGCATCTTGTTTTTTGCCCTGGATTCTGAATCTGCCGGTTCGTAGAATTTCAGAAAAGTCCAGGCTTTTGCTTCCGTCTTGTTAAACCACCGCATATACCGGATATCCGACACGCCTGTCCCATCGGCGATTTCATAAAGGCTTTCCCCCTTGGTCTTGGTAGTATAGAACACCTTTTCATTGTCAGTGCTGGAAAAGTCCGCGTTTATCTTGTACTGCTCTACATAAGGACGGAGTGTCTTATATAACTGGTTCACTTCCAGATAAAAGATGTGCTCGGCGGTAAACGACAAATCCCTCATTTTTTCTTCCACATGCACACTTGATTCAGGATCCACCCAAGGGATAACCTGCTTCTTCATGAACAGTTCCTCAATGGCCTCCAGAGCCTCCTTGTATTTCCCCTCCCACATACACACACGCGCTTCCGTTGCTTTGACCGCATAGTAATTGAAACGGCTCTTCCGTTCCTTGAAAAAGAGATCGTTCTCATCCATCTCATAGTCATCTCCTTTGATTGCAGTTCCGTAAGAATCCCAGTAGTTCAGCAGTGAATCCGCTTCCGCAAGATCCCGGTGAATGTATCCCAGTACTTCTTTTACGGTAGATTGTTTGGTGAGCACCTTGCTATACTCCGTCACGTAAGGGATGGAAAGCTTGTCCAGGTTGGAAGGCTGGTTCTCCAGATTTCCCCAGCCGAATATGCGCAGCAGTTCAAAGTGCAGGAAAGCCCGCAGACCGATGGCTTCTCCTTTGATGATGCCGTAAGTGGTGGGATGCAGGATGGCCTTTTTTTCGTCGCTCACTTCGAGCAGCGCGTTCAGGTTGGCGATGATGCGGTAGGTTTTTTGCCAGATACCGTCGATGGTCCCGGTATAGCTTTCATAACGGTACTGCTTGAGATTGTTGTAAGGATTGTTCGTGGCCATGTCATACTGCTGTGCCAGCACATCAAAAAAGCAGACAGTGGATTCCCGCCCGTAAAGGGTGGAATCCGCCATCATCATGTAGCATCCGATCAGGGCATCTCTGAAGCCGGTTTCATTCTCAAACATCTTGTCACTCTTGATTTCCGTTTTAGGCTCCACTTCCAGCCATTGGTTGCAGGCCGACAGGGAAAGGAGCAGGAACAATGACAAACTATATATGATATTCTTTTTCATGGTTCTCGGTGTTATAAGGTCACATTTAAGGAGAAATTGAACGTTCTGGCGAAAGGATAGGAGGTTCCCCGCTCAATGTCGATGCTTGAAAAGGTGAAAAGGTCGTTTGCATTGAACCGCAGCAGAATCCTTTCAAGACCGATTTTCTTCACAAAGTCATGACGGAAGAAGTCGTATGACAGTTGCAGGGAGGATATCTTCAATTCGTTCCGTTTCTGCACAAAACGGGAGGTAGGATATGTCTTCTCTGAAGCGAACTGCTGCTTTTCGGACACATACACTTCTTCGCTGATTGCTTTGTACAAGGCGATATCTCCCGGTTTGCGCCAACGGTCGGTATAGATGCGTCGGTCCACGTTATATTTCATGTCGGCGTTTTCCACTTTGTCAACCAATGTCTGGTTATACATTTTGGCCCCGTACTGATAAGTCAGTACAGCATTGATGCCGAATCCTTTGTACTCGAAATTGACACCGGCATTCCCCTGGAATTTGGGTAGTTCATCACCGCAGATGACCTGCTGGGCCGCATCGTAAGTATAGGTCCGGTAAGGATTGCCGTTCTCGTCTTTCGCGATATAGATTTCGCGGCCATTGGCCGGGTCTATCCCTAAGGAAGGCATCGCCCAGATGGCATCCATGGAAACACCGTCGTAATATTTCTGGACAGGTACATTACCTTCAGTGGCCAGTTTCTCCTGCTGTTCGTTATAGGAACGCATGGCTTCGGATATTTCCTTCAGGATGTTTTTGTTGCGCGATATCATAAGGGAGAACGACAGATAGGAACGGTCTGCCGGCTGTTGCCATACGGTCGCTCCGGCACGTAGGTCGAACCCCCGGTTCAATACTTTTCCGACGTTTTCCTGAACGGTGGTGAAACCGGTAGACGGAGCCAGGCTTAGAGGGTTCACCGCATTGTTTGTAATGGAATGGTAGTATTCGAAAGTAAACGAATAACGGTTTTTATAATTGAAGTCAAAACCATAGTTCTGCTCCACTTTCTCCTGCCACTTCAAATCCTCGTTGCGCATGTTCAGCAATTGCGCTCCCAACTGGCCTCCGTATGTCTTGTCAAGGAAATATTCGTATGAGGCCAATGCGTTATAAGCTGCCGAGCTTTGGGAACCGGTCGAGCCTGTCGTCGCCCTCAGACGCAGTTGGGTGATGTTGGAACCTTCCATCCAGCTCTCGTTGTGTATGTTCCAGCTTCCTCCCACACTCCAGAATTTCCCCCAACGACTGTTGGCTCCGTACATGCTGGATGCGCTCTGACGGAAAGTGGCGTCGAAGTTCAGACGATTGTCATAGGAATAGTTTGCCGACAGATAATAACCGAAATCCTTTACAGTCTCCTCCGTCCCTTTGGGCTTGGCATCTTTCAGATATTGCCGGGCAAAGATAATGTCGGTCATCTTGTCGCTCGGAAAGCCTTCTGCCTGTTGCAGATTGGTGGAAGACTGTTTGCGCGACAGATCAAAACCTGCATTGACAAAAATGTCATGCACACTCAGGAAATTCTTGTTATATTGTACGTCGAACTTACCGCTCAAGGAATGTTGTTCGCCGTTTTCCAGGTCGTAGCTCCCCTTTTCCGTCAGACGGTCGGTACTGTAGGAGGCGAATTTCAGATGATCCGACGGATAAAACTCGTCGCTCCTGCTGCGTTGTTCTGTAAGTCCGAAACGGGCTGTAGCCTTCAGGCCGGTCATGACAAACCATTGTAGTTCGAAATTATTGGTGATGTCGACGTATTTGTCCTGTAAGAGTGTGTTCAACTGTGCATTGTACAGGGGATTCGCCTCAAATTCAATATCCTCATACCATGCATTCACCGTGACACTGTTTCCCGGATCCAAAGAAGGGACGATGTTGTCGGTCAAATGACCGTATTGATCGTAGGGTGTGTAATAAGGGTTGAGTTTGGTGTATTCATCGAAAGTCCCGTACTTGGAGTCGTGCGCTTCGTTGGAAGTGATAGTCAACTGGTTTCTGAACAGAAAATTCTGATGCCTGTACAACAGGGAGATTGCTCCGGAGATGTTTGTACGATCCGAACCTTTCATAACCCCCTTGATGTTCTGGTAAGACAAATCGACGATGGCCTGTAATGCCTTGTCGCCCAATTCCACAGAAAGGCTATGCTTGTTGCCCACACCCAACCGCAACGGCTTGGATATCCAATCCGTGTTGATTCCCGATTTGACGGCCGACTGGCGTTGGTTATACATTTTAATCATCATGCGCTGTGATTCGAAATCGGCTCCCGGATCGTTGAACATCCCGAAAGCCTGTTCCACCTCCAGTTTTTCCGCAGCATTGCACAAATCGTACGAACTGAGGTCCGGAGCCTCGATTTCCATGCTTCCATTGTAAGTGACGCGCAAGTCTCCGGACGGATTCTTCTTCAATTCAATGACAATCACACCATTGGCTGCTTTCGAACCATAAATGGCCTTTGCCGAGGCATCTTTCAGAATGGTCAAACTTTCCACCCTGTCCATATCAAGGTCCATGATTTTCTGGAGAGAGGTCTCGAAACCGTCCAGCACGAACAAAGGCGCATTCGGGTCGTTCTGGTAGGTCGCCTTCAGATCCACATCTTCCATATTAATGGAGGACTTGCCGCGTAACACCATTTCAGGCATAGCGTTCGGATCCGAACCTAAAGACATGTTGTCGAAAAACATGATGGAAGGATCCAGGTTCTTCAACGACTGCAACACATTAGAGTTCCCCACGCGCTTCAGGTCATCTTTCCCGATAGTCCTCACCGAACCGGTGAAAGTGTTAGCCTTACGTTCAAATACTCCGTTCACCACCACCTGATCCAAGACGGTGGCATCCTCTTCGAGGATGAAATTCAGTGCCGTCGATTTGCCAATTTTCTGCTCCTGGGGTTTCATGCCGACAAACGACACGAGCAGGGTAGTATTCGGGTCATCGGGTACGGTAATGGTATAATTCCCGTCCACATCCGACACCACGCCTGTAGAGGTACCCTTAATCCGGATGGTCGCTCCGGGCAATGGCTGGTTGTTGACATCTCTGACAATCCCTTTGATTGTCCTCATCTCTTGTGTTTGTGCGGTCGTCAGGAGGGTCGGAGCGACCGGGACTGCCTGCACACGACTTGAAAAAAACAGAGGAGCCACTGTGAGTTGGCAGGCTATGCAGAGCATAGGGACTCCCCGTCCGTAAAGTTGTTTCTTTTTCATGAGTTTTTAAGGTTTAACGACAATTTAAAACGCTCGTTTTTTCTGGATACGGCAGACCTTGAAAACGAACGGAATCAATTGTTGAAACCTAAAAATCACAAATCATATAAACAATTAAAAATTAATAGATAACAGAAACAGAAAAGTATCGGAAAAAGTGTTGTTCAGGACACGGAAAATTGGAATTATTGTCCAGAAAAAACAAGCGTTTTTTTCTAAAAACAGATTCTGTTACAGTGCTTTGACTTCAATTTTTTAACGATTGCCACTCCGACGCTGATGTCCTGGAGTGCTGTGCCTGTAGAATCATAGATAATGATTGATTCGGGAGAGGCGGGGCATATTTTCCGGCCTGTGACGATTTCCCCCAATTCTGCATAGATGGACTCCTTACCCATCAGCCCCTGGGATATGGCGTGTTGTGATTCCCCCACCCGGCATGCCTGCACCTTAATGTCGGTGACAACGACGGAAGAAGCGACCAAGCGCGGATCCAGTTCCTGCTTGCCGGGACTGTCCGCTCCGATTGCGGCAATGAAACATCCCGGCTGTATCCATTCTTTGCGGATATAATACTTGTGTGCCGGAGTGGCTGTTACGATAAGGTTGCTGCACCGGGCAGCCTCTTCCCCGGAACAGCAGATTACCGGTATGCCGAGTTCTTTTTGCAGCCTGACTGAAAACGATTCCGCTTTTCTCACATTTCTTCCGCTTACCCGGATTATCTCAATGGGTCTCACCAATGACAAGGCCTTCGCCTGGATTTCCGCTTGTGTGCCATAACCGAATACGCCTAATTGAACCCTCCCTTCAGGAGCAAGGTATTTGGCAGCCACGGCTGTCGCCGCCCCGGTCCGCCATTTGCTGATAGTTACAGAATCCATGATGGCTATAGGACTTCCGTTCCGGGCATCGCATATATAGATAATCCCCAAAATGTTGGGCAAACCGTAATTTTCCATATTTCTAGGAAAGCCTCCGTTTATT
>OGCN01005154.1_pt1 | contig 10578 bp, 9 predicted proteins | sample 1570181 | NCBI WGS metagenome assembly OGCN01 (sample SAMEA4370584, study PRJEB24528) | human gut metagenome | reverse complement strand
ATACTCCCCTATAAAAATGGCTATTTATCAACTGTTTGTTGTGACATAGCCAAAAACAAAAAACGCGGCTAAACGACGCCGTGTCCGCCATTTAGCCGCCTTCATATCCTTATTCTGCTATGCTCAGTATGTCCCGTATATCGTGAAGCACATAATCTGCGCCGGCCTCTTCGTATACGGCGCGCGCCTGCTCGCAGGCCGCCTGCCGTTCGCCTTCCGTCAAGCTGTCATACTCTTCCCGGCTCAGCCCCATGACAGAGCTGCCGACGATGATGCCCGCCGTCTTGACGCCGGCATGCTTTCCTTCCAGGATGTCCGTCACCGTGTCGCCGACTTTCAACACCTGGCTCGTCTGCTGCCATTTGAAATGCTCCATATTTCGGAAAATCATATACGGGTAGGGCCGGCCGAAACCGGATACGCTGTCCGGCGTAATCCAGAAATCCGCTTCATAGCCCTGCGCGGCAGCAGCCTTGACGACGGATTTCATCATGATATTCGTATAGCCCGTCGTACTGCCGATTTGATAGCCCCGGCGTCGCAGCTCGGCGATCGTATCGGCCACATATGGCTTGACCTCCGTCCCCCGGGCCAGCAGGGCAAGCAGCATCGGCTCAAAATCGTCGTATAACGTATCGACGTCCCAGTCCTGCGGCTCGCTGCGGAACCGCCGCCGCCATTCGCCGCGGATCCGCGGCATGTCCAGCATCGCCTGAATATGATTCCACTTCAGCATGCCCATTGGCCGGCGGATTTCCTCATTTGTCACGGCAATGCCCCGTTTGGCAAAAATTTCCCGAAAGACGACGACCGGAGCCATCGACCCGAAATCGACAGTCGTACCGGCCCAATCGAAAATAATTCCTTCCCACTTCATGCGTCTGCCCCTTTCCATTTACCAATATCTGCCGTAATAGTTTCGGATAGTTCCATTTATATACTTATATTATGACATTTTTTTCTAAATTCTGCAAATAAACGGCAAAATATATGTAAATTACAGCACATTTTGTAAAATTCTCGCAAAAGGATTTTACAAAACTATCCTTGTCGCCGCAAACGGATTTGATATACAATAAACTATGACAGAGCAAACGCAAAGGAGCAGCATTCATGATTCAGGAAGAACGCAAGCATATTATTTTGCAGGAACTGAGCCGTACCTCCGTCGTCAAGCTGGAAGATTTGTCCCAGCAGCTGAACGTATCAATCGATACGGTACGGCGCGACCTGAAAGCCTTAGACCGGGCCGGTTTGGTTCAATATATACGCGGCGGCGCCAAAGCCGTCCACGAGTCTCATCAATTCGCCCATTTCAACGGCCGCAAGGTCATACACAACGAGCTCAAGCGGGAAGCCGCCCGCAAAGCCGTGCAGATCATTCAGCCCAACGACTTGGTCATGCTCAATTCCGGCACGACGACGACGATTTTAGCCGAAGAAATCGCTCAAGCCGACCTTACGTGTTCCATCGTGACCAACAACATCGCCGCAGCCGAGGCCGCCGCAGCCAATCCGAAATGCCGCATCCACCTGCTCGGCGGCGATTGGGACGGGGCAGAGCAGTCCACCTGGGGAAGCCGCTGCCTTCGCGAAGCGGAAACGTATTTCCCCGATATCTGCTTTTTAGCCGTCAATTCGCTGGATGTGCAGGCCGGCCTGACAGATTTCCGTTTCCGCGAAATCCCCATCATGCAGGTCATGGCCCGCAACGCCTGGAAAACCTACGCCGTCATGGATTCTACCAAGCTGGACCGCCTGGCCAAAAAGCAGGTCTTCCCCCTGTCGCAGACGCCTGTCGTCATCATGGACAGCGATATCGGGACAGACGACCTGCAGCGCTACAAGGACGGCGGCATTGAAATCCAATGACGAAGTAAGCTACAGCAATTCGTCCGGCAGCGGGTATTCTTCTGCTGCGGACTCATCTATACTACGACAAAGAGGTGTTCCTATGAAAGTATCATTGAAAAAATCCGTACTTCTGTTAGGATGTGCAGCCTGCTTCCCCGCCTTTGCCCAGGGAGCCGTCGTCGAAACGGCCAGCCCGGAGGCGGCGACGGCTCCGGAAATCACGGTGCTCCTGCCCGGCAAGGCCCACGACAACGGCTTTATGGAAGCGGGCTACCGCGGCTACGAACGCATTGCCAAGGGCGTCACGGCGAATGTAAAATGCGTCTCCGACGTGTCTGCCACGTCCGACGCCGCCGTCCTGACAGCAGAGCTGCAGAAATTAGCCAAGGAACAGCCGAAGCTGATTATCGGCCACGGCGGGCAGATGAACGGCCCCGTCTCCGCTGTCAGCAAGGAGTATCCGCAAATCCAGTTCGTCGTCATCCAAGGCAGCGTAAAGGGCGACAACATCAGCAGCTACGTCGTCGACCAGGAACAGTCAGCCTTCTTAGCCGGCGCGCTGGCCGGCTATATGACAAAGACCGGCAAGGTCGGCCACATTTCCGGCGCCTGGCCCAAACCGGGACTCCAAGCCCGGGCAGCATTCTACAACGGCGTGAAGTACGCCAATCCCCACGCCCAGTTCTATTCGACCTTCACGGGCGACCTGGATAATATGAAGGTAAACGCTAAAGCGGCGGAAGCGCAGATCGGCGAAGGCGTCGACGTCATCTATACGATGCTCAACAGCGGGCGCAGCGCCGTCAACCAGGTCATCGCCAAGACCAACGGACAGGTATTGGAAATCGGCAACGTCATCGACTGGACGAAAGAATCGCCTATTTTCGTCGGCTCGGCCGTCGCTGACTCCAGCGAAGCCCTGTTCAACGCGGCAAAGGATTACAAGGCCGGTTCGCTGACCCACGATATTACGAAAATCGGCTTGGAAAAGCCGGATATCGTCCGCTTAGCCGTCGCACCCTTCGTGCCGGCCGAAGCCGTCAACAGGTTACACGACCTGCACCAAAAAGTCGTGTCCGGCGAAGTGCAGATCAGCACGACCTACGACGGTCCGGAATTTGATCCGGCAACTAAAACCTTTGTCAGCCAGGATGCCAAAAACCAGCGCAAAGCTAAGAAATAAGGTTCCTGCCGATTAAAAAACGCAAACAAGCCGTCTCAAAGGAAGCACCAGCTCCCAATGAGACGGCTTTTTGTTTAGGACATACGATTTCCCTTCTGCGATTTATCCTTTAAGATATCGATCATCGTCTGCTCCGTTCCGACCATACCCGGCGAAGCAATACAGCCCATGTAGCGGAACGTGTCCTCCGGCGTCGAACCCAATACGCCGTGAACGGGGTCGACGCCGACGCCCGACAAAGCAAAGCGTACCGAGCGGAACGCCGTATCGACAGCGGTGACGCCCTTCATCGTGCAGCCCTGATTTCCGCCGTCGCAGATCATGCCTGTAATGCTGGCCGCCATATTGGCGACAACGCGCTCCATGACGGCTAAATCGCCGCCCTTCAGCCAGGCCAGGGCGCAGGCCATGCCCGTGCCGGCAGCAATAGCGCAGCCGCAGAACGCTGACAAGCGGCCGGAATATTCCTTGATATACATGGTAATCAAATAGCTCAGCGCCGTCGCCCGCAGCAGCCGCCCGGCAGAAATCCCCTGGACCTGACAGACTGCGTATAAAGGCATCGTACAGATGATCCCATGAGCTCCTGAGCCCGTAATGCTCATGGCCGGCTTGTCCAGGCCCAGGACGCGGGCCTCGATAGCGCCGCCGCACAGCAGCTGCGCCGTCGTCACTTCGTCGCCGGAAATCATCTTCCCGCCGTTCATATCCCACAAGGCCTTGAGAAAGGTCGTCCGCTCATGGCTCACCCCTTCGTTGAACAAGGCCAGGTTCATGTCGTAGGCCTGCTGGATAAAGGAAATCTCCTCGATAGGCACCAATTGTATAAAGTTATACAATTCGGCCAGCGTATATTCGTGAATGGGCGCGCCGCCCACATCTTCCTGCCCCGGCTGCCCTTCGTCGTCTTTCTGAAATACGACGTCGCCGTTGACGACGATATTTACGATATTCGTATGCGTATGGGCAATCGTGACGGCACAGCAATCCGACGCCGTCGCCACTTCTGCGCGGATGTAAATATCCGGCGTAATCTCCCCGACCTGCACGGATACCTTTCCCCCTTCGACAAGCCCCTTCGCCGCTTCATTCGCTTGGTCGTCGACCTTCGCCAGCGCTTCCAGCCCCAGTGTCGCATCGCCGGCCACGACGCCCAGCGCCGCGGCATAGGCGTTCCCTACGGCGTCGGAATGGGGAATCCCGCACGTAAACGCATTTTTATACATGCCGGAATTCAGCACGACGTCGACGCGCTCCACATCCCCCTTCACAAACTCCCGCGCCTTAGCCGCCGCAAACGCAATCGCCCCCGGCTCGGTCACGCCCAACGCCGGCTTCATGTCGTCGCGGAGCAGTTTAACTAACCCATCCCAATCTTTTTGCTCCATACTCCTTCTCCTTTTAGGTCCCTGATATACATACATACCATTTTCCCCGTTACATTGATTATACCCTCTTCACTAGATATCCTAGTAAAGAGGGTACATATAGTATATATCAGAAATACACTTTTACAAAGGTAATTTATATTTATAATACAATTTTAGGCTTTGAACTCATATATTCTACAAATTCTTCCCTACTACGATAAGGAATATCTACTCTAAAAAAGTCTGCCATTTCCAGCAATCCATTGTTTACTACCTCCATATTGTCATCATTAAGACCTTGATTAATCGCAGCAGAAAGAGTAGAAAACTGAGCGCGTTGTTTCGTCAACTGTTCCATTGCAGCTACATCATAGGCCTCTGCTGCATCTTCCATAGCTTGGCGACGAGCATCAAAAATTTCCTGTACACGTGCATATCGCATCTCAGCCTTAACGGCAAATAAATCTAATGCTTCCAATGCACGAAATACAAGCACAGCTCCACATCCAATAACAATTCCTTGTACGACAAGTTGTACAGCTTCTGGAAGAGAATTAAAACCTGGAACCAGATTAGCCAATGAACTCCCCGCCATTCCTAATACGGTTGTAGCAACCAATTTCAATACGGCATCACCTTTTTGCGCTGTTGATTTTTCAGAATCAGCTAAAATGCGTACCATACTGACTAACGCAGTAAAACCATCTCTAATATAAGTTAAAAAAGTTTTTACCACGCCAAAAAACAAATTAATAATCCCGCTGATCAAGGCATTCAATGCCGTTTTCAAGATATCTGTTATTCCGCCAGAAGCAATATCTTTCCACTTTTCAGATAAATATATGCGAATTCGTTGAAGCCGTAATCCCAATGCTTCGCTTTTATCGGATACACCCATCGGCGGCTCGATACCGTGCAACAGCATGTCTTTGAGCTCATAATACATTGGCTTAAAAACTTCAACAATAAAAGTACCTACTGCCAATCCTGCACCAGCTTTGGCTCCTTCAACAGCCTTTATTGCTAGTTCATCATTGACTTTCTGGCGTAATTCTTTATTATTTGCATAGTTATTAATAACTTTTTTGTTTGCTTCCTTATTAATGGCTTTTTGTGCTTCTTGTTCTTTCCTTTTCATAATAGCTTTTGCAGTATCATCCAACCCAGCTTCATCAGCTTTTCCAGAATCAATAAATTCTGTATTTGTTAATTTACCTTTTTTACGATTAATTGTTTCAGATGTTATTGCAAAATTATCTTCCATATTAGCAATACTTTTAACATCACTATCAGTAAGGAGACAATTACCTTTTAGCTGGGAATGTACTTTTTCTAACGGAATGATATGGTCTGTTTCGGCCCGTCGAGTAGTTTTACCATTACGGGAATCGGTTGTACGCAAATCTACATTATTTTTACTTTGGTATATTCTTTTATTAGGGTCGTATTCATCTTTCGCAGTTTTATTATTCGATGAATATTTATCCTTTTTATACTTGTCCATTGCTTTTTTATCTTCATATAATGATTTCCTATTATTTATATAATTATCTTGGATATTTAATCCTGCATCTTCGTTAATGGTTTTAGCTACCGCATCACCTTGTTTACCAGCCGCGTCATTTTTATTTTGAATTCCTAATACTGATATATTTTCCTCATCATAAGAAAATGAGCGACATTCATCTACAATTCGCGTCGTAGACAAGCCTTTAGACTGTAACTCTCGACCAGCCTTGGACTTACGTAAGAAATTATCAACAATAGCTGTAAAGACAGGAATAACTACATTTTCTTCCTTATCTTTTCCGCTTTCAAACTCTTGATATATTTCATCTAATATTTCTTGAGAATTCTTCTGATCATACAGTTCAATATTATTTAAGACTCTAGGCATTTCCAAGGGTGACGCTTGGGCAATAGCTTTGCGTATTTCATCAGGTGTATGCATTATATCCTCCTTATGCAGCTTGGCACTGCTCATCGATATTACTCTGTGCTTGCATCACATCTTTATTAAATTTTTCTATATTATCGGAATGATCTATATCGACAAGCAGCGGCTTTTCAGCCATTACTTTTAATATTTTCGTTGCCGTTATAGCAGCCTGCAACTCTTCTTGATGTACTTTAGGCAAATGCGCAACAAGCATTTCACTGCCGACCACTTTATGAGCTTTAATTAGGCAACGAACATATAATCCATTCACAGCGTGGTTTACTCGGTCTAATATGCGAGTATATATGCTAATTAATGATTCAAAATAATACTCTATATTATCTAAAGATTTATCTATCATCTTTAGTTTTCTTATTGTTCCATCCATTTTAGCGATTTCATCATTGACGACCTTTTCTTGTTCTTTTACCGCCAACAATGTTTCTTTTGCTCTTTTCCTTGTCCAAAAGCCCAAGGTAAACACAGCCTGTATTGTCGTTTTTATTTTATCTTTATCAAAATCAATTTTAAAAACCTCTTTTCTCGCTTTTATGCCCGTCAGACTAGGAGCATCATATGTAAATGAATCAATCGCAAAATGATAGGTCTCTTCAACATCTGTAATACGCCTCAAATCTTCGGCAAAGCTCTTAAATAAATTGTTTTTAATGAGTTGACGTGCTGCGTTAATAGCCGTTACATGCTTCTCAATAGAGCTTAAATAACTTGCTAGCATGGTATCAAATTCTTTTTTCTTTTTTTCGTAGGTTGCTTTTATTTTATCATATAGAGCTTTCGCCTCATTATAAGTATTTTTCCCTGTAAAAGTATTCCATGTGTTCGTTACCTTCGTTCGTACAACGTTTGCTTTTTCCTTTACATAATTAACGACGCTGCGCGCAGTATTCGCAACCTTATTAGCGACCTTCTTAATTCCACTTTTTAAACTAGCCCACAATCCCATATCTGATTCCTCCCTACTTTAAAATATAATCATAGCCTTCATTTAATAAATCATTAAAATCCTGTACCCATCGAATCATGCGACGAATTTCCGTATCTCTGAATCCCCATTCTTTCCCTAATTGTTCTAACCAGTCCTGTTCTTTTTGATCGATCCTATCATCAGCGTACAGCACTCCGGCTAATTCAATATATACAGCTTTCCGAACTTTTTTCGTGCTAGATAAAAAAGCCGTAACTAATTTTTCTCTGTCTATATTTTTTAGCTGATAATCTAATAAATTAACCTCCCTTTTATACGTTTCATATACGGCTTTTTCATCACGATCAATAATGGCATTAGATTTCATAGCTAAGGCAGCTAATTCTAAAAAATTTTTACTTTCCCTTTCATTTAACATGTTTAAAAACATTTTTCTATACCTCCTTATATTTTTAACGAATTTTATTCCCATCTTCATCAAAATGCGATACTTCCACATGCTTTCGGCCATTTCTCCGTATGATTTCTTTTCTTGTCTCTATCTGCCCATTACGATAATACGTAACTTCAGATTGCAACTCCCCATCTTTGTAATTTTGGCTTACTGTTGGATTTCCTTGTTCATCATACTCAACAGCGTATATCATTGTATCCTTATTTTTTACTTCTGTTTTAATTAATGAATTCTTTTTAAATGTATTGTATATGGTATTCCCTGTGTCTTGTTCAGTAAATGTCTCTACTCGATTAGGCTTGATCTGAGGTTCAGTTTGTTTCGATAAATTCTGAACAGTAGTCCGAATGGATAAAAGTATAGATGCCAAGCTTCCATGCATGTCCATTATTTTAGATATCATCTGCTGCAACGCTATCTGTTTCTCTTGTGCTTCGTTGGTTATATCTAAAATGACATCTTGATGATGGTCAAGTTGCGTTATTGATTCCTGTAAAATACCTATTGTATTTTGTACAGTATCCGTATATCCCCGAATATCATCTCCTGTTTTTATTCCCGCTTGCTCAATAGTATCCCGTAATACTGTCATGTCCGACCGTAATGTTTTTGTTAGTTCTTTATTTGAACTATTGACAGCATCTGAATAATTTTGAATAAACTGAATTACTTTACCGGCCTGTTTTTCCGTATTCTTTTGGACTAGAGTCAGTATTTCCTTCGACTTATCATTAATGGTATTCCGATACATATTTGTTCCCTGTTGTATCTTCACATCAAGCATTTGTAGAGTATCTGAAACCGGCTGTATCGAATCCTGCATTTGTTTGACAATATCCTGTTTTTCATTTTTGATAGCTACCAATCCAACCTCTTTCATATTTTCAAAGGTTTTAATAATTTGATTTCCATGCTTTTCTGTAATATTTTGACTTTCTTGCACAGCTTGAATTAATATATCTTTTTGTCTTCCTGAAATAGTTTCAAATTGTTGCCTGCTTTCAATAATTTGGTTAGAAAGGTTATTCTGACAAATACTGATTTTTTCGTTATGATCTTTTTCCATCTTATCTAACAGACTCATAACTTTCTTTTGCCACACTATTTTAGAGTCTTCACTTTTTGTGTTGATCAGATTTATAGAATTCATCACATCTTGCTTACATAAATCCACCGAAGAAACAGTCTTTCTAGACAAATCATGCACCGCATTTAAAACATCCTGAAAATGTTGTTTGGCATCCTTCTTATCCTCCATTGCTATATTTTCCATACGCATTAAAATCTTATTTTGCCCATCTGTATAACTCCGCTTCTGTGCACTTGATGCTGTACAAATTTTTTCTAAAAGTAAGTCTCTGCTTTCGCTATTTGTATCAAGAATTAACTGCATGGCGTGCTGTAATTCTCTCAAAACACTAGTTTGATATTCCTTTACAGTAACCTGATGTTTCTCAGTACATTCCGTAAGTTGAGTAATGATTGCTTCTTGATGCTTATCAGCTATATGACCGCTTTGTATCGCTGTATCCTGAATTGTTCGTACAATTTGTTGTTGACATACAGCAATTGCTTTCCTTTTGCCTTCATCTAATTTTTCAAGTTTATTATGTAACTTAAATATACGTTGTTCATTTATCTTTTCTTGTTGGATACTTAGTTTATTAATAAGACTAATCTCATCCTTATGTTTTTCACGTACTGCCTCTATAATTTCATTTTGACTAGTCGTAATTTGATTTTTTATCATATCTCCCTGACTTTGGACCTGCTTTTGCAAAATGTCTTGGCATCCATCCATATACCTTTGCAGTCCAAGTTGGCAGTCATGTATATAACTTTGTAAACAAATTTGTTGTTCATCCAGATGTTTTATAAAACTTTCTTGTACTTGATCTATTTGAACTTGCAGAGCTTGTCGTTCATTAGATATATGCAGTAATATTTTTTCTTGCCATTCAATTTTTTCTTTTTCTCTCTGTTCTGAAAAGAACTGTTGTATTTCATAAGCATATGTAACAAGAAAAATTACTGAAATCACGAATACAATAGCTCCATAAGGAAATATTCCTAAAAGCATTGGCCCCAAACCAGAGGCAATAATCAATACTATGATAATGCCTATTCGATAAGGTAAAGTTCTTTGTATGTACTGTGTTAAATTTCCCAAAAATCCATTCATATATATTCTCCTTTACGTTTACTATCTATAAAAGGCAAGCATCTCTCCTCGAAAAATATCATATGTCTAAAAACTTCTGATATATTTCATCTTCATCCATGATAATTTTCCGTGCTTCATATCCATTCTTTCCGCTGATAATTCCCACAGCTTCCATATGCTCAATAAGACGACGGGCCCGATTATATCCGATATGAAACCGCCGCTGCAACATCGTCGTCGAAGCTTTTTGCTGATGCAGTACTTCTCGTACAGCCTCTTTCATAAGTTCGTCTTCAAAAAAATTCATTCTCATTCCTCCTCGCAATATATTGATCCTTGTATTCATATGGCAAGTATACAATATCAAAACGACACTATCTGTCGTTATTATAAAAACTAACCTCTTCATGGCAAAAAGGCGAACTTATGACGATGTATAGTTAGATATGCAGTGTCGCCGTGCCTGCTGATTGCAACACAAAAAAGGCAGCATACACCCCCTGCTACCTTGCAAAATACCCATAGCGAGACCTTCGTCTCCTCTGTTTTTCCTTATTTTTTTATGTAATGCAGTATATTTATACCCCCCCCCCCCCCGAACAATACGAAAAAAAAAAAAAAAACCCATCCCTCGTATACATTGTCTTTCATTTCTTCTTACCCAATAG
>OGCN01005153.1_pt1 | contig 10579 bp, 14 predicted proteins | sample 1570181 | NCBI WGS metagenome assembly OGCN01 (sample SAMEA4370584, study PRJEB24528) | human gut metagenome | reverse complement strand
AAAGGTGATCGGAAAGCAGGGAAGGATCGCGAAAGCCATCCGCTCCGTTGTGAAGGCAGCTTCTTCCAAGATGGATAAGAAAGTGATTGTTGAAATTCAGTAATCGTGAGGGACTGTGGACAGGATTTTTCCCGGCTGCAGTCCCCTTTCTGTCATTAAGGAGACAATATGGAAAAATATCTTCGCGTAGGCGTCATTACCTCCCCGCACGGCGTGCGCGGCGAGGTGAAGGTCTATCCGACCACAGATGATGTGATGCGCTTTAAAAAATTAGATAAAGTGATTCTGGATCTCGGAAGAGGAGAGACACGGGAGTTAAAGATTCGTCAGGTGAAATTCTTTAAAAATATGGTCATCCTGAAATTTGATGGCGTGGATACCATGAATGAGGTGGAAGGCTGGCGTCAGAAGGATCTTCTTATTACAAGAGATCAGGCGATCCCGCTGGAGGAGGATGAGTTCTTTATCACAGACCTCATCGGACTTAACGTTGTCACAGACGAGGGAGAGACACTTGGAACTTTGACGGATGTCATGGAGACCGGAGCGAATGATGTGTACTGCGTGAAGACACCGGAGGGAAAAGAGCTTCTTCTCCCGGCGATCCGCGACTGCATCCTGGACGTGGATCTCGACAAGGAAGAAATGCTTGTTCATGTTCTCCCGGGACTTCTCGATCTGTAGGGGAGGTATCGATGAACTTTCATGTACTTACCCTGTTCCCGGAAATGATCATGAACGGTCTGGAGACGAGTATTCTCGGCCGCGCGGCTGCAAAGGGAATCGTATCATTTGAGGCAGTGAACATCCGTGATTATACGCTGGAGCGCCACGGCAAGGTGGATGATTATCCATACGGAGGAGGAGCCGGGATGGTCATGCAGGCAGAGCCGATTTACCGCGCTTACGAGGCTCTTGTGGAGAAGATCGGAAAGAAACCACGTGTGATCTATATGACACCGCAGGGTCAGACCTTCAACCAGAGCATCGCGGAAGATCTTGCGAAGGAGGAAGATCTGGTGTTCCTCTGCGGCCATTATGAAGGCGTGGATGAGCGTGTCCTCGAGATGATCGCTACAGATTATCTCTCCGCAGGAGACTATGTTCTCACTGGCGGCGAGCTTCCGGCGATGATGATGATCGACTGCATCTCAAGGCTTGTGCCGGGAGTGCTGAACAATAACGTATCTGCGGAGTTTGAGACGTTCCATGATAATCTTCTGGAGTATCCCCAGTATACCCGTCCGGAAGTATTCATGGGCAAAAAGGTGCCGGATATCCTGCTTTCCGGCCACCACGCGAATGTGGAGAAGTGGCGCAGGGAACAGTCCATTATCCGCACGTTAAAGAACCGGCCGGAGCTTCTTGAGGATGCGGTTCTGTCGAAGAAGGAGCAGAAGTTTCTAGATGAACTACTGAGACAACAGGAAGCGGAGAACGCCCAGAAGGTCAAAAATAAAGAGAAAGCAACGGCGGAACATGACGGGTAAGAGACCGTCTGATCCGTGCAGCAGCTGGAAAAATGAGACTTTTGGCTTGCAAAATTTTGTGCGATTTTTGAGAAAACCGCTTGCATTTTGGCTGACGGTATGGTAAAATACAAAACTGTGGTATCCGAAAGACGGGGAAATCCTGTCGATACGGAGGCTTAAATCATAAGAGATGGTCCGCTGCCGCAGGAAAATACGATGCGGGTAAGAACATCGAATACTTTAAGGAGGTTCATATCAATGAACGACATTATCAAGAACATCGAAGCTGCACAGTTAAAAGAGTCTGTACCGAGCTTCAACGTAGGTGACACTGTAAGAGTATCCGCTAAGATCAAAGAGGGAAACCGTGAGAGAATTCAGGTTTTTGAGGGTACAGTTATCAAGAGACAGAACGGCGGCGTTAGAGAGACTTTCACAGTAAGAAAGAACTCCAATGGTATCGGCGTTGAGAAGACATGGCCGCTTCATTCTCCGTCTGTTGAGAACGTTGAGGTTGTCAGAAGAGGTAAAGTTCGTCGTGCGAAACTTTACTACTTAAGAACAAGAGTAGGTAAGGCTGCAAAGGTTAAAGAGTTAGTAAAATAATTCGGAAAACTGTACAGAGAGTCAGTAGATCAAAGGGGCAATGAAAATTGTCCCTTTGTTTTTAATATGAAAGTGCTGTCAAGCGGATGACCAGACTGCGTGCTTGCACGCAAGGATGGGCAGACATTTGACAGTCAAAACGATATGAGCAGGCAGGGCAATAGCCCGGATTACGAATTTTGGCGGCAATTGTGGGAGTGATGTAGTCACGGAACAATTGGCTTTCAAAGATAGGAGGTCCCCATCATGGATTTTTTTGAGGAAAAGGAACCAAACAGACTTCACCGGGTCACGGAATGGGTGGTGGACTGCGCTGTCATGGTCGCTCTGGCATGCTATATCGTATTCTGCTTCGGCAGCCGGGTCGAGATGAACGGAAGTTCTATGGAGCCTGTGCTTGAATCGGGGGATGTAGTCCTTATGAACAGGCTTTCCTATGATATCGGTAAGCCGAACCGGTTTGACGTTGTGGTGTTTGAGCGGGAAGGACAGCAGCCGGGGATCAAACGGATCATCGGACTTCCGGGAGAGACGGTCCAGATCAAAAACGGATCTGTCTATATTGATGGAGAAGCTTTAAAGGCGGAGAACGGCCTTGGGGATGCGACGATCGCCGGGGTTGCTGAATATCCGGTAGAACTTGGGGAGGACGAATACTTTCTTCTTGGCGACAACCGGGAATCAAGTGAAGACAGCCGGTTTTCCGGCATTGGAAATATAAAACGGGAAAATCTCATCGGACGCGTCTGGCTGCGGTTTCAGCCATTTTCCAGACTTGGTTTCGTCCGGTAGCAGGAAAGGACGGAGACAATCATTATGAATATACAGTGGTATCCAGGCCATATGACGAAGGCAAAACGGGCTATGAAAGAGGATGTGAAGCTTGTAGATCTTGTGATCGAGCTTGTTGACGCAAGAGCACCGTTAGCCAGTCGTAATCCGGATATTGACAGCCTTGCAGCCGGAAAGGGCCGTGTGATCCTTTTAAATAAGGCAGATCTGGCATCAGAAAAGGCAAACGCAGCGTGGATCGCTTATTTTGAGGAACAGGGCTTTCAGGTTATGAAGATCGACGCGAGAGCGAAGGCCACCCTAAAACAGTTAAATGCTCTGATTCAGGAGGCATGCAGGGAAAAGATCGAGCGCGACAGAAGACGCGGAATCTTAAACCGCCCGGTGCGCGCCATGGTGGTGGGGATCCCGAACGTGGGAAAATCCACCTTCATCAACAGCTTTGCCGGAAAGGCGGCTGCGAAGACCGGAAATAAACCTGGCGTCACAAAAGCAAACCCGTCGATCCGATTAAACAAGCAGGTGGAGCTTCTTGACACCCCAGGGATCTTATGGCCGAAATTTGAGGACCAGAGAGTGGGACTTTTACTGGCATTTTTAGGTTCCATCAACGATGAGATCCTGGAAAAAGATGAGCTGGCATCCGAGCTTGCGGACTATCTTAGGAATATCACTCCGGGACTCTTAAAGGAGCGCTATGGAATCGAGGAGGACGGAAAGAAGCCGTATGAGCTTCTCGATGAGATCGCGGCAGCCCGCGCATGCCTGACGAAAGGCGGGGTGAATGATCTCACGAAGGCTGCGAGACTGCTGCTCGATGAATTCCGGGGTGGAAAGCTTGGAAGGATTACGCTGGAGATGCCGGAAAAGAAAGAAGAAGCGGAATAATATAAAACTCTGAAAATGCAGAGGTGTGCAGATATTTCCCGGAAATATTCAGATGATGACTGTTTTGATGAAATGAAAGGGGAGAAGCTGCGCATGCAGGCAGAGAAATTATGTGAGGATAAGGAGCTGGGCAGAATATGGCAAGACGGGTGCTGACGGGAGAAAAACTTGAGAAGGAACTGGAACGTCTCTCTCTTATGCGGGAATTCGAGAGACAGTATGAGGACTGCGCATTCATCTGTGGAATCGATGAGGCAGGCCGTGGACCTCTTGCGGGTCCTGTAGCAGCCGGTGCGGCGATTCTGCCGAAGGATTGCCAGATCCTTTATCTGAATGACTCAAAGAAGCTCTCTGAGAGCCGACGGGAGGAACTATTCCTGGAGATCAAGGAGAAAGCCATCGCCTGGTCGGTGGGGATCGTGGGTCCGGAGCGGATTGATGAGATCAACATCTTGCACCTACGAGGCGATGCGACAGGCCATCTCGAAGCTCGATCCGGTGCCGCAGGTCCTCTTAAACGACGCGGTGACGATCCCGGGCGTTGCGATTCCCCAGGTGCCGATCATCAAGGGCGACGCGAAGAGCGTTTCTATCGCGGCAGCCAGCATCCTCGCAAAGGTGACCAGGGACCATATGATGGAGGAGTACGATAAAGATTATCCGGAGTATGGTTTCGCGAAGCATAAAGGATACGGAACTCCGGCGCATATCACGGCGCTCAAGGAGTTTGGTCCGACACCGATCCACAGACGGACGTTTATTACCAAATTCGTATAAATTGGCAGGCTCGAGGATCAGGTGTAAAGAGAGAATAAAAATGTTTATGCGGCTGCAGGAGATGAGCTGTATGACTGCATTGTCATAAATCGGGGGATGAGCGTGACAAAGAATAATCGGGCAACAGGCAGCATCTATGAAGAAAAGATCGCTGCCTTTTTAAAACAGAACGGATTTATGATCCTGGAGAGGAATTACCGCTGCAAGCAGGGCGAGATCGATATTATCGCGAAGGATGGAAAATATTTCGTGTTTATCGAGGTGAAATTCCGCGCCAGCGGCTCGGCTGGTTTTTCACTGGAAGCCATCGACCACAGGAAGGCCATGCGGATCCGGAATGCAGCGGTGTATTATCTGTTTTCCCATCAATTTCCGGAGGAGACTCCGTGCCGGTTTGATGCGGCGGGGATCGATGGGGAAGAGATCACATATATCAGAAACGCTTTTTAATGAAATAGTCTTATGTTTTTTGCATGAGATATCTCGGAAAGGGGAAAATTTATGAATCAGTGGATCAGAAAAACAGATGCGGCGGATCATATGAGAGAAGTGACAAAGAGCGGTGTCACATATCTGACATTTCCGGTACTTGATGCCACGGGAATCGTCACTCACGCGTTCTCCACGAGAATGGGCGGTGTCAGCGAGGGCTGGTATTCGACCATGAATTTTTCCTTTACCCGCGGTGATAACCGGGAACATGTGCTGGAGAATTACAGCAGGATGGCGGCGGCTCTCGGTGTAGACCGGGAAAAAATGGTCTTAACCTGGCAGACCCACACGACAAATATCCGAGTCGTCTCCGCGGATGATCTCGGAAAAGGCGTTGTGAAGGACCGGGACTACCGGGATATCGACGGACTTTTGACGAACATGCCGGGCGTGACGCTTGTGACATTTTTTGCGGACTGTGTCCCGTTATATTTTGTAGATCCGAAACACCATGCCATTGGTCTCGCACATTCCGGCTGGCGAGGAACCGTGAACCGCATGGGGGAAAAGATGATACATGCGATGAAGCAGGAATACGGAACTGTCCCGGAAGACCTGATCTGCTGCGTGGGACCGAGTATCTGCAGCGACTGTTATGAGGTCGGGGAAGATGTGGCGGACAACTTCCGTGATGCATTTTCGAAAGAGGATTGTGAACACATTGTCTTCCCGTCTAAGAGCGGCGTGATCGGGAAGCGTCAGCTGGATCTCTGGGAGGCAAATCGCCGAATCCTGATGGAAGCCGGAGTGCCGTCAAAGAATATTTCCGTCACAGATATCTGCACAAAGTGCAACCCGGATAAGCTGTTTTCCCACAGGGCGATGGGGGAGAAACGAGGGAATCTCTGCGCGTTTCTTGCACTTAAAGAGAGATAAAAAGTCTCGAAGCCGCTGATATTGAATTGCAGGCAGAGCCGACAGACAGCACGAAGTGGTTGAATTGCAAGAAAACGACATTTCACACAAAACCTTCCAGTGTATTATTTTTCAGGACGATCATACTAGGAACGTACCATCAAACATGCCCGATGCGAAAGCAGTAAAAGGCATTACACTAAAAGGAGGCGTATCTTATGTCTAACACAAGCAGTTTTTCTAACCGTGTAGTAGTTCCGGAAGCAAAGGAAGCGATGGACAAATTCAAAATGGAGATCGCAGATGAGCTCGGAGTACCGCTCACAAACGGCTACAACGGCAATCTGACTTCTTACCAGAACGGCAGCGTCGGCGGCTATATGGTCAAGAAGATGATCGAAGAGCAGGAAAAGAAGATGGCAGGTAAATAAAGCCTGAGCATCCGGAAAGCCTTCGCAGGAAAGACGGGACCTCATCAGTTCCATCTGCCCTGTGAGGGCTTTTTCCGTGTCACGATTCACGCCTTGCCGCAGACAGTAACTGAGTATGTTACAGCAAAAAATACTTGTATAATAGAAAAAATGCGATTATAATGGGTATGCTTTCTTACGGTCAGCGTAGCAAGTGCGCAGACATGCAGAACAGTTATGGATAATTGCAATATTCAGAGGTTAAAATATGAGAGTGATTGCAGGCAGCGCGAGACGGCTGCTTTTAAAAACGGTCGAGGGAATGGAGACAAGGCCCACAACGGACCGGATAAAAGAGACCCTGTTCAATATGCTTCAGAATGACCTTTACGGGGCAAGATTTCTGGATCTTTTCGCGGGAAGCGGTGCGATCGGGATCGAGGCGTTAAGCCGCGGGGCGAAGGAAGCGGTCTTTGTCGACAAGGGTGACGGACAGATTTCCTGCATCCGGGAGAATTTAAAGACAACGCACCTGGAAGAAAAGGCCAGGGTCATGTCTGGGGATGTGACAGAGGCAGTTCGGAAGCTTGACCGGGATGGAAAGTCTTTTGACTATATCTTTATGGATCCGCCGTATCGGATGGATCTTCCGAAAAAAGTCCTTGAGGCATTAAAGGATACCTGCCTCGCAGACGAAGAGACGCTGATCATCGTTGAGGAAGCTCTTGACGTGGATTTTTCCTGGGCTGGTGCGCTCGGGTATGAGATCGTAAAGAGCAAAGAATATAAGACGAATAAGCATGTTTTCCTTAAGATTAAGAAAGTGTGATGAAGTGACCAGTACGAATGACAGATCACAGGCTGGAAATTGCCAGAACAAAGCCAGAAAAAACACATAAAATGAGGAGATAAACCGCAGCAGCCTGCGGCATAGACAAAAATCATGAAGACAGCAATCTATCCGGGAAGTTTTGACCCGGTCACACTGGGACATATCGACGTTATCAAGAGGGCATCAAAATTATTCGATCATCTGATCATCGGCGTTCTCAATAATCGCGCGAAAACGCCATTGTTTTCTGTGGAAGAACGTGTTAAGATGTTAGAAGAGGTCACAAAAGACATTCCGAACGTGGAGGTAAAAAGTTTTGCGGGTCTTACCGTTGACTTCGCGAAAGAATGCGGCGCGAACGCCGTTGTCCGCGGACTCCGCGCGATCACTGACTTCGAATATGAACTCCAGATCGCCCAGTTAAACCGCGTGATGGATACCAGCATCGATACAGTATTTCTGACCACGAGCCTTGAGTACGCGTACTTAAGTTCCAGTACCGTAAAGGAAGTTGCGGCTTACGGCGGGGATATTTCGAATTTTGTAACACCTTATGTGGCGGATGAAGTACATAAGAGACTGCGTGAGAGACAAGGCAGTCAGGTGTAAGGGAAAGGAAAAGGAAACGACATGAGCAGAATTGAACAGTTAATCAATGAAATTGAGGAATATATCGACAGCTGTAAATTTCAGCCGTTATCTACAACAAAGATCATCGTAAACAAAGAGGAGCTGGACGAGCTTTTAGTGGAGCTTCGCTTAAGAATCCCGGATGAGATCAAGCAGTATCAGAAGATCATCAGCAACCAGGATGCGATCCTCTCTGATGCCCACAGCAAGGCAGACGCAATGCTCGCAGAGGCAACGGCCCAGACAAACGAGCTTGTAAACGAGCACGAGATCATGCAGAGAGCTTACGCCCAGGCAAATGAGATCATCGAGCAGGCCCAGGCCCAGGCCCAGACTATCGTTGACAACGCAGTCACTGACGCAAACAGTGTCCGTCAGGGATCTATCCAGTACACAGATGATATGTTAAAGAGCCTTCAGACAATTATGAACCACACAATGGAAGGCGCCCAGGGCCGCTTCGACGCGTTCATGAACTCCATGAAGTCCAGCTACGATATCGTTTCCTCCAACAGAAAGGAACTTTCCTCCGGAATCATCACAGAGAAAGAGGAAGACGCTGCGCCGGAGACCGATGGTAAGAACGCTTAATGCAGTCAGTCTGTACAGAATCGCTGATGGAAACAAAACGAATTTAAAATATGGAAAAACGCAGAACACCGGTGAGGACTGCCATGACGGCAGCTGTCAGGGAGGCGTGGGCAATTTTCCAGAGAAGATACTGCCGGATGGAGAGTCCGGCAGTTTTTTCGTGTACAGAATTCTGCCGGCCGCCGCAGGAGACCGTCCTGCCGGCGGATCCCGATGAGGATCGGTGTATCCGGATCACTGCATTTGTCTGCGACATGGCGGAAAAGCCGCCGAAAGAGAATATAGCAGCAGCTGCGATAGCGGAATATGGATATGTAAGAGAATCGCTGACAGTACGGATCCCCGTTGTGATCTCCATTGCGCCAGAGAAAAACAGACGGGCTGGGGCTGGAATCTCAGGAGTATTCCGGATCACAAGGATCAAAATGGAATAAAAGATCAGGTAGCCGCCGATCTTTACAAGAATCTCTGCGGAATTCAGGATCGCGGCATCCAGGGAAAGTGCAGAACTGGACGATTTATCTGATCGTGTGTGCTTTGAAGAAAACGCATTGGCGGAATTCGGAGTTGGATGTTGTTGGGAAATACCGGAATTTTCCGGGATGGATTCAGGACTAAAAGGAGCGTGATAAATGAAGTGTGCCGGGATAGCGAGCAGCAGGAGCGGCATGTAAATGGCAAAGACAAAGCACAAAAGCGGTAACTGAGCGGCAAACATGGGATAAACGAAACCTGCGAGAAACATGGGACTCGGGTGATTACAGAGGGCGAAGAGAAACTTTGCCTCGCTGGAGCTGAGCCGCCTTTCCGCGAGAAAGTCTGCGCACGTTTTTGCGCCCATAGGGCAGCCGCAGAGGAGCCCTGTGAGGAGAACATACCATCCGTCTGCTGACAGCCCGCAGAAACGGAAAACCACCGTAAACGGCTGCATAAGCCAGGAGATCCCGCCGGAGGCAGAGAGAATGGAGGACAGAACCATAAATGGAAACAGCGCCGGTACCACTGCAGAATACCACAAAAGAAGTCCTGCTGCTGCACCTTTTGTCACAAGGCCCGCGTGAAAGATCATAAAAAGCAGGGAGAAAAGAGCCAGGATTGATGTCTTTATCATAAATACTCCTAATGAGGATATTTAGATCAGGTTTACCGGGTGCCCCAGATAAACTCTTTCTATTATTTTCATTGTACTTTCACCGGAATTTTGATATGATAAAGATAGTGTGCTTTTTTATTTAAAAGTCCATATTTTCCGGGAATTCTGCATTTCCCAATAGAATGAATACGGACTGGACCAGAAAAGCACGGGATTCGGAAGGAGAGAAATACTTGGAAAAAGCAATCCGGTTGGATAAATATCTGGCTGATATGGGAAAAGGGACGAGGACGGAGCTCAAGGAGATGATCCGGAGAGGACGTATCACGGTGAACGGTGTGATCGTAAAAAAGCCTGAGACGAAGATAAAGAAAGGCGAAGACACGATCTGTCTTGACAATGCACCGGTGGAGTATGTGGAACTGGAATATTATCTTTTAAATAAACCCCAGGGTGTGATCTCCGCGACGGAGGACCGCCGCAGGGAGACAGTCGTGGATCTGATTGACGAGAAGAGCAGAAAAGATCTGTTCCCGGTGGGACGCCTGGATATCGATACGGAAGGCCTGCTTCTCATCACAAACGATGGGGCGCTGGCCCACCGTCTTCTCTCACCGGGACATCACGTGGATAAGGTGTATGAGGCGAGATGCGAGGGCTTTGTCCCAGATGAGGCGGTAGATAAGTTCCGGGAAGGAATGACGCTTGCGGACGGACTTTCCTGTATGCCTGCGGAGCTGGAGATCTTAGAGAGAAGAGCGGAGGACCGGAAGACGGGGACAGCGGCGGAGAGTCTCGTGCGGCTCACGCTTCACGAGGGGAAATTCCATCAGGTTAAGCGCATGATGGAGGAGACCGGCTGTCCGGTGCTTCACTTAAAACGCTTGTCTATGGGGCCGCTGAAGCTCGATGATGCTTTAAAGACCGGGGAATACCGGAAACTGACGGATAAAGAACGGGAGTTGTTGGAAAACTTATGATAAAGAATTTTTTGGAAAATAAAAAGGCGATGCTTTTTGATCTGGATGGGACTCTGGTGGATTCCATGTGGATGTGGGAGGCGATCGATATCGAATTTTTGGGAGCTTACGGCTATGAATGCCCGGACGATATCCAGAGAGCGATCGAGGGAATGAGCTTT
>OGCN01005152.1_pt1 | contig 10581 bp, 8 predicted proteins | sample 1570181 | NCBI WGS metagenome assembly OGCN01 (sample SAMEA4370584, study PRJEB24528) | human gut metagenome | reverse complement strand
ATATCAAACATACTCATTCACCTCCCTAGATCAGACCTTTTTCCTTGAATTTTTCAATCAGTCTCTGTGCTGTCATAGGACTTACATTCATATGGACACCTGTAGCATTTAAGATGGCATTTCTTACTGCAGGTGCAGTAGGAATTGCAGGCGGTTCGCCTAATGCCTTGTTTCCATAAGGGCCTGTAGGATCATCTAACTGGATAAACTCTACATGAAGATCCGGTGCATCCATAGCAGTAGGGATCTTATAATCCAACAGATTGTTATTTAATGGACGTCCTGTCTTTTCATCTACTAATAATTCCTCTGAAAGTCCAAATCCAAGCCCCATGCTCATACCACCATGAACCTGTGCTTCTGCTGTCTTTGGATTGATCAGGATACCGGAATCATGAACATTGACGATATCCTTTACTGTTACCAGTCCTAATGGCATATCTACTTCTACATCTACGAAGCAGCAGCCGGAGGAGAAGGTATTATCCAGGCACTGATTAGTCACTTCTGCTGTCAGATGAATGGATTTATCCAATGAGTAAAAGGCTGTATCTGCTACCACTGCCACATCAAAGAGAACCGGATCACCACCATGTACAACGATCTTGCTGTCAACGATATCTAACATATCCTCTTTAATCTCATCTTCAGGAAGCAGTCCCAGCACTTTACGCAGCTTCTGGGCTGCTTCTTTTACCTGATCTGCATATATAGTCTTAGAAAGGTCTGTCACATCATGATTTAACATGTATGCAGCATAATCCAGAATACGGTGTCTTAATTCAACAGCACATTTCTTGCAGGCCATACCTGATACATAGGTCTGTCTGGAAGCATAAGCACCTGTATCAAATGGCGTAAGGTCTGTATCCTGTGTAGATACGATAAATATCTTATCAAAGGAAATACCAGTGGTCTCAGATGCCATCTGGCTAAATACAGTATCTGCGCCCTGACCGATCTCTGTAGCACCCATGGATACCTGCATGGAGCCGTCCTGGTTTAATACCATACGTACAGAAGATGTCTCAAGTGAGATCGGATGTACACCTGTCTTGTAACAGAAAATAGACATTCCCACACCACGTCTTACAGGACCGGTCTGGTTTGCATACTCTTTTCTCTTTTCATCCCAGTGGATGTATTTCTTTCCTGCTTCCATACATTTCTTTAAGCCATATGTATGGAATGTAATACCATTTGCAGGATCTACGAAACCGTCTTCCATACAGTTCTTCATACGGAATTCATAGGGATCCATGCCAATAGCTGTTGCCATATCATCTGTAAGACATTCTGCAAACCATGCTGCCTGTGGGATACCATATCCACGCATAGCACCGGCAGTCGGTGAAGAAGTATAAACAGTCCAGCAGTCAATCTCAGCACCTAAACGGTCTCTGTACAGATCCTTAAATACGTTTCCGCAGTTAGCGCAGATTGCATGGCCATGGGAAGCATAACCTCCGTTGTTTGCATAAGCGTCTAACTGTCTTGCAAGAACCGTACCGTCCTTTGTTACCAGACCACGGCATACACCTTCGATGGCGTGACGGGTTCTGGTTCCGGAAATGGTCTCCTCACGGCTGATCTCCAGTCTTACAGGTCTTCCGCCTACGCTCATTGTCAGGAACGCATTTAACGGTTCATACAGCACATCCTGCTTATTTCCAAATCCGCCGCCGATATATGGCTTGATAATACGGACTTTACCGATCGGAATACCCAACGCCTGCGCTGTACAGCGGCGTACAATATGCGGGATCTGGGTAGAAGAAACAACGGTTACTTTTCCGTTTACATCTACATAAGCCCAGGAAACAGGAAGTTCGATATGGCAGTGGGAAATACGTGGTGTATCGTATACTTCATTGATCTTCACCAGATCTTCCTCTTTATATTTTTCTTTTGCCTGTTTTAAGCCGTCTTCAAAGGTAAAATCCTTTGGTCCCATAGTCATATGGGAGTGAACGATCACATTATCTTTACGGATATCCGGATGCAGTGGTGTTGCCCCCGGTGCCATAGCTGCCTTTACGGTAACGATCGGCTCATATTCCTCATATTCTACCTTTACCAGACGGGCTGCCTGTGCAGCTGCCACCTCATTTTCAGCTACAACTGCTGCAATATCATCTCCATACAGCCTTACTCTCTGGTTTAATACTCTTCTGTCGCAGATATCCTGATGCTTTGCCTCTACGCTCCATGGATGACCTGCAGTTGGAAACTGGCAGTCCGGTGCGTCAAAGCAGGTAAGGATCTTTACAACACCAGGTACCTTTAATGCTTCTGTAAGATCAAAGCTTTTTACAAGACCATTTGCAATAGTAGAATGGATCACCTTTCCATGAAGGATATCCCTTGGCTCTAAATCTGCGCTGTATTTCGCTTCGCCAGTTACTTTTCCATATGCATCAACACGGTTCAATCCCTGACCTACAACTTTCATAAACGCTTCCTCCTTTACTAACCTTATGTTCTCCCGGAATCTTTCTGTACTTAATCATGTGAGAAGTTTTTTGTCTGCTGTACCTGAGAGGACAGCCCCTATCTGATGAAAAACAGCCCTTTCCACTTCCCTATTTTGACCTGCCAAACCCCATCGCAGATGCTTACAGGATAACTACGGAAAATGTACCCTGAGGGTAGAAAAAAAGAGCTGACTACATAAACTATGTAGTCAACTCTTAAGGTAGTTGGTAGAGACTCTGGGCCGATCCCCAGGATATACATATCAGACAATTGGTTTATTTGATTGTCTTTATTATATATCTAACTATTTTTTTAGTCTAGATTGAAATTTCTCAAAAATATTTTATTGTATTTGTGCATATTGCACAATTTTATGTAGTTTTTATTAATGATTAATCGCTATTCTCAACAAAAAATAACGAATTTCTTTCATTTTGTCTACTCCAGAGCCTGCCGGATATCCTCAATAATATCGTCTGCACCTTCAATACCTACACTAAGGCGGATCATAGACGGGTCTACGCCTGCTTCTACTAACTGCTCATCTGTCAGCTGTCTGTGGGTATGGCTTGCAGGATGAAGAACAGCTGTACGGGAGTCAGCCACATGAGTCTCAATGGAGCACAGCTTTAACTTATCCATAAAGTCTGCTGCGCCCTTTCTTCCGGACTTTAAGCCAAAAGAGATAACGCCGCAGGTACCGTTTGGCATGTATTTCTTTGCCAGCTCGTAGTACTTATCTCCCTCCAGTCCCGGATAGTTGACCCAGGCAACATCTTCCCTGGATTTTAAGTAAGTAGCTACCTTTAAGGCATTTTCACAGTGCTTTGGCATACGAAGGTGCAGTGTTTCCAGTCCTACATTGATCAGGAAAGCATTCTGCGGGGACTGGATGGATCCCAGATCACGCATCAGCTGGGAAGTTGCCTTTGTGATATAAGCCAGTTTTCCAAACTTCTGTGTATAGATAATGCCATGATAAGACTCATCCGGCTCTGTTAAACCGGTAAACTTATCATGATGGGCTTCCCAGTCAAAGTTTCCACTGTCTACGATACAGCCGCCTACTGTCATAGCATGTCCATCCATGTACTTGGTGGTACTGTGGGTAACAATATCTGCGCCCCACTCAAACGGACGGCAGTTGATCGGGGTTGCGAAGGTATTGTCCACGATCAGAGGTACACCATGCTCATGAGCTACCTTTGCAAACTTCTCAATATCCAGAACTGTTAAAGCCGGGTTTGCAATGGTCTCAGCAAATAATGCCTTTGTATTTGGACGGAAAGCTGCTGCCAGCTCTTCTTCTGTTGCATCCGGGCTTACCAGAGTGCATTCTACGCCCATTTTCGGGATCGTAACCGTAAACAGGTTGGTGGTTCCGCCGTAGATTGCTGCAGAGCTGACTACATGGTCACCTGCCTGGCATAAGTTCATGATCGCATAGAAGTTAGCTGCCTGACCGGAAGAGGTAAGCATAGCGCCTACGCCACCTTCCAGAGCGCAGATCTTTGCTGCTACTGCGTCATTGGTTGGATTTGCCAGTCTTGTATAAAAATAGCCATTTTCCTCTAAGTCAAACAGACGTCCCATCTGTTCGCTTGTAGTATATTTAAAAGTAGTACTCTGATAGATTGGAAGCTGTCTGGGCTCTCCGTTTTTCGGCTGCCAGCCGCCCTGGATACAAATGGTATCTAATGATTGTTTCTTTTCCATGTTCCTTCTCCTTGTATGAGTTTAATGGCTTGCGAAAAACAAATGTCTGCTACGCAGCCGCTTATTTTTCTCTGCACTCATTCCATTATAAATCACTCATACAGGTGCTTCAACCAACCGTTTTGGTCTGTTAGTCAATGGTACAGCAGCAAAAAGGCCCTGCAGCCGCAGAGCCTAAACAGTTTATTTTTCAATTTTATCCATTATTAAGAATTCACATACACATACACGATCCCGGACACGATCAGGTAAAACCAGGTAGTAGGATTGGAAAACCATGTTGTAAAGAAAGACAACATCATGTACATGGCGATCTGGGCGTAGATCACATGACCGGCGGGGCAGGTGAGTTTTCTTCTGAAACGTCCCAACAGATAGCAGACACCCCCTAAAAGACCGCCGAAAAATACCATTCCCACAACACCAAAATCATAAAACGCATCATAAAACAGTGTTACTGTAGTCAGTTCTTCTTTTGTCACAAACAGTGGAAAATCTGCCAGTGACGGGAAGATAAATTTAAGTCCTGTCAGCGCCCATAACGGGAACAGTCCCTTAAGTCCAAAGGAGAAATGTTTTAACTCCGCTGCCATACAATTAAAGTTGTCATAGTTATTAGCGATATACATATATGGCTGAGTGATAAAAATCGGCATATGGCTATTCTTCATCTCAAAAATGCCGTTTAAGTACTCGACGCTATGGCTGCGAAGCACAGTCAAGGCAACATAAGCCGGGATCAGTGCCACAAACAACACTCCCACATAAACCAGGCTGAAGCTTCCTGTCATGGAAATGTAGGTAAATACAGCCATTCCCACTGCAAGGATCAGCTGGAAACGGGAAACGCATAACAGCGGGATCATCACTGCCACAATATCACAGATCACTGCCAGCCAGAAGCCCTTGTATCTTACCAGTCCTCTTCCTCTTCTTGCCATCATCAGACAGTATACAACGGAAAGACTTGGGACCAGTACGCAGGATACAGTAAAGTAATGGATCCCTTTAATATGAAAATAAGAATATGCATGTGGTACGCCATAGGAAAACATCGGCACAAAGCCCAGTCTCCATGCTTCAAAAGCAAAGGCCAGGATAGAAACCAGAGTGATCACTGCCATGGAGATCAGAATACGGTTTGCCTGTAAAGGGGAGTCAGCAGATGAATAATATTTGTATACAGAACCCATATCCGCTGCACTCCAGCCGTCATACAATCTGGTCAGCACCTCAAATACCCACCAGAATGCCATAACTGCCAGAAAGAAGCTGATCCATGTAATAAGCAGCCAGTCCGTCTGCAGATAGGAAAGCTTAAAGCAGGAAATTCCCTGCCCTCCTACAAAAAACAGACAGAACAGACCTCGCAGGTGGATCAGGTTTCCTGTCCGGATATAATCTCTGATATACAGCCATACTGCTGCTCCAACTAAAACAAGGCCGGACAGCACATATAAGTGCTGCCAGGCCAGAATAAAACTGATTCCATAACAAATAAGATAAACTGCCATTAACCTGTAATCTTCTCCACAAACTTTCTCATGTAGTCTTCTACTTCTGCTGTTGTTGCAAAGCTCATAGCCTTGTCAGCTACTGCCTGAAGTTCTTCTACACTGTATTCTGTTACCATCTTTCTTGCGCGCAGGATGGCGGATGCGCTCATACTGAATTCATTTAAACCAAAGGCAAGTAACAGCGGGATCATCATCGGATCACTGGCTGCTTCACCACACATACCTACCATAATGCCTGCTTCACGTCCGCATGCGATAATGTGGCGGATGCTTCTGAGTACTGCAGGATTGAAGGTAGAGTACAGATAGGATACCTTCTTGTTTCCTCTGTCTACTGACATGGTATACTGGGTCAGGTCATTGGTACCGATACTGAAGAAATCTGCCTCTTTTGCAAAGATATCTGCGATCAGGGAAGCGGCTGCTGTCTCTACCATGATACCTACCTGGATGTCTTTCTTGTATGCAATGTTCTTTTCATCTAATTCAGCCTTGATCTCTTCAATCAGTGCTTTTGCCTCTCTTAACTCGTCAATGCAGGTTACAAGAGGGATCATAATACGGATATTGCCATATGCGCTGGCTCTTAAAAGGGCACGCAGCTGTGGCTTGTAAATATCCTCTTTTCTGTCCAGGCACAGACGGATGGCACGATAGCCCAGGAATGGGTTCTCATCCTTTTCCAGTCCCATATACGGGATCTCTTTGTCACCGCCGATATCTAATGTACGGATGATCACCGGCTTGCCGTTTAATGCAATAGCTACTTTCTTGTATGCTTCAAACTGCTCTTCTTCTGTAGGCATGGCAGTACGGTCCATAAACAGGAACTCGGTACGGAACAGACCAACGCCTTCTCCATCGTACTGTAACACCTTGTCCACATCTTCCGGTTTACCGATATTGGCAACGATCTCTACCTGTACGCCGTCTTTTGTAACAGAAGGCTGTCCAATGTATTTTTCCAGTTCTTTTTTGTCTTTTAAGAACTGGCTTCTCTTTTCTTCGTATTCTTTTTCAACAGAAGCCTCCGGATTTACAAATACCTCTCCGGTGCTTCCGTCAAGGACTACACTGTCTCCGTCCTTTACTGCATCCATCAGGCCATTTACTGCAACTACTGCCGGGATCTCCAGTGCCCTTGCTAAAATAGCGCTGTGTGAGGTTTTTCCTCCCAGCTCTGTTACGATACCGGAAACATTTTCCGGATTGATGCCTGCTGTCATGGACGGGGTCAGATCCTTTGCTACCAGTATGCTTCCCTTTGGCAGTAAAGATACATCTACAGACTCCAGACCCATTAATGTACGCTGCATACGCACTTTGATATCCCTCATATCCGTAGCGCGCTGCTGCATCAGTTCGTCTCCCATAGACGCAAACATATCTGCATACATATTGCACACATTTTCAATAGCAAACTCACAGTTTACCTTGTCATTTTTCACGCTATTTTCAATCTCCCCTGTAAGCATGGGATCTGATAACAGCATCATGTGTCCCTGCATAATCTCTGCTTCCTTCTCTCCCACGCGGGAAGCCAGATCGTCTGCCATCTTCTGTGTAGCTGCAATGGTCTTTTCCAGAGCCCCCTTAAAGCGCTGGATCTCAGCCTCTGCATCTGCTACCTCATTTCTTGTGATCACTAATTCTGCTTCTTCTACGATCACAGCTTTGCCAATGCCAATACCGGCAGAAGCACTTGTTCCCTTAAACATATGTGTGTCCTCCTTATTAATTTATGGTTTACTCCCCTAATCCGTCCTCCACAATTTTGATCATTGCTGCAAGAGCTTTTTCCTCATCAGGGCCGGTACAGTTAAATTCGATCTCTTCTCCGCATTTTACACATGCTCCAAGCACACTGAGCACACTTTTTGCATTTGCTGTCACATTGCGTACCTTAAAAGAGATTTTTGATTTATAAAGCAGAGCCTCTTTGCAAAGGATGCCTGCAGGTCTTAAATGAAGACCGGATGGGTTCTTGATCACTGTTGTTCCACTTACCATATTTATTCTCCTGATTTCCCGCAGCATATAAACTGCCTTTTTTCTTCTTTTCCCCTTAATTAATGACTTGTTTCAGCCGCTGTTGTATGATTGGATGCACCGGAGCTGCTTTCAGCTGCTGTTGTCTCCCTTGTACTGCTTCCTGTCTCTTCCTGAGTAGGTGCCGGTACAGTATCTCCCGGTTCCCTGTCATGGACAATGATCTGAAGATCATCCTGACTTACCAGTTCATAAGCTGCACCCAGTTCAAATGTAACAGTTCCAGGATGGGTTCCAGGTCCCATATCGCTTACATCTACCTCTGCCTCTAAATCATCATCGGTCAGCTGGTCTAAATCTTCCTGTAAGCCCTTGATGCTTAAACGGATAGCATCTCTGTCATACTGGTAACTGTAACGGCTGGAAGCGCCTACCTGGCGGATCTTGCTTGTTTTTAACTCAATGGTCCTGGTCTCTAAAGGCTCTACCTTTAAAGTCACATGGATCTTGCTGTTAGAGTCTGCCAGTTCTACATTTTCCGGAAGATATTTGTTTAAATCAATGATCACTTCTTTGTCTGCAGAAGCACCGTCCATATTTAACTCTGACTTAGGAATGTTGATGGCATTGATCTCTGCCAGATCAGACTTAAGTCCTACTACATCTACGGAATTTACATTACTCTCGATCCCTGTAAAACGGTATCCGTCTGCAACTCTTCCCTCTGTCTCAAAATTCAGCCCCAGAGTCTTTACTTTTAAAATAGAAAGTGTGTAATCTGCCTCCGACCGGCTTAAAGTCACACGATCATCCAGAGTGATCTTATTACGGTTCGCATCAAAGCACTGGATCTGGGCTGTACCGGAAAGATCAGAGTTTGCACCGTCTAAACGAATGGTGATACCAACGGTACTGATCCGTCCTACCTGTGATTCAGGTCCGCTTACATAAATACTGGTAGGCACGATATTGACGGTTCCCTCTCTGTACCCGGACTCGGTCTTTCCCTCTGTATAGGCAGTCAGGTCAAACTTTTTCTGCTGTACATCTTCCGTAGTCACACGGATCACCATAGGTTTTGCTGTTACAGCATCTACTTTATTATTCTTTACATCTACCTTAACAGGAACTGCTCCTGTAGGCTCGTACATATCTGCCAGATCGATATAGGCCCGGAAGTCAGAAGCAGAAATACTTCCTGCATCCAGTGTACGCACTTTGTATGCTACCGTCACTGTCGTGCGGTTGTCGATCAGTTCATAGGTTTTTCCGTTTGTGGAAAGCACGTCTTCGTTCAGCACCTCCAAAGGTACTTCCTTGGTAGCAGTTACATCCGGGTTGGAAATGTTGGTCACTGCCAGCCACACAAAAAAGGCAAGGAAAACGGAAAGTATCTTTAGTTTTAAGTTATTTGTCAGCTTTTTTCCCATTGATCAGCCTTCCCTTCCATATCTTAAACCGGTTGGAAGAAACCGGCTCTTCTTTCATCAGTCCGGAAAGAATATTCCGAAGTGCCTCTGCTGTTGGAACACTGCGGAGCATTCCTCCTTCTGCAACAGATACCCGTCCTGTTTCCTCAGAAACAACAATGGTAAGGCTGTCTGTTGTCTCGCTGACACCTACTGCTGCACGGTGTCTGGTTCCCAATGCCTTATTAATAGACATATTGTCAGAAAGAGGCAGGTAACAGGTAGCCGCTGCCACCCGGTTTCCGCGGATCACCACCGCTCCGTCATGAAGAGGTGTATTGTGTTCAAAAATATTGATAAGAAGCTGGCTTGTGACCAGTCCGCTGATCTCAATACCGGTCCTCTCGATCTCCTTTAAGGAAGTTCCTCTTTCAATGACCATTAAGGCTCCTGTTTTCACCTTTGCCATCTCAAAAGTAGCACGTACCAGTTCATTGACTGTGCGGTCATTAAATTCCTGACTGCTCTTTCCGTCATCCTGAGCCAGAATACCGGATAACAGGTTCGGCTGCCTAACTGTTCCAGTGCTTTTCGCAGTTCCGGCTGGAAAACGACCAGAAATGCCGTTACTGCGATCGTTGTAATATTTTTAAGGATCCAGACAATGGTATCCAGACGTAAAAGGACCGCCACAATGGCAAATACCATGATCGTTAAAAGTCCCTTCAGTAAGGTCCATGCCCTTGTATTTTTTATCCAGAAAAGGATCTCATATACCAGGAATGAGATAATCGCTATCTCAAACAAATTCCGGAGGGAGATCCTTGGCAATAGCGTCAGCCAGGATGAGGCTTTCATCATAAGTTCTGTTAAGATTTCCACCTGTTATCATCCTCCTTTGGTCATATATACTTTTATACTTACTTATGTTCTTTCACTTTTGTACTTCGCTTTCTTGTGCTGATACGCTGTACTTTTACGTCCGTACTGCTCACGGTCATCTTGGGAACTGCTTTTACATAGTAATAATAATCATCATCTTCAAACTGCACATATTCTGTACAGGTATAATCTACAGAAAAGAAAAAGAAATTGTAGATCATAGCCAGCACCACAGACACGAGCAGGCCAAAGATCAGTGTTCCGGCCGATACAGACACACCAAATACAAAATCACCTACAAAAATAACCAGCAGCTGGGCTACTGTTCCTACCACAATAGCTATAACCCAGGCATAGTCCACAGAAAGTCTGTGGATCAGATATACCACTATAATGCCAACTGCACAGGCAGCGATCATTATCATCATAGTCTGGTTAAAGCATACAGACCGGATGATCTGGCTGTAACGCTGGACGATATCCACATTTCCTTCTCCTGTAAGGACACCTGCATTCTGGCGTATATACATCAGAAGATAGTAGAGAAAAACGCCGCAGCTCACTGGTATCACAGATATCAGGCTGCCTCCCAG
>OGCN01005151.1_pt1 | contig 10583 bp, 10 predicted proteins | sample 1570181 | NCBI WGS metagenome assembly OGCN01 (sample SAMEA4370584, study PRJEB24528) | human gut metagenome | reverse complement strand
TCGGTAGACTGGATACACGCTACCGGCTGCCGCGTCATTAATCTTCTGTGCAAAGGTTCGCTGAAGCATTGCACATGTCAGTTGAGAAAGACCCCTGAAGAACATATCGAGGATATTATTGGCGTAGTGAATTATGCCAATGAGCAGGATATGGAGGTGAATATTTATCTGGAAGACTGGAGCAACGGGATGAAAGATTCTCCGGAGTATGTCTTCCAGATGGTGGATGCACTGATGCACACGAATATCAAACGGTATATGTTGCCTGATACATTGGGTGTGCTGAATCCGTTGCAGGTCATCGAATATATGCGGAAGATGGTGAAGCGCTATCCGCATGCTCACTTCGATTTCCATCCGCATAATGACTACGACCTGGCAGTGAGCAATGTGCTGGCTGCCGTGCTGAGTGGTGCGAAGGGACTTCATACCACGATCAACGGTCTGGGCGAACGTGCTGGTAATGCACCGTTATCCAGTGTGCAGGCCATTCTGAAAGATCATTTCAATGCTATCACTAACATTGACGAAGGCCGTCTGAATGAAGTCAGCCGGGTGGTTGAATCTTATTCGGGTATCGCCATAAACCGATTGTAGGTGAAAATGTGTTCACGCAGGTAGCGGGGGTGCATGCCGATGGAGACAATAAGAGTAACCTTTATTGCAACGACCTGTTACCCGAGCGTTTCGGACGTAAGCGGGAGTATGCACTGGGTAAGAACAGTGGTAAGGCGAACATCCGTAAGAATCTGGAAGATCTGGGACTGACGCTGGATGAGGATTCCATGCGTAAGGTGACGGAACGGATTATCGAGTTGGGTGACAAGAAAGAACTGGTTACCCAGGAAGATTTGCCTTATATCGTTTCGGATGTACTGAAGCACGGAGTGATGAATGAGAAAGTGAAGCTGAAGACATACATCGTGAACCTTGCTTACGGTTTGAAGCCGATGGCTACGCTGAAGATTGAAATCAACGGGCAGGAGTTTGAAGAAAGTTCCAGCGGTGACGGTCAGTATGATGCTTTTGTGCGTGCCTTGCGTAAGATTTATAAAGTGACATTGGGACGTAAATTTCCCATGCTGACGAACTATGCCGTAACCATCCCTCCCGGCGGGCGTACCGATGCTTTTGTGCAGACAGTGATTACTTGGAGCTATGACGGCACGGTGTTCCGTACACGCGGACTGGATGCCGACCAGACGGAGGCAGCGATTAAAGCGACAATGAAGATGCTGAATATCATTGAGGATGACTATGAACTTAAAAAATCAGAATGATGAACCCAGTTGAGAAAAAGAAATCATTCTTTGAAAATCATCCGAAGGTGTGTTATGCGCTGTATGCAGTCTTGCTCTTTGCTTTCAATCTCTTTCTGCGTTGGAAGGATAGGGAATTGAGTGCGGACGAATATTTCATCTCTGCTATCAATACCCTTATACTAACAGCGGGTTTTGTGTGGGGCGACCGTTATCGTCGCAAAAATCTTGTGAATCAGAAGAAAATAGAAGAATACCTAAAAAATAAAGAAAACAATGGATTTTAAAATTGCAGTATTAGCCGGTGACGGCATTGGCCCGGAGATTTCCACCGTAGGTGTGGACGTAATGACCGCCGTATGTGAGAAGTTCGGACATAAAGTAAACTACGAATATGCCATCTGCGGTGCAGATGCTATCGACAAAGTGGGCGATCCGTTTCCCGAAGCTACTTATGAAGTTTGTAAAAACGCGGATGCTGTTTTGTTCTCGGCTGTAGGCGACCCGAAATTCGACAATGATCCTACTGCCAAAGTACGTCCCGAACAGGGTCTGCTGGCTATGCGTAAGACTGGGATTGTTTGCCAATATCCGTCCGGTACAAACTTTCAAATGTCTGCTCCATAAATCACCGCTTCGTGCAGAACTGGTGGATGGCGCAGATTTTCTTTGTATCCGCGAACTGACCGGCGGTATGTATTTCGGTGAGAAGTATCAGGACAACGACAAAGCGTATGATACCAATATGTACACTCGTCCGGAGATTGAACGTATTCTGAAAGTTGGTTTCGAGTATGCCATGAAACGTAATAAGCACCTCACGGTGGTAGATAAAGCCAATGTGCTCGCATCTTCACGCCTGTGGAGACAGATTGCCCAGGAAATGGCACCGCAATATCCTGAAGTGACTACGGACTATATGTTCGTGGACAATGCAGCCATGAAGATGATTCAGGAGCCTAAATTCTTTGATGTAATGGTTACCGAAAATACATTCGGTGATATCCTTACGGATGAAGGTTCTGTAATCAGTGGTTCTATGGGATTGCTTCCTTCGGCTTCTACAGGCGAAAGCACTCCTGTATTCGAACCGATCCACGGTTCATGGCCACAAGCTAAAGGTTTGAACATCGCTAACCCGTTGGCGCAAATCCTTTCGGCTGCCATGTTATTCGAATATTTCAATTTGCTGGAAGAAGGCGCATTGATTCGCAAAGCTGTAGATGCTTCTTTGGATGCTAACGTCCGTACACCGGAAATTCAGGTAGAAGGTGGTGCGAAGTATGGTACCAAAGAAGTAGGAGCATGGGTGGTAGATTATATCAAACGTAGCTAATCTTCGGCAAATACGGCTTCGCAATGTTCGCCCGGAACTTCAAACTCCAGGGTGGCATGACCGATACCGAAATCTTCAAGCCGGTGGCGGATAAGGTGTTTCACCTCTTGCATACCTTCCGGTTGCTTTAAAACAATATGGGCTGTCAGTGCATTCTCTGTGGTGCTGATGGCCCATATATGTATATGGTGAACGTCATCAACACCGGGAAGGGCACGGATGGCTTTTACTACTTTTTGACTGTCTATACTTGTGGGTACGCCATCCAGCGTTAGGCGAAGACTGTCATGCAGTAAATTCCACGTAGAGATGAGAATGACAACAGCCACAATCAGACCGATAATCGGGTCGATAATATACCAGCCGGTCCGGCTGATAACGATACCTGCCACTAATACTCCCACTGATACCAAAGCATCTGCCGCCATATGCAGATAAGCTCCTTTTACGTTCAGGTCTTTTTCCTTATCTTTCATAAAGAGGAAAGCCGTGAATGCATTGATAAGTACCCCCACACCCGCTACCCAAGCAATAGCTCCACCGGGAACAACTGCCGGATTATTCAGCTTATGAATACTTTCGATGACAATGGCGCCTACAGCTACCAGCAAAATGACTGCATTAAGCAAGGATACCAGGATTGTACTTTTTTTATAACCATACGTATATCGTTCATTGGCTTTGACTTTGGCCAGACGGAAAGCCAGCAATGCCAGCACGAGACTGACTACATCGCTTAAATTGTGTCCTGCATCGGAAAGCAGCGCGAGGGAATCGAACCAGAAACCGGCTGCAAACTCTATGACGACAAAAGCTAAATTGAGAACAATGCCTATAATAAATGCCTTGTTCAGCGACTCTGCGTTGATGGCATGGCTATGCTGATGTGAATGTTCGTGTGACATATATTTAATAAGGTGTAAGAGTTCTATAAATTTTATTATGCAAATTTACGTGATAGAAATGTAACACTTGAGCAGCGAAATAGTTTTTTATCTATCTTTGCTTAGAAACGAAGATAAGCTGTACCTCTGCATAAAAAATGAACGAGTTCATTTTATTCTGCTTTCGGTTTGCATTATCTTTGTACAAAGATACCTGCAAGTGAGGATATTTAATAATTAGATTGTTATGGCAAAAATAGCAAAGAACCTGACGGAACTTATCGGTCGCACTCCGCTTATGGAATTAGCGGAATACAGTCGTAAATATGGACTGAAACAGAATATTATCGCAAAGTTGGAAGCGTTCAATCCGGCTGGGAGTGTGAAAGATCGTGTGGCGCTTGCCATGATCGAAGATGCAGAAGCGCGCGGAGCACTGAAGCCCGGTGCGACGATTATAGAGCCTACCAGTGGAAATACCGGTGTGGGACTGGCGATGGTTGCTACAATCAAAGGATATCACCTGATGCTCACGATGCCCGAAACCATGAGTATAGAGCGTCGTAATCTGCTGAAAGCACTGGGTGCTGAAATTGTACTGACAGATGGATTGACCGGTATGGCAGGCTCCATTGCAAAAGCGCAGGAGTTGAGGGCGTCTATTCCTGGTTCAATCATCCTTCAACAATTTGAAAATCCTTCTAACGCACAGATTCATACGCTCACTACAGGTGAAGAAATCTGGACGGATACGGACGGAAAAGTGGATGTCTTTGTAGCCGGAGTGGGAACAGGCGGAACTATCTGTGGAGTGGCACGTGCCTTGAAAAAACATAATCCGGATGTGTATATTGTTGCCGTAGAACCGGAATCATCTCCTGTATTGGAAGGCGGAGTGGAAGGGCCACATCGTATTCAGGGAATCGGAGCCAATTTTATTCCTGCTATTTATGATGCCTCCGTTGTAGATGAAGTGCTTCCTGTGCCCGATGATGAAGCAATTCGTGGCGGACGCGAGTTGGCGTCTACCGAAGGATTACTGGCGGGCATATCTTCCGGTGCAGCTGTATATGCAGCGCGTTTGCTGGCACAACGTCCGGATTTTGCGGATCAGAAGATTGTAGTTCTTCTGCCTGATACGGGAGAGCGTTATCTGTCGACAGAGCTGTTTGCATTTGAAACTTATCCTCTGGATTAGTTATCCTTATTAAACGTTTCGTTGCATATTAGGGAACAAAATGTTTCCTCGTGTGGAACAAATAGTTTCAAGCGATGAAACCAGCAGTTTCTCGGTGTGAAACCAGGAGTTTCAAGCAATGAAACTAATAGTTCCAAGTAATGAAACTAACGGTTTCAAGTAATGAAACAAATGATTCCCTTCCTTGAAACATAATCTTTAAATAAATTAAAAATGAAGAAGTCTATTCTTTCTTTCCTTGTATATATAATAGGTGTATCTCCTGTGTTTGCCCAAGCTTACCAGGAACTTGCGGACCGTGCCATTGCTTGTACGGAACAAGATAGTCTGGCACAGGCGGAAAATTATATCCGCCAGGCTTTGAAACTGGAACCTGCTAATCCGCATAATGCCTTATTGTTTTCTAATCTCGGTACTATCCAACGTCGGCAACGGGATTATGATCAGGCTTTAGAATCTTACACGTATGCCTTGAACATTGCTCCACGGGCTGTTCCCATTCTCTTGAATCGTGCCGCACTGAATCTTGAAATGGGACGGAATGAGCAGGCACGTGTAGACTATTCTTTGGTGCTGGATCTGGAAAAGGATAATCGGGAAGCACTCTTGATGCGTGCCTATATTTATGTGACTCAGCGCGATCTCAAATTTGCCCGGGCAGATTATGAACGATTACTGAAGCTCGATCCTCAGAATTATAATGCCCGTTTAGGACTCGCCACTCTGGAGCAAAAAGATGGAAACTTACAGAAAGCCTTGGAGATATTGAATAAGATGCTGGTAGAAGATCCGCAGGATGCAGCCTTATACGTAGCACGTGCAGGAATAGAACAGGATATGCAGCATGTTGATCTGGCAATGATTGATCTGGAAGAAGCTCTAAAATTGAATCCTTCGCAGACGGAAGCCTATCTGATGCGCGGACAGATTTATCTGTCCCAGAAGAAGAAAAATTTGGCAAAGCAGGATTTTGAGAAAGCAATGTCTCTTGGAGTGCCGCAGGCGGATCTCAGGGGATTGCTACAGCAATGCAAATGATAAGTGGTTTACATCTTTAGTATATTATTTATACCATAAGAAATTCCGCAAACGGGTTGTTAAACGTATTTCTTGATTAACTCGACAAAATCCTTCCCGTATTTCTTCTTTTTATATTCACCGATTCCGCTGATATTGCCGAATGCTTCCATTGTAATAGGGCGGGCAGTGCTGAGTAAATGCAATACCTTGTCGGACAGTACAATATAGGCCGGTAGTGCTTCTTGATCTGCAAGCCTTTTCCGTAACGCACGCAGGGCTTCGAAAAGTTCTTCACTTTCCGTGTTCGGTAACCCCAATGGTAGCTCTCTGACCGGAATGGTTGATTTTTTCTTTCGTCCTTTGGCGGGTGCGAACTCTTCACGCCGGATTACTGCCAACCGTGCTTGTGCCCGCCCGAAGAGGACATCACTACCGCTACTTGTTATTTTCAGATGGTTGTTTTCGTTGTATGCTATTTCAAAATAACCCAGTTGTAGCATTTGTAACAAGTAGTCCTGCCAGTCACGGGCAGGAACTTCACGTCCGGCACCGAAAGTTTTCAGTTGCTGGTAGCCTTTCTCCGATACATCCGGAGTATTATTTCCGCGCAAGATATCTACAAGAATACTCGTGCCGATCTGCTGTTCCGTACGGACGATAGCACTTAGAGCTTTTTGTACAATCACAGTTCCGTCAAAACGTTGGGGTGGATTCTTGCAGACATCACAGTTCCCGCAATCCTCTGTAGTGGCTTCACCGAAATAACTCAACAGGATGCGACGCCGGCAAACATCAGCTTCAGCATATTGTTGCATACGTTGTAACTTCTCTAGGTTGATACCTTGTTGACCGCTTTCCGTCGCAAACTTGGTTAATAGAATGAGGTCGGCCAGAGAATAAAATAAGAGAGTATCACTTGGCAACCCATCTCGTCCGGCACGCCCGATCTCCTGGTAAAAACTCTCTATACTCTTAGGCAGATTGTAATGGATGACCCAGCGCACATTACTTTTATCAATTCCCATACCGAAAGCAATCGTGGCACAAACTATTTGTACACGGTCGTTGATGAAATCATCCTGTGCTTCATCCCTTCGGGCGGAGGATAATCCGGCATGATAAACGGCTACACGGAGCCCTTGCTTTTGCAGCATCTGTGCTACTGTCTCCGTTTTGCTGCGACTCATGCAATAGATGATGCCGCTTTCACCGCGATGGCGATTAATGAAATCCAGTATGGCTTTACTCTTTTCTTTCTGTTGGTATCCCCGTTTTACGGTAAGACTCAGGTTGGGGCGGTCGAAAGAAGAGATGAAAACCTTCGGCTGGTTGAGGTGTAACTGCCGTACAATATCTTCACGTGTAATTTTATCTGCTGTAGCTGTAAGAGCTATGACCGGAATATTTGGAAACATCTCGCGTATGAATCCCATTTGTGCATATTCCGGACGGAAATCATGCCCCCATTGTGAAATACAATGCGCTTCATCGATGGCAAATAATGAGATGTGCATATCTCTTAAAAGATAGTTGGCTTCTGCTATTAATTTCTCAGGCGAAATGTAGAGTAATTTCAGCTTTCCTTCCATGCAAGAACGGCGTAGGGCGGCATTTTCCGTCTCGTCGTTACTGCTGTTCAGAGCACCCGCAGCTACACCGTTGGCACAAAGTGATTCCACCTGATCTTTCATCAGGGAAATTAAAGGGGAAACTACGACGGCAGTTCCTTCGCATAACAGGGCCGGAAGCTGGTAACAAATGGACTTTCCACCTCCGGTAGGCATCAATACCAAGGAATCTTTTCCGGCCAGTAATGTGCGGATAATCTCTTCTTGTAAGGGGCGGAAACTATCGTAACCAAAATATCGTTTAAGCGTCTGTATCATTTTCGTTGATAAAGTTTTATCCTGCAAAGGTACATTAATTATTGTATATAAAACAAGCTGATAAACGTATTCATTTTATATCATAACCTCTTTTGCAAAAGTTAAAGTTTCTTATTAAATCGGCTTAAAGACTACTTTTCAACCTTTTTCGTTGTTTATAGATCAAAAATATGTACGAGAAAAGTTGCGTATTAGAAAAAAATGTCAGACTTTTGTAAAGTCTAAAGGAAAATCCTTCGGGCTTTCATTTTTTAACAAACCCTAACCAGTTAATTCAAATGAGTGATTTAGAAAACAAGAATCAGGAAGCGGCTACAAAGAAGCGCCCCTATAACCTGAGAGAGAAAAAAGAGAAGAATGCTGCTTACCGCTCGTTGATTCGTCCGGAATTGGCAGATGAATTGTATGACAAGATATTGAATATCGTGGTTGTGCAGAAGAAGTACAAAGATCCCGATTACTCGGCTAAAGACTTGGCGAAAGAGTTGAAAACCAACACTCGCTATCTGTCTGCTGTAGTAAATTCTCGTTTTGGTATGAACTATTCATGCCTATTGAATGAGTACAGAGTAAAAGATGCTAAGCATTTATTGACGGACAAGAGATATGCCGACAAGAATGTAGAGGAAATTAGCACGATGGTAGGTTTTGCCAACCGTCAGTCTTTCTACGCTGCATTTTACAAAAATGTAGGTGAAACTCCTAACGGATATCGCAAAAAACACGCAGATAAAAAACAATAATTCTGCGTATAACAATGTATAAAAAGGAAATATTCCGGAGCAACTGTTTCGGAATACTTCCTTTTCGTCTTTTCTAAATACCAACTCACATATCTCCCGACACATGAAGAAACAACTAATAGCATGTGCCGCTTTTGCATTGCTGACAGCTTGTAGCGGCTCGAAGACAACAACTGCCGAGGCAGATAAATTTGATTATACAGTGGAACAATTTGCAGACTTACAAATATTACGTTACCGGGTTCCCGGTTTCGAGAACTTGTCGCTCCAACAGAAAGAGCTGGTGTATTACCTTACGGAAGCTGCTTTGCAGGGCCGTGACATTCTCTTCGATCAAAATGGAAAATATAACCTGCGCATTCGTAGAACGTTGGAAGCAGTTTATACAGGATATAAAGGTGACAAAAATACGCCTGATTTTAAGGCGATGGAAGTGTACCTTAAACGTGTGTGGTTCTCTAATGGCATTCACCACCATTATGGCTCTGAGAAGTTCGTGCCTGGTTTTGCTCCCGAATTTTTCAAAGAGGCTATGCTGAGTGTAGATGCCTCTACATTGCCGCTGGCTGAAGGACAAACCGTGGAGCAATTATGTGATGAATTATTTCCGGTTATTTTTGATCCAGCTGTGATGCCGAAACGCGTGAACCAGGCAGCAGGAGAGGACTTAGTGCTGACTTCTGCTTGCAACTATTATGACGGTGTGACGCAGAAAGAAGCTGAAGACTTCTATAATGCAATGAAAGACCCGAAAGATGAAATGCCTGTTTCTTACGGTCTGAACAGTCGTCTGGTGAAGGAAAACGGCAAGATTCAGGAAAAGATCTGGAAAGTGGGTGGTTTGTACGGACAGGCTATCGATAAGATTGTATACTGGCTGAAGAAAGCGGAAGGCGTAGCTGAAAATCCGGAACAGAAGGCTGTGATTGCCGAACTGATAAAGTTTTATGAGACCGGTGATCTGAAGACTTTTGATGAATATGCTATCCTTTGGGTGAAAGATTTGAATTCCCTTGTGGACTTTGTGAATGGATTTACTGAAAGCTATGGTGATCCGTTGGGTATGAAGGCAAGCTGGGAATCATTGGTAAACTTTAAGGATATGGAAGCTACGCATCGTACTGAGATTATCAGTGGCAATGCGCAATGGTTTGAAGATCACTCTCCGGTAGATAAACAATTCAAGAAAGATGAAGTGAAAGGTGTTTCTGCCAAGGTGATTACTGCTGCTATTCTGGCCGGTGACCTTTATCCGGCAACGGCTATTGGTATCAATTTGCCTAACTCCAACTGGATACGTAGCCATCATGGTTCTAAATCTGTGACTATCGGTAATATTACGGATGCATATAATAAGGCGGCTCATGGCAACGGATTCAATGAAGAGTTTGTATATAGCGATGCCGAATTGCAGTTGATAGATAAATATGCCGATCTGACAGGCGAACTCCATACGGACTTGCATGAATGTTTGGGACATGGTTCCGGAAAGTTGCTTCCGGGAGTTGATCCGGATGCTTTGAAAGCCTATGGCTCCACAATTGAGGAAGCGCGTGCGGACTTGTTTGGTCTGTATTATGTAGCTGATCCTAAGTTGGTAGAATTGGGACTGACACCCAATGAAGATGCTTACAAAGCAGAATATTATACTTATCTGATGAACGGCCTGATGACACAGCTGGTTCGCATTGAACCGGGGAATAATGTGGAAGAAGCCCACATGCGTAATCGTCAGCTCATTGCCCGCTGGGTGTTTGAGAAAGGTGCGGCGGATAAAGTAGTAGAACTGGTGAAGAAAGATGGTAAGACTTATGTGGTGGTGAACGATTACGAAAAACTGCGTGAACTCTTCGGTGAATTACTGTCCGAGATCCAACGTATCAAATCAACAGGCGACTATCAAGGTGCTCATGATTTGGTGGAAAACTATGCAGTGAAGGTAGATCCGGCTTTGCATGCCGAAGTTCTGGAACGTTATAAGAAACTGAATCCGTACAAGGGATTTGTAAATCCGAAATATGAAGCAGTGGTAGATGCAGCCGGTAAGATAACCGATGTGAAGGTGACTTATGACGAAGGTTATGCAGAACAAATGTTGCGTTACAGTAAGGATTATTCTAATCTGCCTTCTATTAATAATTAACTATAAATCATTGTTTTGTGGATTTACATGAACAACTGAAAGAAATAAAGACACAGCTCCGCCTCTCTATGAACGGGGCTGTGTCTCAAAGTATGCGTGAAAAGGGACTGATCT
>OGCN01005137.1_pt1 | contig 10608 bp, 1 predicted proteins | sample 1570181 | NCBI WGS metagenome assembly OGCN01 (sample SAMEA4370584, study PRJEB24528) | human gut metagenome | reverse complement strand
TTTTATTGAATTTTCAAGGTGCACAGGCACTTATTCAAGTGCGAAGTTTGAGTTATTATGTTTATATTTTTTTTATGATGGCGACACAGTTTAGTCACAATTCTTTTTTATACTCTAAGTACATTATCCGAAAGGGTAATGGAACCTTTGTTTCAAGTGCATACTTGAAATTACAAAGCTTTTTCATACTCATACCGGGCAGCCCGAAACTGCCCGGCCCCCCTAAAACATTTTCTTTTATTTTGTATACCTACCATTCCCAAAATCAAAGGGCGAAAAGGACTGCCAAACCTTTTCGCCCTTTGATTTTGCTTATTATTTTGTATTCTCACGTTCTGTCATCTTTTTCCGTTCTGCACAAAGTGCTTAACAACGCCGCTGACAGCAGAAACAACACACACCAGACCAGAGTTCTCCGCTCATCCCCCATAGCCGGCAGCCGGATTCTCCACCGGCCATCCGGTCCCAGGTACAGCCATGCTGCTCCATTTGGTGAAGCCGGCTGATACCAGGCAAGAATCTTTCCAATCCGAAGCACAGGCTGGATTTCCGGTGTTTTCGGAATATCATGATCTGGTGTATACGGTATCTTCGGTTTTTCCGGTTCGTCCGGTCCTGGAGTATCCGGCTCCGGGGTCTCCGGTTCCGGCGTTTCTGGCTCCGGCTCTGGAATATCCGGTTCTTTCCGGTCCATGACGGTAACCTGATACTGTGCCTGTCCATTCCATGGATAGGGACTTACTCCCGTATCCGGTTCAAACTGCCACCGGATCACTTCCGGATTCAGGACATAGCCTTCCGGCTCCTTTATTTCACGCAATTCATACCAGTAAGGATGAATGGCTCCATTGTCCATAACCTCACCCACGGGCAGATCTGCTTTTTGTACCGGCGCGTTCAACTGCATCCGAAAGACCGGTTCTGCCTCAGCTTCCCGCTCTCCTGCCGCTTCTGTGTAGGCAGTCAGTTCAAATACCGTACCCTCCAGCGGATGACCAGATGAATCTGTTTTCTCCAGCTTCAGCCTGCCCGTTACCAGCCGGTCATTTACCCGGACTACCCGGATCTCCGGCTGCCATTCATATACAATCTGCACCGGCTCAAAGGTTGTGTAATACGCAGGACTCTGTTGTTCTGTCAGCCAGTAAGTCCCATCCGGCAGGCGCCGGATTCGGTGTGGCTTCAAGTCTCCCTCGGCATATCCATCCGGAATCCAGTGATTGATGGCATCCAGTTCCGTATACCGTCCATCGCTGCCGCTTACCCAGGAGTCAAACAGATAGCGGCTGTTCTTTGTCAGCCCGCCTGTTTCATCCGCCCGGTAAAGCGCCAGTCTGGCTCCGGCCAACTCTTTCTTTCCATTCTCATAGACTTTTGAGATCAGCAGAGTACCTTCCTCATTCTCTACCCGGTACAACTGAATTTCTCCTGTATCTGCTACCGTAACCAGCGTATCTTCCGCCCGCGAGAACCCCGGCGGCACTTCCGTTTCCACCAGCACATAACTGCTTCCGGCTGGCAGATAATCCAGCCTCTGTCTGTTTTCTAGGGTCAGATAAGTGCATGCATATGCATTCACATCTGGGAGTTTCTGCCAGTTGAACTGATACTCAAACCGGCACGGATGATCTGCCAGAGAATCCGTTTCTTTTGTCACGCCAATCCGGATCTGTGCTCCTGTTTCCATCTGATATAGAAATACAGTCTGCCGCGGATCCGTTGGATGGATCTGTTCTTTCTGGTATTCTGCCACAAATTCTGCCCGGTGCAGCACTTCCCCGGCATCCCACATCACACTGCTTCCCGGTGCTGCTCCATGTTCCAGGTACATCGTCTCAAACGCAGTAGAAAATTCCCGGTATGTGCTGCCATCATCGGTTGTCCAGTGTGCAATCGGTAGAGATTTCTCATACAGCGGATGGCCTTCTTCATAGCAGACACGCCCGGCATCATCCAGCTTAGCCGGATACAGAGTGAAGCCTGCACCTCCAACCGGCATTTCCCCGTCTGCGTGATCCTTTCCATTTTCCAGACAGTATTTTTCTATTTCTACCCGCGTGTGGTCTTCCTTCATCTCATAATTCTGAATTTCAGAACGTTCTTTTACTGCTACCGGAATCGGATCATGGGAAACAAAACCGGACGGAACCTGAACTTCTTTCCAGAGATATGTCCCGACAGGAAGATGAGTAATGCGGTGCGGCGCTCCGTTTGTCGTCCAGACTGATACCGGAACTGGTTCGCTATCCTCCTCACCGGTTCCCGTTTTCCACAATCCGAGCACCGCGTCCTCTGCATATCCACAGTCAAACGCTGAATTTTCCCCATCTGTCTTGGAAAATTCGGTTCTGGTCGGCTCGTCTATCATGGTCACAGTCTGAATCTCAGCAGTTTCCTCCACGTTAATGCCCATGGGAAGCGCTTTTATAAATCCTTCCGGCGCATTCAGCTCCTCCATAATATAGCATCCCGCCGGCACCCGTTCCAGAATGTCTCCCTGACCCTCTGTCATCACGGATGTGAACGGATCATTGGGATACTGTTCCGACGTAATCCAGGTGTTTTCCACCACATAGGCTTCCCCATTCCGATGGAAAAGAGTTTTTGCCTCATCCAGCAGCACACCATGCTCCTGCACTCCGTATGCTGCATGATTATAGGATTCCAGATTGTCCGAAAACTGAGAACGGACGAATTCTCCATTGCGGTCATACAGCTTTGCCGCCTTATCGTAACTTTCCCCGCTCCTCTGATAATAATCCACCAGTCCATGCCGGTCATAAACCGGATCCATGGTCTTCTCAAAACTTCCATTGTTGTCGTCCAGAAGAACCTCATCATTCAAATTCTGTCCATCTGCATTTTGGGATATGGAGGATTCCCGGTGACTTTCTTCTCCAGAGTCAGACTTCCAGCTTCCGGTGAGATACGCATTTTCTCCATCGCCCACCCGTGCCATGCGGGACGTCGTAATCTTATCCCGGGCGATCACATTTCCATATTCATCCCGTCGGATATTGACCGGCCATACCAGAACCTGCTTTTTCCCTCGCCCGGTTCCATCCTGGCCGCGGATCTGATCCCAGCTTCCGTTTGTTCCGTCAAAATCACGCACCACATAGGCCATGCCGGTGTATGGATCCACCAGAGCATCCCGGGCTCCATCCCTTCCAAGATGATACACGTGGGTTCCTGCATCCAGTGTCAGGATCTTATCTTTTTCTTCATAGGTAATTTGGGTCAGATCCCCGCCCTCGAATTCCAGGAATTTCGAAGCGCCCTTCCAGGCAAACGCCTGATACCGGCCATCTTTTCCATCGGTTTCCGGTGTGATTTCCAGCCTCAGATCACTGAGATCATAGTACAAAATATCCGTGTCTGGGCGCATAACAGTAACGGAATCCCAGATGTTTTCATCCTGTGCTGGAAGAAATTCTGTTTTCTCTCCCCCGAAGCCTTCCTTCACATACATGCGTTCCACATGCCCGGCATCATCACGCTGAATCACCAGTCCCTCGTATGTAAAGTCCTGGGAATCACCGGAGGGTGTCAGGGAAATCGCGTCAAAAAGTGTCATCCGCGCGCCGGGCACATACATCTGCGAGGCCTTCTTTTCTACCTTTAAGCGGATCGGCTCATTTTCCAGATAGACCCGTGCGGTATGGATCCGATCCTGCGGCTTGGTTCCGTAGGTTGTCTTCTCCTGTGCATCATCTTCATAAACTGCCGCGAGTACCCGGCTGTCCCGTTCTCCGTTCTGATAATAGGTGATCTGGTCTGAGTAGATCTCCAGCGCTACCGGTTTTGACCGGGCATAACCTGCCGGTGGTTTTGTCTCACACAGGACATAGGTTCCGGCAGAGAGCGGCTGCGGAGTGTACAGATATCCTACCGTCTGCAAATTCCCGGAAGCATCTGCCGTCTGGCCGTCACGCACTGTTGCAAACGCTCTCATAACTCCAGTCTGCAATCCAAAACGGTCTCCCAGAAGAATCTGCTCTGACTCCTCACATACCGGGGTTCCTGCAGGAACAACGCCTGTATAACATGCTTCCCCCGGGGAAACCTGTTCTTTTGCAGCTGCAATACCCGCTGCCGATGCTGCATCATCTTCCGAAGCATCGCCAGCCTTATTCCAGAGCCCGGTCCACAAAACCGCGAACCGGTTCCAGATCTCTGCGTCTCTTAAAACCGGCCGGATATCTGCCGCACCCATAGCCGTCAGAAATTCTTTCGATCCGCGGATCTGGGTGTCCTTTTCATAAAAAAGAACATTTCCTTCTCCGTTTTCCGCATCATCCCGTTTGGCCGCGTAAATGCGGAATACTGCTCCGTCATGCAGAATATTCTCGTGGGTTTCCGAATCCAGCTTTTCCAGGCGCAGCCTTGCGGTATAAAGCCGGTTTCGGAACCGGACATTGCCATAACCCAGAGTTCCCGTGCCATCCTCCGTTTCCCTCACCACGGAATATGGCACCAGCATCGGCGCATAGCGGCCGTCATAGGCCGTCTGAGAACCCTGCATCGCTGGCACCTGATCCCGATACCAGATTCCCGGCGCATTGTCCTCCGTCACGGTTCCTCCCGGATACCAGACATCATCTGCCACACAGGCCTGCTCGGAAACGGAACTGTAACGGTACACCGCCGAAACCGCCGCCCGGCCATCCTGTCCTTCACTCAGATAGTATGGAACCGGTCCCGATGTGCGGTCATCATTCGCATTATAGTAGTTCTGGGATGGCCGGTATGCCGACTGGGTCAGTGCTGCATAATCCCCCTCTGCCGGATGTTCCGGTTCTCCATTCCGAAACCGGTCAATTTCCAGGCCGTATGGATAGATTTCAAAATCTCCCCTGTCACTATGTGCCTGGAGCACACTCGACTCTTCCAGGAAACGGATCTGATAACGCTGTTCCAACTGCGCCGCCGTAAAGGAAGCCTGGTACTGGTAGAACGGATCCAGAACCCCCGGCGATGCCTGAGCTCCCTCCTCATCCTCATAAACTGCAGGAAGCTCAATTTCCTTTGGCCGGTCCGTCTCGTAATGCCGGTTCTTCCAGTCTTCCAGTTCCGCATACTTTGGCTGCTGCTCCACTACCACATAGGTGCCATATGGAAGCATGGCAGAAATTCCATAATATTCCGAAACTTCCCCATCGGACTGGTTCGGTACATCTGCCGATAATGTAGTCTGGTCTCCATCCGCTCCGCCGCCCTTCTCTTCGTCCCAGGCAATCGCATACAGTGTATCCAGATTATAAGTAAAAAATGGTTTTAAATAGTTCTGCGCCTTTTCAATGGCTTCCCGCATACCGCGGTCCAGAATTTCATCCGAAAAAGCACTCTCCCCAGAGACACTGCTCCCATCGTCCTGTATCAGTTTTGCTGCCACATCATCCAGATACCAGGTAATGGCAAACTGCCGCACCCGGTCAGAAGCCCAGGTATTCCAGAGCGTATCTTCACTGCGGTTTACCGCATTGCCCACCGGCCGCCAACTGGTGTACGTCGGAGCCGCATCATCCCACTTGTCATGATTCGCCGTCTCAATGGCATCGAAAAACTTCTCATAATTGGGGCGCGTCACCGTCCGCACTGCATCTCCGTCTTCCACAAGCACTTCCACCGTTTCCAGCAGCGCCGTATAGCCGGATGCCTGCTGTTCCTGAATCCGGCCATCCTCATAAGCGTACAGCTGCGTATTGCAGATTACGGAATCCTCTGTGTTTTTGTACAGCGGATCTGTGCGGTGCAGGACCCTGGTATAGATCCGGTTCACTTTTTCCGGGAATGCCGCATTGGCCTGCTCCTGCTCCGCAAAAGTACGCTCGGTTCCCCTGCGGTCCTGCCAGATCACCTCCCCCTGCTCATTCCGGTACAGATTCTGCAGATTTGATTTTAAATAAACTTTAAAGCGAAAGTTTTCTACTGCCGTTTTTCCGCTGTACTGTCTGGTCCACCCATCCTCATGCACATCCGCGTAAGTGCTGGCATTGCGGTACGATGTTTCCTCGATCGTCTTGCTGACCCGGATCCTCTGCCGGATGCTCCGCTCTTCTACGGCCAGCGGCTCTGCCTGGGTCCCGCTGCCTGGTCTTCCGGCTCCGTCCTGCCATACTGCATCCTGCCCCGGATACAGCAGAACCACACATCTCACAAAGCTGTTCTCTTCTCCCTCTGTTCCTGCCGCGTAATCCAGGCAGGCCCGCACCGACGCCTGCTTCACCGCCAGATAATACGAGGCGCGGCCCATACTGTCGCCTGCTGCCCAGTTTCCCGAAAGCACGAAAGCTTCTTCCCCTGTCAGCACCACCTGTTCCGCTCCCGGCAGCACCAGCTTAAACTGATACTCCTGTTTTTGCTCATCACTGTGTAAGGCTCCATAAAAATCCGTATAGCCGCTTTCCACATGCCAGTCCCCAGACTCCCCCTTTGTCGGAATTTCCGTCCAGTTTCCATAGAGTTTCTGTGTCTCACCAGGCACCGTCTCTTCGATGTACTGAACTTTCGGAATACGTTTTCCATCCGCATCCAGCGGAATTTCTCCCGGTTCATAATAAACTGTTTCCGAAATGCAGCGGGTCACCAGGCTTCCATCCGAATCTGCCATAGCATCCGGAAGCAGCACTGCGGATACGCGTCCCTGACCAGAGGCACTCTCATTTCCTGCCTGGAAACTGGTATATGTACCAAAGCTTTCCTCTTCTTCCTCCTCTGTATACACTGCATAACAGTATCTGGTGGATTCTGAGGCATTCTCTGGCACATACGGAACCCTCAGATAAAATGCCGCACTCCTTTGTCCATTTTCCGGTACGAAAAAGCATTCCGGACTGCCCACGCGGCCTGCATACACTACAATCTCCCATACGTCTTCCAGTTCCCGGATTTCATCCAGGCCGCCGTACGAACAATACGCATTAGCCTGATAATAATCCAACAGCGAAGCCAGCAGTTCTCCCACCGTGACTTCATTTCCATTGTCCTGAAAACGCTGGATCTGAAGCGTCATCACCGGCGAACCAAAACTGGTTTCTTTTCCGCTCTGATCCCCCGTATCATAAACCGGATGCTCCAGCGTGGTGTAGCGGACTCCTGTGCCGCTATCCTGCTTCGGTGTCGCCTTTCCATTGGCCCGCAGAATCAGCTCCAGTTTATATTTGAGAAAATTCTGCTGCTCTCTCCGAAATGGCGCTCTCAGAATTTCCAGCACTGCTGTTTCATCCAGTTCCCCCTCAGCCCGCTTCATCAGCATTTCACATTTGGAAACATCCAGCTGTCTTTCTGTCACACTCTCTATGTCTGTCACAGTCCGGCTTACCGGACGTTCCCTGGTGAGCAGACTTCCATCCTCACGATAGCGTGGATACTGGCCTTCAAACTCTGTCACCGCGTAAACCGGCCGGCCGAACAGATCTGTCTCTACCGATTTTGTAAAACGGCCCGTACTGATCTGTGCCGGTTCTGTTTTCACCTGGGTATCCAGACGGTACAGTCTGCTCCCCTCCGGTATTCCGGAAAAGGCCAGGTCAAATCCTCCGCTCTTTTCACTGGCAGCTTGAAAGAACAGTTCCTGAAACGCCGGATCCCCGTAAGCACCGCTGGCACCGGACTGTACCTGCTGTTCTGCATAAAGTCCTTTGGTGACCACCGCATAACCATCCCTGTCCGCCGCCAATGATGCTTCCAGATCCTGTCCTGCGTTGCTAAACGGAGCCTTCCGGTTCCCTACAGACAGCTCATATCCCTCTGACCGGCTCAGTTCTTTTACATAATAGCTTCCATAAAAAGCGGCCGGCCGATCCAGCAGTTTCCATTCCGTGTGCGGTAGTCCGGATAGCTTCGCAGATACTGTCCGTCTCCGGTATAGTCATCAAAGACCTGGTTCCGGTCATAAAGATTCAATGGTGCCGCCAGATTCCAGCCGCCCGGCCGGCTTTCGATCTGACCGGTTTTGTAGTTATAAAACTGCCCGGGCGCTTCCGTGCATGCCATAAAAGACGCATCGCCATTTTTATCGGTGGAAGCCACCGCCACCAGGTCATTTTTCTGATATACAACGCCGGTTTTTCCATCCGGATGGATCAGATCCTCTTCCGCGAACAGACCATACACGGCACCTTCCAGAACCGCATCTCCCTGCGCGTCTCCGTAGGAATCATACTGGTCACTCTCTCCTGCTTTCAGGTCCATATCCCGCTTGTTGATATGGATTTCTCCCTCGGTCCTGTGATCATAGATCTGCCACCAGTCATCTTCTCCGTCCCGGCCGCTGCAATGACTATAACGGTCTGCCGGTCCTGCGTCAGTCTCCTGACCACTGCTCTGCGCATTTAGTGCACGGTTATAGGCATCTGCAAAAAGATCTGCCCCTCCGGCTCCCCCGTTTTGCCCACCGGATGACCGGAACCCATTGACGGAGACAACTGCCGCTGTTGCTGTCTCTGTACAGGAGGCAGTTGCCTTTCCCTGTGGGAATTCCAGTTTCAGAACCCACTGTACGGCAGAATTTTCTTTTTCCGCACCTGAACCGGTAGCCACATTCGCCTGTGCTTTGGTCTCCTGCTTTCGGTTTACGGAACCCGCATCCGATGCCGTCGCCTGGGCGTCCGACATACTTGCCTTCTCCACCAGGCTTCCCTCACCGGTTTCCGTGTTCCGATCATCAATCAGCATCTCTTCATCGGTCTGGGATGGAAAAAAGACAGAAAGGATCCGCTGCCAGATGGAACGCCGTTCTTTTCTTACTTCCGGCATTTCGGTTTCTGATACCATTCTCCCTGCACCAGCCTGCTGCCTTGCTTCCTGCACAGTCTGGGCGGCTTCCGCCTGCGCCCGGTCACTGACATGAATTTCATGGCTGTACAGACCGGCAAAGCGCGCATTGGCTCCATTCTCCGAGGCATCGGTTGTGATGACCTCCACCGGCAGATCATCCCGATGATTTCCGTGAAGTGTGTAACCTTCCCGGGCTGTATCCTCCGCTATGGCATAGCTGTATCGCAGCGCAATAAAATGGTCATAGGTCTCCTGCGTATCCTCCTCGCAGCCGGAATCGCCAAAAGCCCGCTCTCCCTCTGCAGAAACCGTGGGACCAGCCGAAGGTGTCTCCCCTTCTTCTCCGCCAGAGGATTCTATTCGCCGGATTTCTCCCTGATCTGTTTCCGGCATGCACCAGTGAAAATGAACACCGGAAAAATTTCCTGATGCCCAGGTCTCACAGAAAGCACTGGTGTTCAGCCAAAGAGCAGCCAGGCGGCGGTTTTCTTCTTTTGCCGCATCAATCTCTGCCTGATTTTCAATCTCTCCGGTTTCTTCATCCTCTTCCTCCTCCGGGACCGGGACAAAAGCCGGTGCCGGATGCCCGTCACAGAAAGTCTTGTCATAATGATATCCATGCTCTACCGTTTTTGCCGCCTCTCCGTCTCCATCGGTTACCATGGCAGATACAAACCGGAAATCATCCCACACAACCGGACTGTCTTTATGATAACTCTGATACGGCGCTCCGCCGGCATAAATATATGCTGCTCCGTCCCGGTCCATGTGGATCTGATCCTTATCATCAAACCGTTCATATAAAGAAAACACGGCATCTTCCAGAGACTGTCCAGTCTCATGATCCTGCTTTCTCAGACGGACATTATAAGTAGAAGTCCAGTCCTCTTCGTGGCGGTAAATCTCGAATGCCATACTGCCGCCCGCTCCATCTGACGTACCGCCGCCAATTCCTGCATAATAACAAAGCTGAGGAGCCTGCACCTCCACAAATGCCAGTCTCTGATGGGCTGCCAGCGGTGCCGCACCGCTGTACATCTGGCGGTGGGTTCCCGCACAGCGGCTGCACCGCCAGATCTGCAGGCACTGCTCATATACCTCTTCCGGAGAGGAAAAGCCTCCGCCTCCGGCTCCATATCTGGTGCCGCGGACATCAAACATCAGGTACAGAAGGCCGCCGGCTCCGGTATTGGTCAGGCGAATCTCCGTATCCGTTTTCTGACAGATCCAGCCTTCCGGCATCTGCCCGGTAAAGGACCCCTCCGCCCCGGTAGAAGAAAACTTCAGCGGAACACCGCGGATAAATTCTGCATCTGCACCGGATGGATCAAAAGAGAGAACATATTCGCCAGGCCGCTCCGCGCTCTGCGAAGATGTCAGAAGCGCCGGACTGCTGGTCTGGGTATGTCCCTGCAGCACGGCCGGCACGCCCTCCGCCGAACCGCCGCTTCCAAGCAGCCCTGCCATCTGCAGATACGTTTCTTCCCGGGCGATCACCGACTTCAGCCAGGGATATTTGCCACGCACAGCTGACGAATGGATCAGCAGCTTCAGATCCGCCTCCGTGACGAACCCGGAAATTGCGGGAAGCCCCTGCGCCGCGGCTCCCGCATTGATATTCTGGATCACCGCGTTGATCTGCGGTACATTGCCAAAGCTGGCCTGCAGAGTCAGCATCCCCCAGAATACCAGCGCTGTTTCCTCCCGGCTCAGCGTCTCCGATGGAAGAATGTATTCGTATATATCCCCATCGATCAGCGCCCGGTTTGCTCCGGCTCCATCGATACAGTAATGGTGGAATCCCGCTCCATAGGCTGTGATGGTATC
>OGCN01005131.1_pt1 | contig 10619 bp, 5 predicted proteins | sample 1570181 | NCBI WGS metagenome assembly OGCN01 (sample SAMEA4370584, study PRJEB24528) | human gut metagenome | reverse complement strand
ACGAAATAAAACGCGGTAAAAACGCCGATGGAAATCAGATCAGGTACGGTTAATTAGTTTTCACTAATTATTTTTCCCGCAATCTCCTTTGAAAAGCATGAACACATCGCGGAACTAAATGCTTTTTATGAACCTGCCGCTTCAGTCTGGGTATTCCTCTTCATTTTTCAGATGATAATCCCTTTCGTGTGATCCATCTCATGCTGGTACTGGGTATCATCGGCCACACGCTGAACATGTACTGCGACCGGATTCTGTCCATCTTTCCAAATGGAAAGCTGACTCTTGCAGATCTGAAAACCTTCGGAAAAGACGACAAGCTGGCGAAGATCATGGAAGGCGTATCCAAAAAAGTTCCGATGCGCTCTGCCATGGCTTCCATGCTGGTGTGGATTCTCCTGATTTAAGGCAAACTTTCAGGGGCTGCTTTTGAGGCAGCCCTTTTTCTCAGACGAGAGCCTCTTTTCCCCGTCCCCAATGGTTCTTGTACTTCTCCAGTACCCTTTCGTAATTCCCCTCATAAATGAAGTAATAATCCAGCTGCTTTCCTTCCATATAAAGATAGGATCCGTACATCGGAATCGTGCAGGCGAGGGCCGTGCCCTCCGAGGCCAGGCCGATGCCATAGCCGTACTCCGATACCACCAGCGGCATGCGGAGCGCTTTCTGGCCGAAGCTGATATAGCGTGCCTTCTGGTTCATGGGCTCCAGCTTGCTGTCGAGGACGCCTTTGGCGTAGAGCTTCTCTTTCTTGGGCCAGTCAAAGTAGAGCCAGCCTTCTGCAACGGAGCTGTACTCCATCTGTCTCGGAAGGGCTGCTTTCTCGGCCAGCAGGCATTTTCCGGTCTTGTCAAGAAAAGTGAGAGCCCCCGTCTTCTTGTCGATCCGCACCGTGAGTTTCTCCGTCGTAAGCTCCGCCAGACCTTTTCCCTCTCTCGCCGACCACTTCACAGGACTTTCCGGCTGGTAATCCCAGTAGCCCGGTTCAAACTCTGCCCGGATGCCCTTCTGGAACTGTACCCGGATCAGGCCGTCCTCCAGAGGAATCAGATGAAGGATTCCATAATTGCTGATGACTTCCAGATATTTCTTCGTTTTCCGCAAAATCCGGACTGCCGTATCAATGCGGCTGTGGCCTTTCGGCCGTAAAACGCTGCTGTTTGGGATGCCGCCGAAGGGATGGGAAGAGGGATTGATGGGCGCTGTGGTCCGCACTTTGCTCTCCAGCGCCTTTCGCACCGGCACCTCCCGTTTCGGCGGCTGTCCGTTCTTCGGAAGGTTCAGTTTCGGAGGCGCGGGCTGCTCTCCCACAAAGCCCAGCTTCATCGGGCGGCTGTAGGAGGATAGAACCTTCTCTTTTCCGGCCTCGGACACCTTCATGCCGCCGGAGATCTCAACCTTTTCCTCCGTTCTGTGAGCCGCTTTCACCAGAAGGCCCCGCTCTTCTGCTGTAGAAACCTTCTCCGTTGCCGGATCAGCTGGCTTTTTCTCCACAGGGGCCGGCTTTTTCCGGAGTGCCTGAGACTCCTTGTGGACCTGATTTTCCAGCGAATGGAGCCTTTTCTCCTCGGAAACCTTCGTTCCGATGAGGTCTGTCAGATCCCCTGTATGGACCACCGCCAGCTCGTGGAGGGCACGGGTGGCCGCCACATAGAGAAGCTTCACATAGGCATCCTCGCTGGGATAGTGTTCCTCGGAAGGATGGTAGAGAAGAACCGCGTCAAACTCCAGGCCTTTCGTGTACTCCACGGGCAGTACCATGACGCCGCTTCCAAATTCGGCCGTGGAAAGATCGCTGTTTACCAGTGTGATCTTTTCGCCAAGCCGGGCATCGACTTCCTTCGTCTCCTCCTCGTCCCGGCAGATCACAGCGATGGTCTCATGGCCCGCCTGCTGCCATTTCCGGATGAGTTCTACAGTCTTTTCCAGCATGGCTTTTTCATCCGCACAATCGCAGATTTCTACCGCGTTTCCGTGACGGATCACGGGTTCCACCGGGTAAATGGGAAAATTTCCATGGCGGAGGATCTCCGTCGCAAAATCCGAAATCTCCACGGTATTTCGGTAGCTCTTTTTCAGTAGGCCGAAGCTGTCAAAGGGGCCGGTGAGGATCAGCTCCTGAAGGTCCTTCCAGTCGTTGAGGCCATAGCCGAAATGGATATTCTGGGAGACGTCGCCCATGATCGTGTAGGTGCAGCCCGACAGGCACGCATCCATACACCGGTATGCCATCATCCCGAAGTCCTGCGCCTCATCGATCACCACATGGCTTGCCTCCCTGACCGGGTCTGTCTCCTTGATCCGCTTGTAGATATAGGCCAGCGCCGCCAGATCATAGACGTCAAAGGAATTCCCCGGCGGGGTTACTTCCCTGCCACGGGCTGCCTGCGCCGCCAGGAAATCCTGATAGAACGCATAGACCGATCCCTCCCATTTTCCCTTTCCAAAATACATCGTGTATTTCCGGTCGAGCCGCTTTTTCTCTTCTGCCGGAAACGTGATGTCTCTTCCCAGGATCTCATTCTCATATCTGGAGTGGACAATCTCCCCCAGCATCAGCATTTTGCTCTCCATGGAATCCGCCGGATGCTCCTTTAGATAGCGGCGGATCTCATCCGCACCGATCAGAAGCTTTCCCGTCTTTTCCAGATAAATGTCCTCCGCCGGCACGCTCTCTTTTTCATATTCTTCACAGTATGCTTTCAAATCGAGAAACCACTCCGTATCACACTTGACGCTGTTTTCCGGATCGTCTCTCTCCATACTGTGGTACGAGTAGCGTGCATCGTCCCAGTCTTCATATAAAAGCCGGACGAACAGCTGCTCCATCGTCAGCTGACGGATTCCGTACACATCCAGTTCCGGGAGAACGCTCGTGATATAGTTCAGAAGGATCCGGTTGCTTCCCACAATGTAAAAATCCTCCGGCCGGAAATCATCCTTATAGTTATACAAAATGTAGGATATGCGGTGCATTGCCACGGTCGTTTTTCCGGAACCCGCCACGCCCTGAATGATGACGTTCGTCCGCGGCGAGCGGCGGATGATGACATTCTGCTCCTTCTGGATTGTCGCAATGATCTCTCCCAATACCGCCTTTTTATTCTTTGCAAGGTATTTTGTCAGAAGTTCATCATTGGCAACGACATCCGAGTCGAAGAAATCCTTCAGCACATCCTGTTCGATCTCGTACGTCCGCTTGCGCACCAGATCCATCTCATAGGTTCCCTCGGAGCTTACCGTATAAGTGCAGGGTCCCATGCTGCTCTCGTAATATACCGATGCAATGGGCGCTCTCCAGTCCAGCACCACCGGCTCTGAGCCGTTTTTCGCAATTCCGGCTCTTCCGATATAACAGGTCTCCTCCTCCTGGGAGATGCCGTCCTTAAAATCAATTCTCCCGAAGTAGGGCTTTTTTCTCGCCTTCTCATAGCGGATCAGATCGTATTCATTTTCCTTTAATCTTGCCGTCGCATTATTCCAGAGTGCAAGGCCTTCTTTGTCTTTCACGTCGTATGTCTCGAGAAGATCCGCCAGATCTTCGTTAACCTTGCGTATGTCCGCCCCGGCGCGTTCCAGATTCTGCTGTGCAACCGAGATCACGTCCGCCAAATGCCGCTCCTCGTCTGCCCTGGTCAGCCCCAGGTATCCGCTTTTCTGTTCTTCCGATGTGCTGCGTTTATCCATCCTCCGCTTCACCCCCTGTCTTTTTACTATACCAAAAAAGCAGAGATACCGCATTACCAAATGCATCAAAGGTATCTCTGCTTTTCTTTTTCTATTAAAATATAACGGAAAACCGGTTCTCTACCGCACCGCCTCTGCCTCTGACAATCTCTTTCTGCCGAGAACTCCGCGTGTTCCAAGCAAAAGCAGCAGACAGACGACAGATAAGCTTCCCCCCGCAAGAAGGTATTTTCCCATCCCGGCGGTAATCGCGCTGATCTCAAACAGCGACGGCAGGATGGCGAGACCGCCAAAGGTTCCTATTACCATCGTGATGCAGATGAAGGTACGCAGGCCGTTAAACGGAATACAGCTCTTCACCACGGCTGCCATGGAAATAAAGATCAGCAGAAAATACATGACTGTCTGCTGCTGCTCCACCGTAAACGGAGCAATGATACTGGTGACTGCGACCATCGCCGTGACTGTGAGGGCAAACGGCAGCGCATTGGATAACGCCGTCTTTAAGAATCTGCCGCGTATCTTGCGCGTGTCGGATTCCCAGATGGTAAGGAACGACGGATACCCCTCGATTGCCGCATCCAGCACAGTAATCTGAATCGGGATAAACGGGAACGGAATGTTTGCCAGCAGGCAGATCACCGAAACCAGCACCGAGTAGATGGTCTTGATAAAGAAGACGCTCGCCGTTCTTGTGACATTGTTCACGACTTTCCGCCCTTCCATCACAACCTGCGGAAGATTGGTAAAATCGGAATCCAGCAGTACCACCTGCGCGACCTGGCGGCTGGCATCGCTTCCGTCCGCCACGGCGATGGAGCAGTCCGCCTCCCGCAGCGCCAGAAGATCATTGACTCCGTCTCCCGTCATGGCTACCTGGTGTCCCTGTCGTTTCAGCGCACACACCAGTTCCTTTTTCTGTCCCGGCGTCACTCTCGCAAACACCGCGTACTGCTGGCAGATCTGCTCATAGTCAATGTCCTCTCCGAGCGTCGATAAATCCACGGCATCCTTCCACCGGTGCAGTCCTGCCCGCTTTGCAATCATGGAGACCGTCTTGACATGATCTCCGGAAATTACCTTGACGTCCACGCCTTCCCGGTGGAAGAAGTCAAGCGTCTCCCTGGTGTTCTCACGGATGGTATCCTCCAGGACAACCCCGTAGAGCGGCTGTATCTCTTCCGGCAGCGCCGCTTCGTCCTCCCACTGCATCGGGACATAGCCCACAATGATAACCCGGCATCCCTCTTCCAGCTTCTGTTCCAGTTCCCCCGGCAGCTTTCGCATCAGCTTTTCCGGAGCGCCGACAAAAACGCTGCCCGCTCCCGCAAAACTGATACATCCCCATTTGCGCTTTGATGAAAACGAAATCTTATGTGCCGGTGTATAAAATGCCTGACCGCCAAACGCCTCTTTCAGCACCTGGAATGTCGCATTGTTGTCGTCGGAGGCCGCCAGATACGACTGCACGAGTTTTTCCGGTTCGCCCTGCGGCAACGCCTTTCCAGAGAGCCCCGCGCTGATCTCCATGACGGCGTCCACCGTAAGCTTTCCGTTTGTGATCGTTCCTGTCTTATCCAGACACAGCGTATCCACATGCGCCAGTGTCTCCAGGGAGTAAATATTCTGAACGAGGATCTTCATTTTTGCCAGCCGGATGACTCCGGTCGCCAGTGAAATCGAGATTAAAAGTACCAGTCCCTTCGGCAGCATACCAAGAAGCGCCGCGGCGGACGACACCACCGCTTCCCGCATGGGCGCCTGCCGCAGCAGGAAGGCCTCGAAAAACAGAATCACACCCAACGGAACAATCAGCATACTGGTAAACCGCGTTACCTTATTCATAGAGCCAAGCAGTTCCGATGCCACACGTTTTTCCTTTTTTACTTCGTTGACAAGCTTTGTAGCATAATTTTCATTTCCGACATGCGTAACCTTCGCATATGCCTTACCGGAAATGACAGAGCTTCCGGAATATAACTCACTTCCAGCCTCCTTGACCACTGCATCACTCTCTCCTGTGAGCAGCGATTCATTCACTTCCAGCATGCCTTCCACAACCACCGCATCGTTGCAGATCTGATTGCCGCTCTGCAACACCATCAAATCACCCTTTACAACCTCATCCAGCTCGATTTGAATGTCCTTTGCCCCGCGGCGCACACATACGCCCGGACGGTTTAGAATCGAGAGTTCATCCACCAGCTTTTTCGCCTTTAGCTCCTGTGCAATTCCGACCGCAATATTTAAAAAAATTACCGCCAGAAACAGCATATTTGTGTAAGCACCCACGGCAAATAAAAGCCCTGCAATGATAAAGTTCAGCAAATTAAATAATGTAAATACATTTTCACGGACAATCTGCGCCCTGCTTTTTGTAATACGCTCTGCGGCAGCGCCGCCTTCCCCGCGCTCGCGGCGTTCTGTCACTTCCCGCGCCGACAGTCCTGTTATATTCGCATCCATGATCTGTTCCTCCTGTTTTGCTTCGGATCGTAATGTGAGACATTTTCCAATGGTAACATGCCAAACCGCCGCTTTCAACGATTGTCAACGTTTCCATACGCCGCAGCCCGTTTTTGTACTCTTTCTTGATACCTGTGTAAGGTACTCCCCATAAGAATGGAACTGCCGCAATAAGCATATCGCGCTTTGGGGTGATAAGTAATATTACAGGAAAACCAGAGACAAAAAAGTTCCAGAATAAACAGACGGCGGCAAAATCTTTGAAGCAAAATTCGTGTATTTCTTCCATACCGCGGCTGGCATCCCATTCCGTGTCTTTGCCACGTTTGGACACTCTAGGAGTGTGTCCGACAAGCCGCAGACAATGAGCGGACTTTCTGGTGTCCCTAATGGCACCTCTTCACAGACAATATAAAACCGCGCGAACCGAAACTCGTCGGCATCTGCTATTGAAAATAAGGCAGATGCCGACTCAGACATCGGCTTCGCGCGGTTATGTTTTGTTCAGAGGTGGCCATAAGGGACACACACAAAAGTCCTAAAATTGTCTGCCGGCTTGCGGACACAGTCCGTAGAGTGCTCCAAACTTGGAAAGACATGGATCATCACGGATGCCAGCTGCGGCATGGTTAGAAATACCAGATTTTGCGGTCAGATTTGCCGCCGCATGTTTATCTGGAACTTTTAAGTATCTATTTCTAATAATATTACTTATCACCCAAAAGATGTCTATGCTTATTGCGGCAGTTCCATCCTATTATTTTTCCATATTCGCAAACTTTGTATACTGCGGCAGCCATACCAGATTGACGGTTCCGATCGGACCATTTCTCTGCTTGGCTATGATGATCTCTGAGATTCCCTTCATATCGGAATCATGATTGTAATAATCATCACGGTAGATGAACATTACCACATCGGCATCCTGCTCGATGGCTCCGGACTCACGCAGATCGGAGAGCATCGGGCGGTGATCCGGCCGCTGCTCCACGGCTCGCGAGAGCTGGGAGAGTGCAATCACCGGCACGGAAAGCTCTCTTGCGAGTGCCTTGAGGGATCGGGAAATATCCGAAATCTCCTGCTGACGGGAGTCTGTTGACTTCCCGGAACCGGACATGAGCTGCAGGTAGTCGATGATGACCAGCTTCAGGTCATGCTCTAATTTATATTTTCTGCACTTGCTTCGCATCTCGGAAATCGAGATACCCGGCGTATCGTCGATGATCAGCTCGGAATTACCGATGGTTCCGGCTCCCTCGATCAGCTTCTCCCAGTCTGCATCCGAGAGATTACCAGTACGGAGCGCCTGCGCATCCACTCTGGACTCCAGAGAAAACAGACGGTTGACAAGCTGCTCCTTGGACATCTCGAGCGAAAAGATGGCGGTACACATATTTTCGTGAAATGCCACATACTGTGCAATGTTTAGTACAAACGCCGTCTTACCCATAGACGGACGCGCCGCAATCAGGATCAGATCGGACGGCTGCAGACCAGCGGTGCGATAATCCAGATCAATAAATCCGGTCGGTATTCCGGTAACCGTTCCTGAAGTCTTTGCCGCGTTCTCGATCTTCTCGAGGGCATTCATAACAACCTGCCGGATCGGCACGTAGTCGCCGCCTCCGCCGCGGGTGGAGAGAAGGTCGAATACCTTCTTCTCGGTGATATCCATGACTGTCTCGACGCTTTCCTTGCCGACATAACACTCATTCTCGATCTCTTCATTCAGCTTGATGAGCTTTCTGCGCATCGAGTTGTCCTTGACGATCTGTGCATAATACTTCACATTCGCCGAAGTCGGTACTGCCGTCACCAGATCCCGCACAAACTCCAGACTCGCAATCTCCGGCGGAACATCTTTTTCCTTGAGCTTGTTCTGCAGTGTCACCAGATCCACAGGGAGACCCTTGTTGTACAGTTCAATCATCGTATCAAACAAAATCCCGTACTGCGTGTGGTAGAAGTCCTCGCTGATGAGCATCTCCATCGCTGTCACGATGGCATCCTTATCCATAATCATGGAACCGATCACGGACTGCTCTGCCTCAAGACTGTTGGGCATAATCCGCTTTACCAGTGCCTCTTCCATGAAATAAACCTCCTGCTACTCTTCTACAACATGAACGGTAAATGTTCCCGTTACCTTCGGATGAAGCCTGATGGCAACCTCTGTCATGCCGAAGCTTCTGATCGGCTCCGGAAGCTGCATCTTCTTCTTGTCGAGCTCCATGCCGAGCTGCTCCTTTGCCGCTGCCGCGATCTCCTTCGTGGAAACAGATCCGAAGGTACGTCCACCCTCGCCGGCTTTCATCTTGACCGTAATTTTCTTATCCTTTAATTCCTCCGCAAGCGCGAGCGCCGCTTCGTAATTCTCCTGTGCAACCTTGTCTGCATGCTGGTTCTGCAATTTCAGATCATTGAGGTTCTTCGGTGTGGCCTCAAGTCCCAGCTTTTTCGGGAAAATCGCATTTCTCGCATAACCGTCACTGACGTTTACCACGTCGCCCTTTTTTCCTAATGCCTTTACATCCTGCAATAAAATTACTTTCATATAATCCTCATTTCCGCGCATTCTGCTGCGCTTATCTTGTATTTCCCAAATCGTATTATTCCTCGATGTCGCCTTCTTTTAACATCTCGTCGATCGTATCCTGAATGATGTGCTTTGCCTGCAGCACCGAGCAGTCTGTCAACTGCGCGCCCGCCACATTCAGATGACCGCCGCCGCCGAGCCGCTCCATGATGAGCTGCACATTGATCTCGTCAATCGACCGTGAGCTGACGTAAATCTTGCCCTGATATTCGGTCAGCACAAACGATGCCTTGATACCGACGATATTTAACAACTCGTTTGCCGCCTGTGCGCCCACGATCGTCGGGCTCTCCACATTATCCGCCGGGCACACGGAGATCGCAAATGCACCGCGGTAAACCTCCGCGTGGCGTACCGCCTCCGCTCTTGCCTTGTAGGCCGCCATGTCGTTACGCAGCATCTTGCGCACGCGCGTCACTTCGGCTCCGGCTCTTCTCAGATATGCCGCCGCCTCAAAGGTACGCACACCCGTCTTGGTCATAAAGTTGTTCGTGTCGATCAGAATACCGGCGTAGATGCAGTCTGCCTCATGCGGCTCCAGCTTGATATTTTCGGAAAAATACTGCAGCACCTCCGCGATCATCTCGCAGGCGCTCGACGCATACGGCTCTACATAGGAAAGCACCGGATTCTCGATGACCTCACTGCTCTGTCTGTGATGGTCAAACACGCACACCGTATCCGTGCGTTTTAACAGCTCCGGACACTCTGTATAGCTCGGCCGGTTCACATCCACAACCATCACGAGCGTATTGCGGTTCGTCAGAAGAATTGCTTCCTCGCTCTTGATAAAGAGATCCGCCGGATAGCCTTTTTCCTCAGAAAATCCCTCCACAAGCGGACGTAGGGAAGATGTCACCTCATTTAAAACGATCTGTGCCTTTTTGCCGAGCACTCTGGCTGCGCAGTACACGCCGATCGCAGCACCGAGGGAATCCACATCGCTGATGCTGTGTCCCATGATAATCACATGCTCGCGGCTCTCAATCACCTCCCGCAGCGCATGTGCCTTGACTCTCGCCTTCACGCGGTTGTTACGCTCCACCTGCTTGTTGGTCTTGCCGCCGTAATAGGTCACATCCTCGTTGTCGCGGACAACCACCTGGTCGCCGCCGCGTCCGAGTGCAAGATCAATCGCCATTCTGGCGTACTCGTAATTCTTGGTGTAGGAATCGCCGCCGACACCGATACCGATACTGAGCGTCACCGCCATCTCATTGCCGACTTTTACCGTCTTGACGTCCTCAATGATGCTGAAACGATCCTCCCGGAGCTTTCCGAGATATTGATTCTTAAAGACAACAAAATACTTGTCATTCTCAATCTTTCTGACGAGTGCATCTATCTCTGTAAAGTATTTGTTCACCTTCCGGTCAATTAACGCTACGAGCAGTGATCGCTTAACGTCCTCGATACTGTCGAGCGCCTCGTCATAGTTGTCGATGTATACAAGACCCGCGACCAGACGCTGTTCCTCGTTCTCGCGGATGTAGCGGTTCAACTCTGTCTCATCAAACAGGTACATCGCCGTCAGATATTCATTGCTCTCATCGAGCGATACGATCGTGCTGTCGTGTGTCATGGCGTCAAAATAAATGCGCTTTAACGCCACACGGTAATACCGGTCATTGTATGTCAGATTGATCGACTCCACCGGCTCGCTCCGCTGCAGCAGCTCCTTGGTCAGCGTCGGGAATACCGTCATGACCGACTTATGATACTTCTTGTCTTTTCCTGTGACCTCCGTAAACTGCTCATTCACCCACAGAAACTTTGCATTATAATCAACCAGTGCATACGGGATTTCAAACTCATTTAAGAGTTGTTTCTGCACGAGACCGTACTGCGTCGCAAAATTGATCAACTCATC
>OGCN01005123.1_pt1 | contig 10630 bp, 8 predicted proteins | sample 1570181 | NCBI WGS metagenome assembly OGCN01 (sample SAMEA4370584, study PRJEB24528) | human gut metagenome | reverse complement strand
CCTTTGTCAACAGGTTTTTGCAAGTTTTTTTGATTTTTTCGACAAAGTTTGAGGGCGAAGTTTGGGCAAGGTGTATATTGTGGTGATGGGGGGGGTGGTGGGCACAAAGTATGGGGGTGGTGGGCGGAAAGCGGGTTGCAGGGTTAGGTGGTTTGGGGGAATAGGTGAGCGGTGGAAGATTGACGGCAGGCGGCGGGGAGGTTGCGGGCCGGGCATGCCCGGCCCCTACGGGGTGGCGGAAGGGTGAGCGGGTGCCGGCCGGAAGGTGCGCGGGTGTGGGGATGATTTCGGGCCATCTTTGTAGGGGGCGGCGTCCTCGACGTGCCGCGGAGGGGTCAAGACCCCTCCCTACGATGTGGAAGGTTAGAGGGTGGTCATGAGAAAGCGTGCGGGCCGGGCATGCCCGGCCCCTACGGTGTGGCGGAAGGGTGAGCGGGTGCCGGCCGGGAACGGGCAGGCGGAGGGGTCAAGACCCCTCCCTACGATGTGGAAGGTTAGAGGGTGGTTATGGGAAAGCACGCAGGCCGGGCATGCCCGGCCCCTACGGGGGTGGTGGTGGAGGGAACGGTGTGTTTTCCACATTCGGCGCACATGAATGTGGAAAACACTTGCAATTTCTACCTTATTATAATAGTATAGAGGCAACATACTTGAAACGAGGTCCTGTCATGATCCTGGCATTGAATATCGGCAACTCCAATATTACGTTTGGCGGGTATACGCCGGACGGCAAGCTGGTGTTTTCGTCGCGGCTGTTTGCGGACACGGCGCTGAGCAGTGATGAGCTCCTGTACAAAATCGTAAACATGCTGGCGCTGTACGGGGCGGAGCCACAGCAAATCACGGCGGTCATCTTTTCCAGCGTGGTGCCAGCGCTGACGCCGCGGCTGCGCGAGGCCCTGCGCAAGATGTGCGAGTGCCAGATCATGGAGGTCGGCCCCGGCCTGAAAAGCGGGGTGCGCATCCGCATGGACAACCCGGCCCAGCTGGGCGGTGAGCTGCTGTGTGCCATCGTGGGCGCGCTGCAGCGGTGCACGCCGCCCTGCGTGGTGGTGAACTTTGATACCGCCACTACCCTGCTGGCTGTGGACAGCACCGGCGCACTGGTGGGCGGCAGCATCCTGCCGGGGCCGCAGTGCTCGCTGTCGGCGCTGGTGCGCAACACGGCGCAGCTGCCCCAGGTGGAGCTGGAGGCTCGCCCGCGGCGTTTGCTGGGGGCCAACACAGCGGACTGTCTGCACAGCGGCATTGTGTACGGCACGGCGGCCATGCTGGACGGCATGGTCGCGCAGATTCGCGCAGCGCTGGGCGCGCCCGACGCGCCGGTGGTCGCAACCGGCACGCTGCCCGACAGTGTGCGCACGGCGTGTGCGACGGATATTGTGTACCGCGAGACGCTGGTGCTGGAAGGGCTGTATTGGATCTGGAAGAAGAATACGCGGAAGTGACGTTTTGGTTGCGGGCCATCTCTGTAGGGGGCGACGTCTTCGACGCCCCGCGGAGGGGTCAAGACCCCTCCCTACGATGCAAACCGGTAACAGGCGGCGACGTAAAGTTACGGGCCGGGCATGCCCGGCCCCTACGGGGTGGTGGATGGTTGGCGGCTGCTGGCCGGGAGGTGCGGGCGGCATATCTGCCGCTCCCTACGGGCAGGCGTATTGTACTATCCGTATTCCGGACAAACATCATTCTATATCCAAAGAGGTGCTGCCCGCACCTCTTTCTTTTTTTGTGGTGTCGTGTTATACTATACTATGTATAGTTATGTACAAAATTTACAGAGAAAGGTATTTATTTATCACCTATGCAGCATTTGAAAAACTTTAACTGGAAGAAATTTCTCTTGCAGGGGGTGCTCCCCTGCCTGCTGGCGGTGGCGGTGGGGTTCATCTCCCGCTATCAGCTGGAGCTGTCCGACGGCGTGACCGAGAGCTTTTTGCAGCTTCAATGGCCGCTCTACGCGCCGCTCAACGCGCTGACCGCCTTTTGCCTGACGCTGATTTTGTTTGCGCTGCTCGGCAAATGGAGCCGCGCAACGGGCATTTCGGGCGCGGTGTTCACCCTCATTGCGCTCATCAACTACTACACCCGCGACCTGCACGGCTCGGCGCTGATGCCCCAGGACATTTTGAACCTCGGCACCGCCGCCGAGGTCATGGGCAGCTACACCCTGAAAATTACGCAGGACGTTGTGAAGATCGTGCTGCTCTACCTGCCGATTCTGGCGATTGTGTTCGTGCAGGCGCAGCTGGTCAAGGGTACGCCTAAGCGCGCCGGCTGGAAGGCCCGCGGCGTGCGGGCGGCGGGCAGCGCACTGGGCGTGTTTCTGGTCATGTTCTTCGGCTACTTCGGCCCCGTGACCATCAAGCCCAAGACGACCTACGGCTGGGCGTGGCAGAACACCTACTACACCTACGGCTATCTGGCCGGGACGATTGAGGCCACCAGCCTGATGGCCGACCCTGTCATTGAGCCGGAGAACTACAACGACGCCGCGGCGGTGAACACCGCCCGCAAGGCCGACGACTACATCGCCCCTGCCAGTCCCGAGAGCGCCGAGGACTACCCCGACATTGTGCTGATCCTGTCCGAGAGCTTCTACGACTTTGACCTTGTCACCGACCTGCAGGCCGACACCGACATCATGCCGGTCACCAAGAACCTGCCCAACTCGGTCTACGGCCACACGATCAGCCCCCATGTGGGCGGCGGCACAAACTCCACCGAGTACGAGATGCTGACCTCCAACTCGCTGATCCTGATGCCCAGCATCACGCCGTTCAACTGGCTGAACCTGTACAACGCCAACAGCGTTGTCAGCTACCTCAAGGGTCTGGGCTACTCCACGATGGCCGCCCACCCCTACACGAACTCCAACTACCGCCGCGACTCCGCCTGGCTGGCGCTGGGCTTTGACGAGACTCATTTCCAGAGCGATTTTACCACGCAGGAGACCTACGGGGACCGCCCGTACCAGACCGACTCGGCCACCTACCGCGACTGGGAAACGATGTACGAGGCCATGCCGGAGGACAAGCCGCGGTTCAGCTTCCTGGTCTCCATCCAGAGCCACGGCGACTACGATATGAACGATGCGTCGCTGGATATTGTCCACGCCGCCACCGACTACGGCGACTACGATGCGCTGATGGACGAGTACCTGAGCTGCATCAAAATGACCGACGCCGCCGTGCAGGAGCTGTGCGATTACTTTACCGCGCAGTACGAAAAGACGGGCCGTAAAGTCATTGTGGCCATGGCCGGTGACCACGCGCCCAGCTTTGTGGGCCATGTGGCCGACGCCAGCTTTGCCGAAACCGACAACGAGCTGCAAATTTTGGAGCGCAGCACGCCGTTTTTCATCTGGGCCAACTACCCGCTGGAGCACACGGCAGCCGCCACCAGCACCACCGACCCGCTGAACCGCATGGACATGGTCATGCTGACCCCCACCCTGCTGCAGCAGGCGGGTCTGCCCCTGAGCGACTACTACGAGTACCTGCTGGAAATGAAGCACAACACCCCCGTTGTGACCGCCGCCAACGACTACATGAAGGTGGACGGCACCACAGCCGAATACGGTGCAGACCCCGCGCTGGACGAGTGGGCCAAGGGGTATCTGATGCTGGAATACAACAACATCGGCGCGCACGCCAAGCGCGACCAGAGCATTTTTGACCCCGCCGAGTAAAGAGGAGGCATCCCTATGACAGGTCTGAAACGAACCCCGCGCAGCCGCGGCGGCTTTACGCTGGTGGAGCTGATCGTGGTATTGGTGATTCTGGGCGTGCTGGCGGCCTTTGCCGTCCCGGCACTGACCGGGTACATTGACAGCGCCAAGGAAAAGCAGGCCGTCAGTGAGACGCAGGCGTGTGTGATGACGGCGACCCGGTTGGGTGCGCAGAACTACGCCCTGGTGCAGAACGCATCTGTAGCCGGGAACGCCGAAAATGCAGCCGCCTTGACCAACTGGGCAGGTACGTTGACAAACGAGGTTCCCACCGTGACCGGCGGAGATGTAGCACTTACCGAGGGCAGCGGGCAGTATCTGCTGCATGTGAACAACCCGCCTGCGGGCAGCACTGCCACGACGACGATTGCGGCAGATGCCGGGGTCAAGGGTACCGTGCAGGGGATGACCTGCAACGCCAGCGGGCAGGTTTTATACTTAGTGTACACCAGCGCCGATGGGATACAGGTCGTATACACGAACGCGGGAACCACCGCAAGTGTAAATATCGGCAGTGATGAGGCTGTTGTTGTGCCGACGCCGAAGAAGAATGACAGCTCCGGCGGCGGTGAAACCGGCGGGGGCAGCACCGGGGGCGGCATTTCCGGCGGCGGTACGACCGGCAGCACTGTTACAGCAAATGAAAAGCAGTTCATTATCCACTTGCAGGATATTGAAACTAAAAACTCTGCGCCTTTTGCAAACAGAAAATATCACATTCAGAGTGGCGATAACTCCATTGATGTGACCTCTAATGAAAACGGTGATATTCTGTTGGATATTTCTCCTAAGGAACACCCTCGTGCCAACACTGTTATCGGGGATACGCTGACTACTATCACCGAAGCTGAAGTTCCTAATGGCTACCAAGTCATTCCCAGCAGTACAAAAATCTATATCAATGTTTTCAATGAGGGGGACGACTATCATCTCAATTCCATACAGAATAACGGAAATGACAATCCATTTGATATCGATATGACTAAAAGGCAGCTTACCATTATGCGCTTTCCCGTTGCCAAATTGAAGCTGCGCGTCACTGACCCTGATGGAAAGGCGCTGTCCGGTGCTACCTTTACTATTAAGAGCGGCTCAACTACTGTTGCCGAATTCACCAGTGATAGTAAAGGAGAATGCTCCATTCCTGTCAAACTGCATGAGGGAGATAAGATCGGGTATTCTGCTTTCCTAACTACCGGAGACCAAACTGGCCAAACTTATGTTATAAAGGAAACTCCTCCTGCCGGATATAAGGGAGACTTCACATGTTCTTTTCATTTATATTATAAGCCATATCCCGCTACTCCGACTCCCCATAATACAACCTGGTTCTATATTAATGCTTTTGACTTCAAACAGGAAGAAGGGGGTAGTCATAGTCTGGAAAGCACTGTTGGTAATGAGGATACTTTTCATGTCACAAACAACAAACGCTAACTCTGCACTGTCTATATCCGTAAAATTGATAACGCCGGAAATCCTGTATCCAACGCCAATCTAAAAGCTGACAATACCGGCAGCTTCGTTACGCCAGAGCATAAACTACAGGATACAACCAAAATATAGCAGACTGTCGAAAAACGCTTGTAGGGGCGAGCATTGCTCGCCCGTGCCCGTTTGCCTTGCAAAAAACTGTCCCGGAAAATGCGTTGCTGCGGTAAGTTGGCGGGCGGCCAATGGTCGCCCCTACGCACGCAATAAGGCAAGAATGCAATTTATTGACGGTCTGCTATATAATTTCACCCTCAATCAATAAGAAAGCCCCCACCCAGCCGCAGAACATCTACGGTTGGGTGGGGGTGGTTTATTTGTAGAGATTTCAGGGGTGCGGCGGCAGCGGCAACACTCCCGGGCGGATATGGGATTTGCCTCTGCGTTCTTTGCCAATCACAAAAACTCTTTCCAGTAAACCTCTGCGCTTCTCGTCATCTCCCGGGAAAAGTCGCTCGCGTACTTGCGCTTGCAAAATGCCTGCACGGCTTTGTCAAAGTCGTAGTCGAGCTGGCCGTTGGCGGCGGCTTTCGCCGCAAAGTCGGCGCGCAGCTCGTCGGGCGTGCGGTCCGTGTACACATTCTCGCAGACGACGGCCTGCTCGGCAAAGCGGGCGGGCTTGGGGCGGCGATGCTGCTGCTCCGTGGGGCGGCCAAACACCAGCATACAGGCGGGCACTACGTACTGCGGCAGGTGCAGGGCGTCGCGCATGGCCTCCGCATTCTCGAGGACGTCGCCTATGTAGCAGCTGCCGATGCCCAGAGACTCGGCGGCGACCACGGCGTTCTGGGCGGCAATGCAGGTGTCGGCCACGGCCAGCATCAAGTCCCCTGCCCCGGGCTTGCGGGCGTCCGTGATGCCCGCGGCGTGGTAGGCGTTGAGCCAGCGGCGGCAGTCGGCCAGGAACACCAGCACCAGCGGCGCCCCGGCAATGAACGGCTGGTGGTCGCACAGGTCGGCCAGCGTGGCCTTCAGCGCCGGGTCGGTGATGTCCAGGATCGTGTACAGCTGCTGGTTGCCCGCCGTCGGTGCCTGGAACGCCGCGTTCAGGATGGCCGCCCGCTCGTCCGGCGTGACGGGGTCGGGGGTGAATACCCGCACGCTTTTGCGGGCGGAGAGGGCGGAGAGGATAGCGTTGTTTTCCATAATAAGCTCCTTTAAGCCTTCCCCCGGGGGGAAGGCAAATGAAAATCAATTTTTCCGTTTCTTCAAAAACTTTCCGATCAGCGTATCCAGCATGCTCAGCACCTCGCGGATGTTCAGCACGCAGACCACCGCGGTGATGCCCACGACGGGCAGCGCCCAATGGGTCAGGTTCATCATGCACCAGATCTCCGCCAGCACCAGCGCCAGATTCAGCACAAGCCACGCCGGGTGGAAGTCGATCTCCAGCAGACCGCGGGTCGAGTAGGCGCGCAGCAAAAACACCAGCATCAGGCTCAGGAAGCTGGCCGGGGTTACGCCCCACGGGCCCCACTGCAAAATGAACAGGTAGTTCAGAATCAGGTTCAGCACCGCACCGGCCAGCATTGTGAACAGCGAGCCGGTAGACCGTTTATACACGACGTAGACGCTGTTCAGGAACTGGTTCAGGCAGGTCAGCATCGAGCAGAGCGTCAGGAACGGAACAAACGTCCAGGCGTCAAAATATTCAGCCTTGAACACCCGCATGAGCAGCTGGCACAGCATGATGATGCCCGCCACGCAGCAGAACAGCACGCTGGCATACACGCGGAATATCTTGGAGAAGAACGCCTCGCGGTCCGTCTCCTCGGTCACGGCGGAGAGCTGCCACGCCTCGTAGAAGATGCTGCCCAAAATCGTGATGATCTGCGGCAGGAAGTACCCCGCCGACAACAGCCCGACCCAGTGGTTGCCGCTGCGGCCCGCGTAGCCCTCGCACATGCCCTGCACAAAGAACATATCGCTGGCGTTGATGATCCAAAAGCTGATGGACGCCGGGATCATCGGCAGGCAGTAGCGCAGCATCTCCTTCCACAGCGTCTTGTCAAACGCCTTGGGCTTGAAGTACCGCCAGCACCCGCCCGCAATGAACACAAACACCATGGATGTCAAATCTGCCAGCGCGTTTGCCAGCAAAAAGCCTGCAGCGCCCATTTTTAAGACGCTCAGGAACAGCAGGTAGTAGAGCAGCAGGCTCAGCGTTGTCAGCACACCGTCTATGGCGACCAGCCGGTTCAGCATCCGCGAGCGGATGAACTGGGTACACAGCGTTCTCATACAGCTGGCCAGCACGCAGAGGTACAAAAAGCCCAGGTACTCCGCGGCGTTGGGGATGAGCCGCACCAGAGGCATGGCCAGCAGCAGCACCACAAAGCCCAGCCCGATAGTCGCCGCGCCGTTGACAAAGACGCTGGATTTGTTGGCCGCTTTGTCCAGCCCGAACCGGATGACTGCATAGGCCACGCCAAGGCTGACCACCGGGATCAGCAGGTTTGTGGCCTGCTGCAAAAGGCTGGACACGCCCATAACGTCCGGCGAGTCGAGCGCGTAGCTCAGATACGGGCGGATGAAGAAGCTGAGCAGCTTGGAGCTGAAGTTGGAGATGGCAAACAGCAGCGTATTGCTGACCAGCGTCGTATATTTTTTCTGTGGAGACGGCAAGATGGGGACCTCCCTTTTCTGATTTGTACAAACGGTAGGGGCGAGGCATGCCTCGCCCGCAGCTGTACGGCAGGCGGCTGCTTCTTGCAAGGCTGCGGGTCGGGCATGCCCGACCCCTACAGGCTGCGTTGTAGGGGCGGATGCTCGCATCCGCCCGCTCTCACCGCAGCTTCAGCATCCGTTCCCGCTGCTTATAATCCGGCAGCACCTCCGCCACCGCGGCCCAGAACGCCGGGCTGTGGTCGGGGTGGGCAAAGTGGCAGAACTCATGCACAACAACGTACTCCTGCGCGGGCAGCGGCATCGTGCAGAGCCGCCGCGCAAACGCCAGCGTGCCGGTGCGCAGACTGCACGACCCCCAGCGGGTGTTCATGTCGCGCACCGCAATTTTGGGCATCGCGCCGCCCGGGCAGGTCGCCGCAAACTGCGGATAGTATGCCCGGCACAGCGCCTGCATATAGGCCAGCGCCTCGGCCTTGGGCGGCAGCGCGGGGGCCTCGGCGGCCTCTCGTTCGCGCCGGGCCGCGGCACGCGCCTGTGCGGTGCGCACCCAGTCGGCCCGCGCCGTGACAAAGGCGTCCACATAAACCGCCGGCACCCGCGGCGACGCACTGGCCGCCACACTGCCGTCGGCCCGCACGCGCAGGTTGATGTTGCGCACCCGCCGCCGCGTCAGCGTGTAGGTGATGCCGCCCGCCGTCCGCTCCATGCCCGGCCCCCCTTTTGCAAAAGTATATTGTTTATTGTACACGCATTTGCCCAAAAGTGCAACAGTTGCCTGCGGCGGCGCATTGTGGTATGATACTGCCAAAGGGGGGCTTTTGCATGAAATCGCTGTTTTTTGTTCTGCCCGCCCTGCTGCTGGGCCTGACGGCCTGCGGTGCGCCGGTAGCCGCCGTGACCCTGCCCGACACCGTGCAGGTCGAAAAGACCCAGACCGCCGAGACCGCCGTCCTCTACGAGGATGCCGACGGGCGTAAGGTCAGCCCCCGCCGCGCCGCCCTGACCGAGTGGCGCTGGTCTGTGGCCGATGACACGATTGCCGAGGTCGATCCCAGCGGCATTGTGACCGGTCTGCGCGGCGGCTCGACCACCCTGACGCTGCAAAGCGCCGACGGGAAAATTTCCGCCAGCTGCCCGGTGCAGGTGTCCAGCCCGCTGCGCGGCATTGCTTTGGACGACTACACGCTGTATTTTGACGACGAGCTTGTGACCTGGATCACCGCCGACGGCACGCGCGAGTCCGACTACGCCTACGCCAGCCGCGTCGGCGCAGTCTGCCATCTTCTGCCGGAGGACACCACCGACCACCCCGCCGTGACCTATCACATCGCCGACGAGCGCATCGCCCGCTTCGACGGCTCCTGGCTCGTCCCCGTGAATTACGGCACCACGACCCTGACCGCCGACTGCGGCGGGTTTACAGCGCAGTGTACCGTAACGGTGGTCAGGCCGGAGGAATAGGCAAAAGAAAACGAGGGGATGTACAACAGCCCCTTTGGTGACCCTCCCGTCCATCTCCCGCGCCCTAAAAACAGCCCGCGGGGCTGTTTTTGCCCCGCGGGACGCGGACGCGGGGCCCGGGCTGTTCGATTCCCGCACGGGTCACCTTTTACGCCCGACACCTATTAAAAAGCGTATACAAAGAAAAAAGCACTACCTCAAATGAAGTAGTGCTTTTTGGTGACCCGTACGGGAATCGAACCCATGTTACAGCCGTGAAAGGGCCGTGTCTTAACCGCTTGACCAACGGGCCTTAGAAATACAGAGCTTCGCTAAAACCTCCGACTTTCATCATCCACTATTGCGGACGACCGTCCCCCTTATCTTAGCGAAACTCTGTAATGTGGTAGCGGTAACTGGATTTGAACCGGTGACACTTCGGGTATGAACCGAATGCTCTAGCCAACTGAGCTATACCGCCACATTTGTCGTCGCGCTCTTGAGAACGCTATATTATTATAGCCGACATTCTCCCCTATGTCAAGTAGTTTTTCCCGATTTTTTTCAAAAATGCAAAAAAAATCCCGCATTGCGGGTGCAATGCGGGGGAAAACTCTAAAGGCTTCCCATGAGGGGCTGCGCCCGCAGGCGCGTGTCGGAGCGCAACCGCCGAAGGCGGCTCTTAGCGCGGAGACTGAAGCTGTCTGCAAAGCGGACTGATGAGGGGCGGCGCTGTCTCTATAACCCGTCAAAGGGATACTGCAAGAACTTTGCCCCTCATCCGGCCTCGGGCGGGGCCTCGGCCACCTTCCCCCTCAGGGGAAGGCACTCTGCAAAATTACTTCTTGTTGGGCACCAGCACGGCCTTGCCGCCCATGTAGGGGCGCAGGACCTCGGGGATGGTCACGGTGCCGTCGGCCTGCAGGTGGTTCTCCAGGAAGGCGATCAGCATACGCGGCGGGGCCACGCAGGTGTTGTTCAGCGTGTGGGCCAGCTGGGTCTTGCCGTTCTCATCCTTAAAGCGGATGCGCAGGCGGCGGGCCTGGGCGTCGCCCAGGTTGGAGCAGGAGCAGACCTCGAAATACTTCTGCTGGCGCGGGCTCCACGCCTCGATGTCGCAGCTCTTGACCTTCAGATCGGCCAGATCGCCGGAGCAGCACTCCAGCTGGCGGACGGGGATCTCCATGGAGCGGAACAGCTCGACGGAGTTCTTCCACAGCTTATCGTACCAGTCCATGCTGTCCTCGGGCTTGCAGACGACGATCATCTCCTGCTTCTCGAACTGATGGATGCGGTAGATGCCGCGCTCCTCGATGCCGTGGGCACCCTTCTCCTTGCGGA
>OGCN01005121.1_pt1 | contig 10632 bp, 10 predicted proteins | sample 1570181 | NCBI WGS metagenome assembly OGCN01 (sample SAMEA4370584, study PRJEB24528) | human gut metagenome | reverse complement strand
CACCAACTCCTGTTCCTAATGTCACAAAGACAACATCAGGATTGTTAGCACCAGCACCAACCCAACGTTCCCCCAGTGCAGCCACATTAGCATCATTATCAATAGCGAATGGAATACCAAGTTCTTTTTCAATGACAGAGCCAACTTCTTGAGTTTCTGCCCAGTTCAAGTTAAAAGCACCCGTTACTGTTTTATTTTCACGGTCAACTGCACCTGGAGATCCCATACCAATTCCAATAAAGTCTTCAGCAGTAAGTCCATACATTTCCAGACGGTGTTTCAAAGATTCTACAATGTTAGGAACGATGTGGCGACCATTTTCAAGCGTATTTGTTTCAATCGCCCATTTTTCTTGCACTTCACCTTCTGAAGTCAAAATACCAAATTTAACAGTTGTTCCACCAAGGTCAATTCCCAAGAGTTTTTTACTCATTTTCTTTCTCCATTTCAATGCGATGTTCACGTCGTAAAATCATTTCAGCAGTAAGATAGTTGTCCTTATCCACCAAACCATTCTGGTAGAGGGCTTCTAATTCAATCTTCATCATTTCGATATCATAGAGCCTTTTCCCTAGGTAAACTACTATGCCAAACTGTTTCAACAACTGTTGAACGTCATATAAAGTTTTCATAGCAATATTTTAGCAAAAAGCTTCTGCCATGACAAGATAGTTTTGAAAACCTTTACAGATTATTGTATACTTCAAGACTTAAAAAACCTAAGTCATTAAGACTCAGGTTATTGACAGTTTGGGCAAATCCCATGTAATATCATCTGTTCACGAGTAATGCGAAATCCTGTTTGTGATTCTACCTCTTCCTTGAAAGACGGAATCGGTAAGTCTAAGTCAGTAATGTGACCACATTTTTCACAAACAATGTTTAAGTGGTCATGCCCCATAAAATCATAATAGGTTGTATTATCATTATTAACCTTAATTTCAGAGACAATCCCTTCTTCAACCAACACCTTCAGGTTGTTATAGACCGTCGCTAAACTCATCCCAGGATTGTCAGGGAGAAGGTCATAATATATCACATCTGCACTAGGGTGTTGATCAGACATCATCAAATAGCGAATAACAGCTTTACGAGATTCCGTCAACCGAATTCCTTTAGCTTTTAACTGATTTAGGACATCTTCATAAACGCCTAGACTACGTCGATGCTCAGACATATCGCCGCCTCCCTTCTTCTAAAAGTATTTTACGTCTATTATACACTTTTAGAGGAACTCTTGACAATCATCTTAACTCAAAAATGCTTATCTCAAGCCTGGCGCTTGTCCAAGCTCAGCAGTCAACATCCAGATTGTCTTATCAATTTCAGATTTAGCTGCAGTGAAGATATCATTTGAAGGAGCATCTCCTTCTTCATCTGTGATATCCAAACCAACTTGGAACAATACTGACAAATATTTGTATGTATCAACCAATAATTGAATTTGATCAGACATCGGTTTATCAAATGTGCCAGTAGTTTCAGTCAAGCCTGAATTAGATGAAAATTCTACCAAAGTTGAGTATGGTTCCCCACCGATAGTAATCAAACGTTCACTAATAACATCAAGATGAGCATTCAAACTATCCATCAATTCATCCATTTTTGGATGAAGATAGAGAAAACCAGGACCACGCATATACCAATGAACTTGGTGAACAATTGAAGCTGCTACAGACAAATCAGCAACTGCTTGATTCAAAACTGCTTTAGTTTTTGTATTTGAGGGTGTTTCAGCTTGTTGGTTAACTGTTTCATTGATTGTTTCTTTAATTGAATATACCATATTAATTCTCCTTATTTAGAATTACTATTATTTACACTTTTATTTTAGAATATTTCTAAATAATATGCAAGTGAAATGCTTTTTCTCATTCTTTTTCGAATAATTAGGTATGTTAACTATCATTTATTTTTTTCTGGGAGCCTCTTTAGGTTCATTTATCGGACTGATTTGTGATCGTTTCCCTGAGAAGTCGATTATTTTTCCTAGTAGTCACTGTAGTCATTGCAAGCATCAGTTGCGTTTTTTCGAGATGATCCCTATCCTCTCACAACTTTTCTTAAGATCTCGATGTCGATCATGTCAGACTTCTATCCCTCTTCGTTACCTCTTTATGGAACTATTTTGTGGAGTAATATGCCTGCTATATTTCTATGACTTTTTGAGTCTTGAAGTAACCTACTTTCTTTACTTCAGCCTTTGTTTATCAATTTTTGATTTGAAGCATAAATCCTATCCGCTTCTGATTTGGATAGTTGGAACACTCCCGCTCCTATTCATGGGAAACCACTATCTCACTTTTACCTTAGGACTCATATTAGCAATTATATCCTATATTAAACGTTTAAACATTGGAGAAGGCGATTTTCTCTACTTAGCTAGTGCCTCACTTATTTTCCCACTTTCAAAAACACTACTAATTATTGAAATTGCCTGCCTATTAGGACTAGCTTACTTCCTTCTACGAAGAAATCTCAAGGAATACATCGCATTTGTTCCATTTCTTTTTCTCGGGATAGTACTCCTTACTTTTTGTTCAATTGTATAGAAAAAAGCCGATAAACCTCGGCTTTTCTTTATTAGTTCATATTAACACGGTGCCACTCATTAATGACATAACAAAGCATCTCTAATTGTTGCAATCCTACATTATTAATTTCTGAAGTCTCTTCGTCCGAACCACCTAAATAACGTGTATAAATGGCTATAAGATACGGTGTATCTTCCATCACGATAGCATCAACATTTAAGGCTTCACGAACATCTGGGAAAGACTCTCCCAAATATTTGAGAATATCTTTATAATCCTCTTGGTGTTTCCAAAGATAATCCAAAACTTGGATATAATAATCCGTTGTTGTCTTATTACCATGCATTTGGATAGTTTTCACTTCACCTTTTGATTTACCATATTTATCAAGCATACCATAGAATTTTTCCATACCACCAAGGCGTTCTGCCAAAGCGTAGGCTGGTGTATTCTCTGAGTAAACTAGAGAATATTCCTGCATCTCTGGAATAGTCATTGAACCACCAAAAGCAGCAACATAATTATCATGTTCACCCTGATACTCATACTCAGTATTAGTAATATCAAAACGTTCAGTTAAAGAAAGTTTGCCCTTATTAACCTCATCCATGACCAGCATGTTTAGTGGCAATTTATAAGTTGATCCTGCAGTCATTGGCTGAGTATCATTCATAGAGAATTGCTCATTTGTCTTGGTATTTTTATATGAAAAGGCAATTTGGCTAGACTCAATACCTTGGTCAGCCATAAATGCTTCAACCACTTGGCTCAATGTCATGTTAGCATAATCATAATACAATCCATTACCATACATGGTATCTGCATCTGCTTCCATGACTACTTGTTTAGCTTCGGCTGATTTATTAGTTGGAGTTACCTTTTCCTCTTTTTCTTTGTCTTCTTTTTTAGTGACTTTAGAACTAGAGCCGAAGATATTTCCAAGGCTACCGGTGTGACCAGCTTGTTTACCACGTCCTGCTAAAGCAAGCATAGCAACAAATAAAAGAATTACCAAAACACCTAGGAAAGCTAAGATAAGATAAGCTTTTTTATCATCACGAGATGATTTTGATTTAGATTTCTTAGAGCGTTTACTTCTAAGTGCCAAGGTTTCAGTTTTTGTTTCTTTTTCCTTGTGCTCAACTGGTACTACTGTTTCTTCAGCTACTTTTTTGTCTGCTGATTTTTTGTCTGCTGATTTTTTAGAAACCTTTTTTGTATCTTTTTTCGCTTCTTTTTTGTTGGCCTTTTTAGCGCCTTTTTTGACATCTTTTTTAGTATCTTTAGTGTCTTTCTTGACGTCTTTTTGAAGGTCTTGTTTTAACGAATCTTTTTTCTTATCTTTAGTTTTTCGGCGATTTCCACTATACTTTTTGCTTGAATGTTTTTCCTTTTTTTTCATAACAATTATAGTTTAAGATATAATTCACTAAAAATCAAGGAGATTTTACAATCATATTACAAAAAAATCATCCCCAATAGTGAGGATAATTTTAAACTTATTTAGCTGCTGCATAAAGCTCAGCAACTTTATTCCAGTTAATGATTTCAAAGAAAGCTTTGATGTAGTTTGGACGTACGTTACGGTAGTTTAGGTAGTAAGCATGCTCCCAAACATCAAGCGCCAAGATTGGTTTCTTACCGTCTGAGATAGGAGTGTCTTGGTTAGCAGTTGAAACAACTTCAAGCTTACCTTCAGCGTTAACAACAAGCCATGCCCAACCTGAACCAAAACGAGTTGTTGCTGCTACTGTGAAAGCTTCTTGAAAGGCTTCAAATGATCCGAAAGCTTCGTTAATAGCAGCTGCTACTTCAGCAGTTGGTTCTTGTTTTTCAGGAGACAAAAGTTCCCAGAAAAGTGCGTGGTTAAGGTGTCCACCACCATTATTAATAAGTGCTTGACGAATATCAGCTGGGATTTGTTCCACATCAGCCAAAAGTGCTTCAAGGTCTTCACCAATTTCTGGGTGTTTTTCAAGAGCAGCATTAGCATTTGCTACATAAGTTGCGTGGTGTTTGTCGTGGTGAAGAGTCATTGTTTCAGCATCAATGTATGGTTCCAATGCATCGTAAGCGTAAGGAAGGTCTGGAAGGATAATTGCCATAGTAAAGGTCCTCTTTTCATTTTTTCTTCATTTTACCGCAAAGTGGTAGAGCTTTCAAAAATTTTGCTTACAAAATCAAAGAAGACTCTAAATCTCTAGCGGTTTGATACGATTTTTAGAAGTGCTAAATCAAACAAGTAATCTTTATCTAAAGTTCCTGTTTTTATCTGGTAATCTGTCTCTACTAAAATCTTAATCGTCATTTTTAAGAATGCTACTGACAAAGGACGGCTATCTCTCAATGCAAAACGAACCTGAAATTGGTTAACTTTACGCCCTAAATAATCTGACAGACTTGAAACAATTTGCTGCTCACTTTTTCCTTGAGCAGATAAGAGTTTAACCTGTAAATAGGTACGAAATTGTCCCAACATCACAGCAATCAACTTAATCTCATCTTCACCCTGCAGCCGTAAATCATGAACCAATTCACGAACGCTCTGAATCTGTCCTCGTATAAGAAGTTGCGTCATATCAAAAATGTTATCTTGCAAACTTTTCGGAATGGCCTCAGCAATGTCCTGTGATGAGATATTCCCTTCAGTTTTATATCCCTTTAGAAAAGCTAAGTTTTTTTGAACATCTGAAAAATCAAAATTCGACTTGATCAAAAGTTTTTCAAAAACTCCTGTATCAAAAGTAAGCCCCTCTTGATGCGCCTGCTTTTGAAAATAGGTTCTAAGTTCTGCATCTTTTAAAGGACTAGCTTCAAGCACCATGGCATCACGTTTGAGAAGTTTGACTAAACGACGCTTTCCATCTAGCTTTCCTGCAGACATTAAGACAAGACGAGTTGTTTCAACAGGAGACTCAAGATAATTTTCAAGACGCTTCAACTCTTTCTCATCCAGATACGACTTTTTAGCAGTAGTCATATCTGCGAAATGATCAAAAATGACCACCTTCTCATCGGCAAAAAAAGGCATACTTTCTAAATCGAGCTCAGCATCTTGATAATCAGTCTCTGACATATCAAAATAAGAATAGGTCAAGTCACTGGGATCGAAACCAATTTGTTTTAAAAATTTTTCTTTAGCTTGACTATACTGCCCTAAATCCTCACCAGCTATGACAGTTATCATGGGAAGCTTTTCTTTGGACAGCTTTTCAATCGTTTCCATAGCAATCATGGTTTTATTATAACAGAATTTTCACCATAACAAAAAGCCCACCACCAAAGTGATGAACTTTACTTTATTAACCAGAGTTACGAAGACCTGTTGCAATACCATTGATAGTAATGTGAATAAGGCTAATTTCGTCATCGGTCAAATCATTGTTACGAAGACGTTTAATCAATTCAATTTGGATGTAGTTCAAGACATTGAAGTATGGCAAACGGAAGTCCAAACTTGCTTTAAGCGATGGACTCTCATCAAGGAAGCCATCATGTTTTTCAATGGCAAGAATAACATCCTTAGTCATCTGCCACTCATCCAAAATAATATTGAAGACACTGCGTACTTCTTCACTCTCTGCCAATTGTGCATAGTGGAAGGCGATATTCATGTCTGATTTTGAAAGCACCATGTCCACGTTTGACAAAAGTGAACGGAAGAATGGCCATGTTTCAAACATATGTTGAAGTTTCTCGAGGTTGCCTTCTTCAGCTTGGATAAAGCGATTAAAGGCAGAACCCACACCATACCAACCTGGGAACATGATACGATTTTGTGACCATGAGAATACCCAAGGAATCGCACGAAGACCAGAAATCTCAGTAATTGTCTTACGAGCCGCTGGACGAGAACCGATATTCAAACTTGAGACTTCTTTAATAGGGCTTGCTTCAAAGAAGTAATCATAGAAATGTTCGTTCCCAAAGACTAGATCGCGATAGATAACATTAGAATCATGAACAATACCGTCCATAATTTCACGGAAATCAACCAATTCATCTGGGTCCGCAATCTGACGTGTTACCATACGGTCAAGGGCAGCTGAAACAAGCATTTCAAGATTGTAGTAGGCAGCATCCTTATTACCATATTTATTACCGATAACTTCACCTTGCTCAGTCAAACGGATACGGTCCTTAATGGTACCAAATGGTTGAGACGTAATAGCATCGTATGATGGGCCACCACCACGACCGACAGTACCACCACGGCCATGGAAGAAGGTAATCTTAATGCCACGCTCTTCACCAATCTTAGTCAACTCATTTTGAGCTTTGTAAAGCGTCCAACCTGAAGACAAGTAACCACCATCTTTGTTAGAGTCTGAGTAACCCAACATGATTTCTTGGTAGTTATTGCTATTCTTAATCCAACGTTTAACGATATCATAACCAAGGTATTGTTTCATGATATCATTAGAGTTTTCCAAGTCTTCGATAGTTTCAAAAAGTGGAACGATTTGGACACGCGCACGTTCAGTATCAACCAAACCAACTTCTTTAAGAAGGATAGCCAACTCAAACATATCAGAAACGCTCTCAGTGTGAGAAATGATATGTTGTTTGATGACATCTTCACCGATATAGTCTTTCAAGAGACGAGCAGTGCGGAAGATTGCCAATTCTTTTTCAAGTGTTTCAGACTTAGGCACATTAGTTGATGACAAGGTACGAGGATCTTCTTGCAATTCTTTAAGAAGAACAGCAACCTTTTCAACCTCTGTTAATTCACTATAGTTATCAACAATATTTGCAGATTTAAGCAACTCTGCTACACATGCTTCATGAACACTTGAATCTTGACGCATATCGATTGTAGCAAGATAGAAACCAAAGACTTCTACAGCTTGAAGAAGCTCTTCGAAATCACCTGAAATCAAGACAGCATCGTCGTTTTCAAGAAGTGAATTTTTGATTGCCAAAAGATCGTCATGGAAGGCATCTGCTGTTTCGTAGAATTCTGTTGTTTGTTGTGAGACAGCTTGAAGACTTTGGCTGAGACGTTGTTGCACGTAATCAGCTACTACTTCACCTGTTGAAGCTGAACCCAGACGAACATTTTCAGAAAGGCGTTTAGCAACTCTTTCCTTATTGAAGTTTCCTTCTTTAAAGAAAAGAAGTGTCTGAATCAACTTAGACTGGATGTAACTGAAAGCACGACGGTAAGGTTCATTTTCACGATAAACAGATGTATCTGGAGAATGTTTCGCCATCTCTGCTACTGTATCTGAAACCTCAGTCAAGCGTGATGAGAGGGAGAATGAACGGTAAAGATTATCAACTTTTTCGATATAGTAGTTGAGGATAACTTCACTTTGCAATGTTGCAGAAAGTTTAAGAGTTTCTGCTGTTACAAATGGGTTCCCGTCACGGTCACCACCAATCCACATACCCATAGTAATAGGTGTTGGATTGTCAAGTTCAATACCTTTTTCAACCGCTAAACGTTTGAATTCATGTGATAGGTTCGTAATCGCCTTAATCAATGAGGAGTTATAATACTCCATAACGTTAGTGATTTCGTTTTTAACCTTAAGTTTTTTCTCACGAATGATATCTGTTTGCATCATAATTTCTACATAACGACGCAAATCTGCATACCATTTATCCTTGTTAATAAGACCAGCCTTAACATCACGATGCTTACGAAGAAGTTCGTGAATGTGGTTAGTCAATTCAAGCATAGTTTTACGTTGAACCTGAGTTGGGTGGGCTGTCAATACTGGCACGACATTGACATGTTCAAGAATGTCACGTGCATTATCACTTTCAGCGACAACATCAAAGGTTTCAGACAACTTACCTAGATAAGATTCATCAATATTGTTCTTGTGGTTGACTTCATAAGCCAAATCCACGTCCTCAGAGATATTAATCAAGAGAGGTAACAAAGAGAAATAACGTGATGCAACGACCATATCGTCATTCGTCATTTCTGAAATGGCTTGTGTAAGGGCCACATAGTCACCTTCATCATAAAGTTCAACCAAATGTTGGATAGTTGTGAGACCTTGCTCTCCAGCCATGCCTCGTGTTGCATCATCCAACAATTCTTTCAAGATACCAACTTCTTCAGAGATGATTTCCTGGTTGTTACTGCTTTCCAATTTGTTAAAAGCCAAACCGTATTCTCCTTACTTTATGTAGTACCCTTTTATCATATCACTTTTAAAACAAAAGTAAACTATTTTCCTTTAAATCGTCAGTTATTTTGCAATTTTCCGACTTTTTCAAACAATTTTTTAAGTCTATTTCCGAACTTTATAAAAAAAAGACTCTGAAACAGAGTTCAGAATCTTAATTATACTTTTTTTGATAGAATTTGATTTCATCGCCATCTTCAACCTTAAGTTGGTTGGCTGCTTTTTCACCAAGTTTCCCATTAACATCAAACATCCAATAGATGCCCTTATCTTTATCTTGAGAAATACCATCAATCTCAGTGATGAAGCCATCATTTTCTTGAACAGGATATACCTCTTCCAAGACATCAAGCACTGTATCCCCTTTTTGGATTTCTACTGATTTTTTCTTACTTTCCTTTTCCGTTTTCAAAATCAAAGTCACCTGACCTTGAACCTTAGACTGATGATTGTTTGTGCTACTAGTAAGTTTAGCTGCCTCATTTTTTCCACAGGCTGCTAGGGTAACAAGTGATAAGGCAAGAAAGAGATAAGTTAATAATTTTTTCATTTCAAAAACCTCCTAAAAATAGACTGGATGAATGGATAAAATAGAAGCGTCGATACTGCATGATAGGTGTCGTAAAGTAGACCAGAAATAACAAAGGTAATCCCACTTTTAAATAGAAGACCATACCCATAATCAAGGAGAACCCCATAGAAAAAGGACAAAAAAGTTACCAAAGCAATCTGCCAGACAAGTGATAACCTAGGTGCAATCAAACTCCAAAGAGCCATTAAGACGCCGAAGGCCAGAATCTGATTAAAGACCCAGGGACCAAAACCAAAGATGAATCCTGAGATGGCCATGGTTAAAGCCATAATCAATAGACCATCTACCAAACCCAAATAAAGAACAGCCACAAAAAACATAGCTGTAATAGGCTGAATATTTGGCAATCCTATAAATGCTGACCGTAATCCTACTGCCAGAGCTGACAGAATAGCTATCCGAGCCATTCGTTGAATCGTTAGTTTCATATATCTATTATGCCAGAAATAAAGAAATATGACTAGTTTTTAAAAATAAAAACTAAAGATTTCTTGAAATACAGAGTGAGATCATACAAATTGTAGAAAATAATGTTCCTTGTTGCCTCTCCCAAATATCAAACAGTTTGAGCAGGCTGAATATTTGATATAAAAAGTGTACTCTCATTCACTATCCTCTGTCATCTTGATAACACTAAATAATTAAGTTATGTTAATTATAAAAGTTAACTTGACTTAATTATTATTTTAAAGTATATTAAACTTAAGGAGGCAACTAATGATCCAAATCGAAAATATTAATGTGTCTTACCAACAGACATTAGCTCTGGATAATATCACCTTAAACTTGGAGGGACCTAGTATTACTGGGATTATTGGACCAAATGGTGCTGGTAAATCAACTCTAATCAAAGCATTAATTGGTATTATTCCTCACTCTGGAAAAATCCTTTTCAATAAACAACCTATTCGTCAGCAATTGAATCGTATTTCCTATGTTGCACAGAAGGCTGATATTGATTTTAACTTTCCGATTACTGTCAGAGAGTGCATCTCTCTAGGACTCTATCCCAAAACCAAGTTCTTTAAACGTCTATCTAAGAGTGATTGGTCTAAGGTCACAGATGCTTTAACACTACTTGGTCTAAATGATTTGGCCCATCGACAAATAAGCCAATTATCAGGAGGCCAATTTCAACGTGTTCTAATCGCTCGTTGTCTTGTACAAGAGGCTGATATTATTTTATTAGATGAACCCTTTGTAGAGATTGACTCTGTTAGTGAAGATATTATCATGGACACCTTGAGAGAACTTAGGGACAAAGGTAAGCTTATTCTTATTGTCCACCATGATTTGAGCAAAGTTCCTCATTATTTTGACCAAGTTATCCTCCTAAATCGTAAACTGATTGCTAGTGGGC
>OGCN01005116.1_pt1 | contig 10651 bp, 6 predicted proteins | sample 1570181 | NCBI WGS metagenome assembly OGCN01 (sample SAMEA4370584, study PRJEB24528) | human gut metagenome | reverse complement strand
AAGTTTCAGCTGGGGTGTTCAAAACCTTCAAAATTCCCGGAAGAAAAGCCTCAAGCAAAATCGTCACGAGAAAGGAGAAAGCTACCGCAACGCTGAATGATGTGGCAATCAAACTTTCTGTCTTTTTCTTATCCTTTGCGCCAATCGCCTGGGAGATCAGGATCGACACACCATTAGTCGCCCCCATCGCAACAGAGGTTAAGATCAGAATGATAGGAGTGGAGTTTGTCAAAGCGGCATAAGCCGTTTCTCCAAGCAAATTTCCGATCCACAGGCTGTCTACAAGGTTATACATCATATTGAGGAACATGGCGGCAATCATCGGGAGCGCCATCGCCATAAGGCAACGCTTTGTGTTCCCGCCTATAAAGTCGATTTTAGTTGGCATGACAATCACCTTTCTTAATAATTGAATGAATAACATTCATTAACAGGTCTTTGAAAATCCCCCGCCCCAGAGCGGGGGATCAGTTTCAAAGGTGTAATGCAAATATAAGAAATTCACGGATCCTTTTTGACTTATCATCTTGTGTCAAATCGTCTGCCAGCAGGATACCAAGCTGCCCATATACACAGAACATCGCAGCGGCCTGAATATCATCAAACTGCATCTCACCCTTTTGCCGAGCGCGTAGCAACAATTTTTCTACAAGCGGAACCAACTTCTCACAGACTTTGAGAGAAAGCTGATCGTGGAATTTCTTGTTTTCTGCGCCGTGAAAGACTGAATAATATTTTGTGTCCCGTTCTTCCATAGTGGCAGGCATATCTTCAATGATCTGCCGTAAGGTCTTGTGATCGTCCTTTTCAGCACCGATAAACTGCTCCACCAAGACATCCGCATATTGTTCAATCGCGCTGTCAAACAGCGCCTCTTTAGACGGAAAATAGCGATAGCATAGACCCTGTGCCACACCGATTGCTTTTGCTATATCCGTAATCGAGGTCTTTTCATATCCATTTTCCCCGAACAATTTGAGGGCAGTATCTAAAATCTCCTGCTTGCGTATTTCCGGCTCCTTTGTAACCCGCATAGTCTGAGCCTCCTTTCTATTTATGATAGCACGCCCGCTCTAAAAAATCAATGAGTGAATATCAATCATTTTTCACCCATAGCAATACACGCCGTGTTACCAACCTTTTCCCATGATACATTATGAAAAAATGCTGAAAGCATGGAGACGAGTTCGGCTTCAGAGTAAATCTTCACATCTCCTTCTTTACTATGACGCATATAAAAATTCATGATCACGCGACCTACAAAAGGTTGCCAGCAATCTCCCATCAGGAAAGTGCCGCCCGGCTTCAATACTCGGTTTATCTCTCTTAATACATCTTTCGGTGCAGGATAATGATGAAAAGAGTCGTTGCAATACACAACATCAAAGGCGTTGTCCGGGAAAGGGAGTGCCTCGCTGTCCCCCAACAATAGCTTGACTTGTTCCGGTAGTTTCGATTTCGCAACAGCAAGCATTTCCTCTGATAGATCAATGCCGCACAATTCTTTATGGGGATCTTTCTGCAAAATGAGCTTTAGCACTTCACCAGTCCCGCATCCCAAATCGAGGGCAGATTGAAACGGAATGTGCGACAGCTTTTCCAGCAGGACGGGATAAAGAGAGCGGGCGTGCTGGCCCTTAATATCTTTATCATAGGTGGCAGCCTGCTGATTAAATGCAGCTTTCGAGTTTTCTTTTATGGTGTTCATGGTTTGACCTCCTTTCCACCAATTAGTATAGCACCCTTTTTTGAAATGTCAATGAATAATGTTCATTCATTTTTGCTAATTACAAATTATGAGTTACAATTACATTTGGCTGCTTTTACGGCGTTTGCGTACAAAGAGGATTAAAGCAAGTAGGACAATGATAACAGCAATACCGACAGCTACATTGCTTAATGTATTTGTTTGTTCTTCAGTAGTCTGGTTCATTTCTTCTTTTTTCATCACTACTCCTTTGTCATTTCCGCTTGCTTTTGCTTCACGGATTTTGGAGATATTCTCTTTGTATTGTGCGGCTGTTGGCGCATCTGCTTTAGAAGCAATATAATCGCGTAGTTTTGCATTGTCGCAGACGAAGCCCGAACAGGACGGACGATAATTGTTGACTATCTCCGTATGTAACTTACTCAATTCTGCTACTTGTTCTTCGCTGGCTTTCCATAATCCTTTGCGGGCACTTTCGAGCATGACAGCCGTCATTTCCTCGAGAGCGGCAGGATTCTGTTGTTCAAAGTATTTCTTTACTCCCAGGTTAAACTCGTCTTTTACATATACATTATAGATATTATTCCAAAGTTCTTTATCAATGGCGGCAGGTTTCATCACATTCCAACCGTAAGTGTTGGTGATAACTTCTGCAAATTCACTTGCGGAAGAAGCTCCTCCTTTCATTTTCTCTTTAATATAGACCGGATTGAGAATAGTCGTACGACTTTCTACACCGACAGCTTCTTTAAGTTCCTGCATTTTCATGTTATTACGATTGCGATAGTCGCTGAGGTAAGCGTCCGGATCTTTACCGGTCACATTGCGAACGGCAAGATTCATGCCTCCCATAAACTCATATACATGGTCAAGGCTTAAGGCACCCCAAGTATTGCTTTGACGTGGCTGTACTACTACATCTGTACGTGTCAATGCTGCTTCAAAAGCAAATTTTTGGAAAACTTCCCAGTTCTTTTCACTACCGTAATAAGCTCCCATATTATTGAGATAGGTAGTAGCAAGTTCCGATTCATTTTCCCAACGGTCACCGGATTCCACCATTTCCTGAATACCGGTACCGTACATACCGTTTATTCCTCCGAATATGCGGAAAGTTGAAATCTCCCGGGCGTCTTTCGGACTCAATCCTTTTTCTGTCAATACCCGTTCAGCCTCAATTACACTTGTCGCTACTTGGTTCTCGTATTTATCATCTTTGGCACCGGCAGCCATTTCTACCGCACGGTTAATCAGGAAAAGACGGGAGGCGGCAAGGTCACGAAGTTGTCCGGAGGTCTGAACTACCACATCAATACGCGGACGACCCAGTTCTGCCGAAGGAATCAATTTTAAATCGCTGACACGGCCGAAAGCATCACGAACAGGTTCTACACCAAGCATATAAAGGACTTGAGCAATCGTTGCTCCCCCGGTCTCGATGAACTCGGAGGACCAGAGTGTATAGCTTACTTTCCGTGGTATAGAATCGTTATGACGTTGTTTGTACGTATCAATCGTTTGTTTGGCTAAAGCAATCCCTTTTTCCCATGCCGATTCAGTAGGAGTCGCTTCAGCGTTGATAGCGTACATATTGCGTCCGGTAGGCAATGTATTCGGATTAGCTATGGGGTCACCTCCCGGGGTAGGGGTGGTGTAGCCTCCTTTCAATGCATTCATCAGACTAGCCAGTTCTTCTTCAGGACTTGTCAAAAGTGCATTTTTATAGTTTCCTATATTCTTAATAGTGCGTTCCACTTCTGTGACTGCCAAAGAAAACTCTATATCTTCTTTGCTATACTCTTTAGGAGCTTTTCCCATAGCAGTCATCATACCCGACATACCAGTCATACTTTGCGGTTTTCCGGACTTTTCGTTCTTCTCCGGTTTACCGGAAGAAACTTCGTTAGCTTCAGCTTTTTCTTTATCAGCCTTCATGGCAGCTTCCATTTTCTTTATGGCTTCCGGACTTGCTCCCATCGATTTAGCCATTTCCATAGCTTTTCCCGGATCCATGTTAGTGCCCATTTTCTTCATGGCTTCTTTCATGCTTTCGGGAATTTTCTCATGAGGGGACTTTTCACTTTGCTGTGCAGGATGTCCTCCCATTTTCTTGTTCTTATCATCTTTATCTTGTTTGGCTGCGGCAGCCATCATCATCGCCATCATTCCTTTCGGAGCATTCCGGTCAGCTTCTATTTGGCGTGCTTTAGCCAGTTCCTGAGGAGTAATTCCGGCAGTACGGCAGATCAGTTCGTCTGTTGCCTTTGCAGGATTGGTTATCAGCTTTTCTACTAACTGGCGGGCAGGATTTAGATATTGCTGTGTAAAAAGACTCCGGTGTTTGTTGATAGCGTTCGTAGCTTTTCCACGTTGCTTGTCAAGAGCCAAAAGGCTGTATGCGATAGGTTCTGTTGCCATTGCGTAAACAGAAGAAGTAATCCGTTCCGGTTCATACGGAACACCCATAGTATAAAGTTGCCCGGTGATTTTTTCTGTAGCCAATTCTTCGGCGAAGTTTTCTATACGGGCGATTTCATCCTCTGTATAAGGCTTGTTGGTGATGCTGTCCAGACCTAAATCCCGGTGGATTCCCATTTTTACTGTCAATGCTTTGATGGCCAGCGATTCCTGCTCTTTATTCTCTTTTGCGGAGTTATTGTAAATCTTGATTTTCTCCATAAGCTCACGATAGATACCGCGCACGCTACTTTCGAGGAAAGGAGGAGTAAGGTAAGATTGCAGTGTCGCATACGAACGGCGTTTTGCCATCATTCCTTCACCTACATTTCCGATAGAATAGAGATAAAAGTGAGGAACAGCTCCGACCAGACGGTCCGGCCAGTCATTGCTGCATAGGGCAACTTGTTTTTTAGGAGTGAATTCCAAACTGCCATGTGTTCCGAAATGAATGAGTGCATCAGCTTTGAAACCGTGCTGCATCCATAAATAAGAAGCGATATAAGTATGCGGAGGAGCAGCGTTCGTTCCATGAACTACCTGAAAAGAATTGTCTCCACTTCCTGCTGCATTCTGTGGCATTAACACGATATTACCGAACTGTAACCGGGCTACGCCCAAACATCCGTCCGAAGTGACCATATAGTTTCCGGGAAACTCTCCGTCGGCAGCAACGACTTCTGCATATTTTTCAGGACGAAGCGATTCTTTCACCCAGCTTTCATATTGTTCTTTTGTAATTAATTCTGGATTTCCGTTTTTCATGAACTCGTCAAAAGCTCCCTCTGCATACGAGTTGAATACTGCACCTTGTGCTTGTATCATTTTTGCAAGTTCTTGTGCATTGGCAGGAAGTCCTGACACATTATAACCTTCCTGTTTCATGCGAAGCAAGAGATTGTAGAGCGAAGGTACTACTTCCATTCCGGCAGCCGTCAAGGCATTTTGTCCCGGTCCTTTGTAATAGTAGATAGCAACCTTTTTGTCTTTATTAGGCTTTGTTTTCAGATTCAGATAGTTGTTGATAGTGGAAACGAATGTTTTCAGTCGTTCGGGAATGGCGTATGAGTGGCGTAATCCTTCTTTGTCTTCATATTGTGCAAAAAGGGCAAAGGGGCGGATAGCGCCATCTATTTCCGGTGTCACAATGCTTTGTGACATAAAACCACCGGACATACCCAACGGATCGTTTTCCCATTCATCCACAAGGCTGTTGATCGTGAGTGGGGCAAAAAGCAGAATATTCTTAGTTTTCAGATAATCTACCATTCTATCCCCCATGCGTCCGTGAGCCATATTAATAACAGCGTCAGGCTGCACTTCATCAATAAACGACATGAATCTTGTCATTGACTGAACCGGATAAACGTTGTAGCCTTCTTTTTCGAGAGCTTTGATGAGGTCGGTAGCATCTGCCATTTGTCCGGTAATTATAATTCTTCGAGCTCCTTCTTTGTAGAGGTTGTTGTCTTTCATAAATTTCTCATAGTCGGTAACTGTGAGAAATTCCAGCTCATCGTCCGGATTACTGATTCCGGCATGATACAACATATCGCTCGGCCTTTCTACCGGGTCTTCCATTTCAGTTGTGGAATATGTTTTTCCATCAATGGCTTTACGGATGTAGTTCAACATATTCCTGTAGTTTGTTTTTCCGCCATTGCTCAGATAGCGGCGTATCAGATTCTGTTGTACACTATCGAGGTTACAGATATTGTTGGTAGGATTGGTGGCCATTGATGTGTACACAGGGACACCTTTGTCTGCTGCCTGCTGTATTTGCTGACGCTGTTCTTCAACGATACGCAGTCCCATGCCGTTAACAAATACCATATCATAATTTGACAGGCGGTCGAGGTTGGCAAGCGATACTTCGCTGAGTTTGATGAATGAATTGTCATTTGCTTTCGATATGCTTCCCTGCTGTATGGTCTGGAAGTTGACGAAAGCAATCTTTGTGGCGCTGAACCAGGCATTCCAGATAGATATGCCTATCAGGACGGCTGCAACGATGCACACACCTAAGATGATTTTACTTTTCTTTTTCATTTCTCTTATTTTTAGCTTTGTATGTAGTTTTATTGTTGTTTATTTTTTGAAGAACCGATCTATATCCAACGAAAGACCTAGTGTCAGATTAGCTCCTGTCGTAGTGGGTGAATTGAAATAATAATAATCCGGTACATAGTTAAACAAGTTATTAATAGCCAGATTCATATTCACACCTTTGAATACTCCCACCGAGAAGGTTAAATCCCAAATCATATATCCCGGGTACGTAACAGCAGTGCTTCCGGCAGCAGGGTTGTTGAAGCTATCGTTGTATACGTTTGTTTTTACTTCTGACAAGATGCGTCCGTTGAGTGAATAATTGAAATCTACTTTATCTAGGTTTTCGCCCCAGTCTACTCTTACAGTTGCCGTATGCGGGCGCGTATCTGTGAATTTTTTCTGCCCGTCACGCATAAATTCATGGATGTAAGTGTATGACATACGAAATCCTAATCCACAGGGGTATTTGGCAGAGATGTTAGCGTCCACTCCTGCAATGCCCACTTTGTCGGTATTGGTATATATTTGTCCTTTGGGATCATCGCTGTAAACTGTGTTAATACGGTTGTGTACCAGATTATAATATCCTGTTACAGAAAAATTGTAACGGTTTTTTGTGTACTCGGCAGACAGGGAGAAGTTGTGGCTTGTTTCTGATTTAAGATCAGGATTTCCATAAATCATCATCATGTTTGCCATATTGAACACCATATACATTTCTTTTAAAGTCGGTGAACGGAATCCTTGTGAATAAGAACCTCTCAATGAACAGTTACCAATCTTATACATCATTCCCAAATGCGGGGATAAATGACGAACATTGGAATCGGAGAAATAATCGAACCGTAATCCGGCGATTACATTTAGTCTTTCAGTCGGATTCCAGTCGAATTGTCCGAAAGCATCTGCTGTATGCATGATATAGTTAGCGTTATCAGTGAATTGGTAAGACATCAGATAATCGCGAAGGTAATCGGCTCCGACAGTCAACGTATGTTTTTCATTGAAAGTGTAATTATAAAGAGCGTGTACATTATGCTGCACATTGCTATAATCACGTACATCATTTTTATAGAGTACCTGGTAATCACTTTTGTCATATTGGTCGAAAGTGTAACCGACTTCAAGATTACTTAATGTGTTGAATGTATAATTTGCTTTTAGCCCACCGTTGAAATCCCGGTATCTGTCTTGAGTGTCTCCCGGTTTATTACGTTCACGGAAATAATACCCGGCTCTTGCGGTCAGTTTTAGTGTTTCCAATGGGTGATAGATCAGCCGTTCCTTGAAGTTCCATACTCGGCTTCCGAATACAGTTGAGAAATCTCCCGGATTATCTACGCCATACGTATCTACATTATTATATTGTACATTGGTCAGGCTGTTGAATTTACCTGCATTGAATCCCATAGTACCGCCATATCGATGGTCATTGTGCTCGGAGAAGCGTGAATTAAGATTTAAATTCCATGGGTCATCCGATTCGCGTGTAATGATGTTGATAACCCCTCCGATAGCGCTTGAACCGTAAAGGGTGGATGCTGCACCTTTCACAATCTCGATGCGTTCTACATTATCAAGGTTCAGACGGTCGTAGTCTACGTTATTTAGCGTTTCACCGGCCAAACGTTCCCCGTCTACAAGAAATAATACAGAGTTTCCGCCGAAGCCTTGCATATTGATAGAGGTTTGCTGGTCCATAGCAAAAGTGAATTCAATGCCGGGAAGTTCAGTCTTTAACAAGTCGGCTACATTATTGGCATTTACCTTTTTAATATCTTCCGAGGTAATCACCCGTGTAATGATAGGTGCATCTTTCAGCAGTTTGGGAGTACGGGTACCGGTAACTACTACCGTTCCTAAGTCAAATTGATTTTCGGATAGACGGAAACTTAGTTTTTTGTTTTCGTCCGTTGTGAATTTCTTTTCTACAGTTTGATAACCTACGTAAGAGGCGGTAATGATATACGAGCCAGTTCCGGGCAGTTGCAATGTGTATGTTCCGTCGGATGTGGTGACGGCTCCAGTTCCTTTTCCTTTTATAGAGATTGTGGCGCCGGGAAGGGGTTCCCCGTTTGTATCAGTTACACGTCCGCTGACATAATTACTGGATTGTTGTGCAAATGTGGAGCAAGTTGCTATAAAGGAAAATAGTAATATTATAAATGTAGGTTTCATTCTTTGTTATTGTTTTCTTAGTTATTTTTTTCGAAATCAAATGGATATAGGAAGTCGAAGTCGATGTATCCCTTTATACCTTTGGCATTGGTATAGTTGGTAAAACGAATGGCTGCATAGGTGTTGTCTTTCAGTCGTATCAGGTAGACCTGATTGGACATTGTGTAGATAGGTGGCATAGTCGAAGTATCTACATTCAGCCAGGTGGATAGGACACTGTTATAATAAGAGTCGGTATAGACAATATTTCCTTCCATCATGCCGGACATATCAATAGCAATCTTGTCCGTTGTCCATTCATCTTTAACAAAGTCTTTGTCATCAGGCAATTTTCCGTTTGCTTTCAGGGCATCAAAACTTGTGTAGCTCGTTTGGTAAGCTGCCCCTTCATTCGTTTTTATATCATAGCGATGAATGGCGATATCCCAATTATCGGGTATTTCGCTTTCATATTCTTTCCCGATTTTGACTGTGGTAACTTTACGACCGGAAAAATCAATATATGCCCACTCTGTGTACTCAACAGTTTTGATTTGTGAGAAACTATTTTCTTTGATTTCCATTTCAGTTTCTGTGGGGGCGTCATAAATATTCTCAAATAATCCATTACAAGCTGAGAGCGACATAGCCGCTCCCAGTATCATTGTATATTTAAAAATAGTGTTATTGCTTCTTTTCATTTCTTTCATTTAGATTGTTTATTCTGCACTTGCTGTATCACTTCCTGTAAATACTGTGGAAATAGCTATCGGCATACTACCTGGCTTGAAGTCAGTGTTAATAGTAGCAGTACCGTCTGCTGCGATTGTACCGCTCAGGCTTTCTCCTGTGATAGCTTTTCCATTGCTGTCGGTAGATTCATATTCTCCCAGGCTGAGTGAATAGGTTCCGTTTGCTCCGGCTGTTACATTGACTCCACTAATAGTGAAATTACCTAAACTCATATGACCACCGGCACCTGACAAGTTAGCGAAACCGCTTAAAGTAATGTCTACCGTTGTGTCCGATACACGTTTGATAACAGCTTTACATTCATCAGTTGTGCCGTAGGATGTATCTCCAACACTGATAGACAATGAACTGTTATACTGATAGGTAGCAGCTATATTATAAGTTATCGGTGTTTCTCCTTGCATGAACACGATTTCCATTTCTCCCATGGGTGTCGGAATATCTACATTAGTCTTCAAGGTTAACACTTTGGATTCATTTACACTACCTTCCAGTGTGTAGTTATAACTACTACCTGTGCCACTACCCATGGACATCACCACTTCACCTGAACCACTGAAAGATTTCGAGGAAAGTTTTAAATTATTCAGGCGGAAATCACCTGAACCGGATTTATATACCAAATTAATGCTACCGTCTTCGTTACCGGTTATTGTTGCGCTGGATTGATCGCCCAACAAATAGTCTGAGAACATATCGCATTCACCGACTGAATATCCATTATAAGTGCCGGCAATTTCCTTTGCAAGATTTATATCGTTGTCGTCACCGCAAGAAACAAATGTTGTTGAAAATGATAGTGCCATAAGAGCAACTGTCCAAAAGTTTAAAATTTTCATACTTAATATTGATAGATAATGATTAATAAATTTTTCAGTTGCAAAGGTACGGGGAACTGAAATGTGGAAAAATACCCAAAAGAAATGAAAAAGAGTTGAGACGTTAATCATATGTAGGTATTATAAAAAGTTTGAACCAATTCTTTTCACTTTGAAATTTGAAAATGAGGAAATCACGGCTTTTTCATTTAAGCTTTGAATTAGTCGTTCGATTCTCCTACCCATGCCACTGCGGCATGAGGGGAAATCCCGTTATTGGTAATCACTAATTTACGAATATCTCAAATCTGAATTTTTCTCATTTTTGAGCTGGAAAATGCAACACGTCAGTGAAGCTTACTGATAGTCCCCTTATTATCTCAGCCGTGCGTGAATAATCTGCTTTTCTTCTGGAATACTTGACAAACGACTTTTTATTTTGTATCTTTGAAGAAATAAAAGTGATAAACAGCATGAGTAATATAAGAAAAATAGATACATAAATAGCATTCAGACTGATATGTTTTAGTATCAGGATAGATATGATATAGGGCAATAGTCTAACGATTATTGCCCTATTTTGTTTGTATTTTTGCGCAAAACATTTAATCCATTTCCGAAAAACGAAAAAAATAGTTTTTAATAAACTCTGATACCGTTTATAATAAACTATCCAAAAGTTTATTATAAACAGAAATCAAGTTTA
>OGCN01005113.1_pt1 | contig 10656 bp, 9 predicted proteins | sample 1570181 | NCBI WGS metagenome assembly OGCN01 (sample SAMEA4370584, study PRJEB24528) | human gut metagenome | reverse complement strand
CTGAAAATCTGCTTGACTCTGAATAGTTACAAATTTTTAAGCCTCGTAAGCCGTCAGAATCTCTGCTACAGCGCCGATCAGCTCAGGCTCCAGGTTCAGAGCCTGAAGCTGTGCAAGTTTAGCCGCTGTGGAAATCTTCTTCTGCATCAGCGCGTAAACGCCCTCTTTCTCATAGAAATCCAGCTCGCCTCGATCCAGAAGATCAAAGATCATTCCTTCCACATCGTTGCTTCCAAGTCCGCCCTCAGTCATGGTAACGGTGAGCTCCTCGGTCACACTGGTTTCCGGAAGCGCAACGGTGAGACAGCTCTTAGCCGCATCGTAAGTCTTCTCCGCAGAAACCTCTTTTCCGCCGACAGAAACTGTCACGGCAGAATCTTTTACGCCGAAGAACTGTACTTTGATCGTTCTCTTTGCCGGGATCAGCTCCAGTTTTCCCTCTGCCGGGGAGATTGTGAAGGTCTTCTTCTCCCAGTTGAGTTCCATCTTTGTATTGACAGCCTCACCCTTTAAGTAAGCGTTGGTCTCGTTGTCATCCTCATAAAGGGTAAAGCTTCCGTCAGCTCCGCCGTATACACGGATTGCCAGAGTTTCCGGATTATGAACCGCTGCGGTTCCGAGAATCTCCCTGGTCATCGGCACGATGGCGCCTGCATGAGCCAGTACCGGAATGGAATGAATATCGCGGTACATATCCAGCGTTCTTCCACCGCTGTAAATCATGCCGGTGAAGAAATCAATGTACAGTCCCTCCGGAAGCCATACCTGGACCTTGCCTCTGTTGACGCCGGAATGCTTCGGTGTGGTGATCGGCGCTACCACAAAGGCCGTACCGAACTCGTACTGGTTCTTCACGCCGTAAGCTTCCCTGTTCTGCGGATAACTGTAGTACATCGGCAGAATCAGCGGAATATTCTCTGCGTAAGCGCGATGGTTCATCGTGTAAAGATAAGGAATCAGGCTGTGGCGCAAGCGCAGGAAATCCGTCATAACTGCACCGATCTCCATGGGATAACGCCAAGGCTCCTTACCCATAAACTCACTCTTACTGCTGTGGAGACGGTTGATGGGTGAGAAGACACCGAACTGTACCCAGCGGGCTGCCATCTCATTATTCTTGTACCCCAGCATATGACCACCAATGTCATGGCTCCACCAGCCGTAACCAATGTTGGAAGCCGTGCTCGTGAAATAAGGCTGAAAATCCAGGGAATCCCAGGTCATATGGGTATCTCCGGAGAAGCCTACCGGATAACGATGAGAACCCGGTCCTGCATATCTGGAGAAGGTGATGGGGCGCTTACCGTCCCGGGCACTGTCCAGATAATGATAATGGTTCAGCATCCATAAGGGATCCAGTCCCGGTAATTTCGTGGTATTTCCCTGCTGCCAGTCGATCCACCAGAAATCCACTCCTTTTTCCTCTTCCGGATGAAGCACACATTTGAAATAAGCCTCCAGGAATTTTTTGCTGGTGATATCAAAATCAACAGGCGCTTCATTGGCTGTATCCACATTGCCAAGTTCTGCAGCGATTGCCGGATACGCCTCTTCATAAGCACGGATACCGTCAGCCGGATGCAGATTCAGAGTGATCCGCATGCCATGGTCATGAAGCCAGGTCATAAAACGTTCCGGATCCGGAAAATAATTTTTGTTCCAGGTGTAACCCGTCCAGCCGCTTCCGTACTTCGGATCTACATCCTCCACCAGATGCCAGTCCATATCGATCACACCGACAGAAAAGGGGATTTCTTCTTTCTCAAAACGAGTCACCAGTTCTTTGTAACTGTCCTCCGTATAAGCATAATAACGGCTCCACCAGTTACCCAGAGCATATCTGGGAAGCATTGGTGTCTTTCCTGTCAGCCGGTAAAAATCATTCAGTGCTTCTTTATAATCATTTCCATAAGCAAAAAGATAAATATCCACGCCCTCACCCTGACGCGGCTCAATCCAGCCTTCCTCCGTCAGGATCAGAGACTTGCTGTCATCCAGAACCGCACAGCCATTCTGAGACAGAATACCGTCCTGAAGAGCACATGCGCCATTTACACCATCAAGTGTTCTGGCGGTACCGCCTAAGTTTCCGTCCTCTTCCCCGTAGTACCAGTTAGCGCCGAAGGGATGAAGTCCGCCTATGGCTTTTACCATCAGACTGTTTTTGGAAAAAGGCCCACCGGAATAAATCACATGCATGCGGTCTGTGAAAAGCTCAAAGCCTTCTCCGTCCTTCACCAGGCGATGGGGAACTGCATCAAAATGACGGTTCCAGACAGACTGCGTCGGACGGTCTTCAAATTTTCCATCCTCACGGTATTCCATTCGGATCAGACACGGTGTCAGAAGTGTAAAACGATAATTCTTTCCCTGTACGGTATTCTCTTCCCTTCCGACAGGCTCCATTGTCCATAAATGATTTTCGAACATAATTTCCTCCTTTTACCCTCTTTCAGGCGGATATTCCCGCTCTGGTATTTTCAGTTCGTTTTTTTCGAAACTGTTTTCTGCATTTTACTACGTTCTTCCAGCTTTTTCATCACGCTGGGATAGCGCTCCAGATCCGTATGCGGGAGCGCCTGGGCTGCTACCATAAGTTCCAGAAAATCATCGACAGCCCCAAACTGAATATATACCATTTTGTCCAGGATGTCATCCAGTTCATCCAGGATTTTTTTATCCAGAAGAAGCCTTCCTGCGCCCTCCAGAGAGGAATTTCCCGCATTGATGAGCTTCTCCCGGTCCATATCGGGGTACATGCCAATCGTGACGGCGGATTCCTTGGAAACATGCTTTCCAAAAGCGCCGGCCACATAAAATTCCGAGATGTCGTTCATTCCGATCCCGGCTTCTCCGAGCATGTACTCCACCATCGTGGAAGCGGCGGCCTTGGTCCTTAGAAATTCATCCACATCCGACTGGTAAAAAAACAGCCCAGGGGCATACTCCACCGCATACATCCCGTCTTTTTCCTGAATTTTTTCGCTTTTCTCCGGGACGAATTTTCCCCGAAGATCGATCCAGCCCGCCAAAAAAAGCTCCGCCAGAAGGTCGATGATCCCGGAGCCGCAGATGCCCTCCGGCCTTCCGCCTCCGATAACTCCCAGCTCAAAACCATTTTCCGTAAGTTTCACCCGTTCCACAGCGCCTTCGGAAGCCCGCATGCCCGTACGCACAACGCCGCCCTCCAGGGCAGGGCCTGCCGCTCCCGCGCCGCAGAGAAGAAACTCCCGGTTTCCGACTACCAGCTCGCCGTTGGTGCCTATGTCAAAAAAGACTGAGATTCCTTCTTTTTTATAGAGCTCGGTGGCCACCATACCGCTGATGATATCGCCGCCCAGATAATTGGATTTTCCAGGATAACAATAGACATAACCACTGACCGGAAGCTCAAGCTCCGCTGCCGGAAGAAAGCCCGGCCGGTCCGCCTGCACGGCATAGGGCGTCTGGAAAACGCAGAAGGCATCCAACCCCAGGAAAAAATGAACCATTGTGGTATTTCCCGCCAGCACCAGCTGAATCGAGCCCCCCGGCGCAATGCCGGTCTTTTTCTCTAATTTCTCCAGCACCTCCCGGATGCTCCCCACAGCGGCCCGTCTTAGCTCCTCCAGCTTTTCCGGCTGATCCTTGCTGTAAAAGATCCTGGTCAGGATATCCGTACCGAAGGCAATCTGCCGGTTGTAAGCGCTGTCTTCTGCAAGACACTTTCCGGTATTGCAGTCAAAGAGCCTTGCCACCACTGTGGTGCTTCCAAGATCCACCGCCAGCCCATAATGCTCTCTGGTGGTATCTCCTGCCTCCAGTTCTACGAGTACCCAGCAGGAACCGTCCCAGGCCAGAGAGGCCGTCAACTGCCAGCCGGCCTTTTCACAGAGGGGATAGAGCTTCCGCATGACCTTCAGAGTCATCCTTGCCTCATAGCCCAGCTCCCGAAGCGCCGAGAGAATCCTTGCCTCGCTGGAACGGCTGTCCGCCTCCGTGGGGGCAGGCAGCTTTAAATACAGTTTCCTGCTAAGGCCTTCCATCAGTTTTCCTTCTTCAGCCAGAAGAAGCCGTTGCCCGGCATCATCACTCCGGAAGCCTTCATTTCCTTGCCGGTCAGAAGATCGCGGTACATACCGTCATCCTCATTGATCCAGGCCATTTTTCCAAACTCGCTGAAGTTGAAGAGGCCGACGATCTTCTCACCCTCATACTCTCTCACGATGCAGATCACTGCCTGCTCGTAGGTTTCCAGCGTGTGGAAGCCTGCAGTGGTGAGGAAAGCCTTCTCGCTCTTACGGATCGTCTCCAGTTTTTTCAGGCCGTCAAAGATCCGCTCCTCCACGGTACCTTTCTTATGGATGTTCTCTTCCAGATCCCAGCGGAATTTTCCTCTGTGGATGTAACGGGAATCCGCAGCCTTTTCCGGGTCATCCTTGTAGCTGTAATCGTTGACCTGGCCAATCTCGTCTCCGCTGTAGAGCACCGGAATACCAGACTGCATGAACATGAAGGCATGAAGCATAATATCTCTCTTGATGGCAGAATTCATCTGATCTGCATCCTGCTCAAAGCCAGCCTTCTCCACGCCGCACATGGAAGCGGTGGTTCCGCAGAAACGGGCGTCACCGGTCACGGGATCTGCATTGTAAAGCTCTCCACGGCTGTAGCTGTCCTCAGTCTTTCCAAGGAAGAAATCATTGATGTACTGTTTGTGAGGACGCTCCTCCATGCCCCACCATTTCAGGGTATCGTAATCCAGACCCCAGCCGATATCGTCGTGGCAGCGGAGGTAGTTCAGGAACACATACTCTTTGGGAAGGCCGCTTAAAATATCCATCTGATTCTTCAGAAGACGGGTATCTCTGGTAGCCACAGAGTTCCAGGTGGTTGCCATGGTGGTTACGTTGTAAAGCATATGGCACTCCGGCTTCTCAACGGTTCCGAAGTAGGGAGCAACCTTGGAGGGCTCCATCACAACCTCACCCAGAAGCAGAATGCCCGGGCAAACGATCTCACCGATCATACGCATCATACGGACAATGGTATGTACCCGCGGCAGGTTTCTGCAGTCGGTTCCCAGCTCTTTCCAGATATAGGGAACGGCGTCGATACGGATAACGTCGATACCTACGTTGGCGAAGAACAGGAAGTTGTACATCATCTCGTTGAAGACCCGGGGATTGCGGTAGTTCAGATCCCACTGGTACGGGTAGAAGGTGGTCATAACATAGTGGCCGATCTCCGGGAGATAAGTGAAGTTGCCAGGAGCCGTCGTCGGGAATACCTGCGGAACAGTCTTCTCGTACTCCTGGGGAATCCGGTCATTGTCAAAGAAGAAGTAACGGCTCATATACTCGCCCTCTCCTCTTCTTGCGCGGACTGCCCATTCGTGATCCTCGGAAGTATGGTTCATAACGAAGTCCATGCAAACGCTGATCTTCTTATCGTGGCAGGCCTTGGTCAGATCCTCAAGATCGTCCATCGTGCCAAGTTCCGGCTGTACCTTGCGGAAGTTGGAAACGGCATAACCGCCGTCAGAACGGCCTTTGGGAGTCTCCAGAAGCGGCATCAGATGTACATAGTTGACACCGCTCTCCTCCAGGTAATCCAGCTTGGATTCTACGCCCTTTAGATTTCCTGCAAAGTTGTCCACATAGAGCATCATGCCCATCATATCGTTCTTCTTGTACCAGTCCGGATTGGCCTCACGCTCACGGTCCAGAGTCTTCAGTCCCTTGCGGCGCTCGGTGTAGAAACGGTGCATCTGCCCGCAGAGTTCCTCAAACATCCAGTCATTCTGGTAGAGCTCAGTGTACAGCCATTTCAGCTCGTCTCTATGCTTTGCAAAACGGCGCTGGTACTCCTGCTCCTCCAGTTCTTCCTGGCGTTTGGTCTGCTCGGCGGCTGCGGCGGCTTCTTTCTCGGCCTTGGCTTTGGCGTCTGCTTTCTCTTTCGCTTCCTTCTCGGCTTTCGCTTTGGCCTCTGCCTTTACTTTGGCGGCTTTCTCGACTTCTGCCTTGGCTTTTGCCTCTGCTTCTGCTTTCGCTTTGGCCTCTGCTTTGGCTTCTTCTTCTACCTTAGCTTTCTCTGCTGCTTCTTTTGCTTCCTTATCAGCCTTCACTTTCTCAGCCTTGGATTTGGCTTCAACTTCCGCAGCTTTTACTTCCTCTTCCGTGGCTTCCTTGATGGTCGTATAGTGAAACTCGCAGCCTGCCCCGATTTTTTCGATGTAAGCTTTGTGAGCGTCGTTGAATGGCATAGCAACTAAGATGTTTTTCATTGGGGGATCCTCCGTATTCTAAATGGTTTTGTAATTATTTTAGCGTAAGTGCACAAATTGTACAATGTGCAAATGATATAATTATGTTATGATATCTGTAATGCAACTACATGTTAAGATCACAAGCCAGCTGCGCGTGCACAGACACTCCCTGGCTTTCACGAAAGGAATCTCCCATGAAACTTCTGATTGTAAGACACGCTGACCCGGATTACTCCATCGACTCCCTGACTCCCACCGGCTGGAAAGAGGCAGAACTGCTTTCTGACCGCCTTGTAAAAACTCCGGCGGACGCTTATTACGTTTCCCCACTGGGCCGGGCGCAGGACACCGCGTCTCTGACCTTAAAGAAACTTGGCCGCACGGCCGAAACCTGTGAATGGCTGCGGGAATTTTCCCCGCGCATTGTAAAGCCTGGCATGGACCGCAGCACCAGCATCTGGGACTGGCTGCCGGAGATCTGGACAAAAGAGCCACGCTACTATGATCCGGAAGAATGGTATCACACGGATGCCATGGTTTCTGTAAACGCGGAGCAGGAATACAAGTGGGTCACGGAGGAATTTGACCGGCTTCTGGCATTTCACGGATATGAGCGGGAAGGCCTGTACTACCGGGCCGTCCGGCCAAACCGGGATACCATCGTCCTGTTCTGCCATTTTGGCGTGGAGTGCGTGCTCTTAAGCCACCTGATGCACGTTTCCCCGATGCCGCTGTGGCACGGCCTGTGCGCGGCGCCATCCTCCGTCACCACCATTTATACCGAGGAACGAAGGCAGGGCATTGCAAGCTTCCGGGCCAGCACATTCGGAGATATCTCTCATCTCTATGCTGCCGGGGAAGAACCTTCCTTTGCGGCACGGTTTTGTGAAACCTGGGATCATGAAGAAGAGCGGCATGACTAAACTGCCGCTCTTTTTATGATTGCTGTTATGGTCCGAATATCTGACAGCTGCTCCTGCCCCTAGGAATTCTCCTCCCGGCTGCAGATAGCCACCCGGTGCTGATATTTCTCCCGGGTAGCCATACCTCCGCGGATATGGCGTTCGGATTTGTTGATGTTTAACACAATACGCGCCCGGGCTGCCAGCGCCGGATTTATGTATTCCAGACGGTCCGCCACATCTTTATGCACGGTGGACTTCGAAATCCCAAACTGCTTCGCCGCCTGCCGCACCGTGGCATTGTGGTCTATGATGTAATTGGCAATAGCAACCGCCCGCTCTTCGATATACTCCTTCAAAAGAAAACCCCTCAGAATTCTTTTTTACAGTCTATGAAGAACTCTGAGGGGTTATACCGTTTATTCTATTTTATATGATTCATACTGCGAATAATCGCCTGCCAGTACATTCTGTCTTTTAATACCCGAATCACGGTTACCGTTATATCCTGTACTACAAAAAATATTAAATATGTATCACATGGTTTATAATATACTTCCAAACCTTCAATTACAAATCCTGTCGTCTGGTAACCCTCTGCAAATGGAGTTAACGCTTTAATCGCAGTTTTTATTTTTCTTGAAAAGTTCTCCGCATATTCTCTGTACCGAAATTGCTTCAGTATATATGCCTTCGTATTTTTAATATCCTGCAAAGCATCCTTCGACAAGAGTATTTTGTATTTTTTAGGTTTATCCATATAATGTTATATTTTGTCGATTTCCTCCCATGCTTCTTCGAGCGTGTATACCTCACTATTTTTCACACTCTGAACTCCCTTTTCCAATTCACGGTAAAGTTCATCGTAAGCATCTTTTTTTACTGTTTTATAAATTTTATCTTCTACTGTTGCCAATGGTGCCATGGTATCACTCCCTTCTAAAACTCATTATATGCGTAAAATATAGTTGTGACAAGGGAAACGCAATCGCAAAATATTACAAAATATCCTCTTTATGCCATACTGTATTCCAGCATCTCATACGCTACGCGACAGCCTTCGCTGATCTCTGCCGGAAGCAGCGCTCTGGCTACGCATTTTTCTTCTGCAGACGGATCGTCCACACGCTGTAAATAGGCGTAATCTCCATCAATTCTTGCTACGGTGTACTCGACTCTCTCAAACATAGCTTTCTCTCCTTTTCATTTCACGGCCAAACAGCCGGTTTAAGATTTGATCTAACAGCATGGTATAAACTGCTGCTCCCACATTGGTTCCAATTCTTAAGGCAATCGCGCCTGCCAGTCCAAAGGCCCCGGACGCGATGTAGAGCGCACCAAAGGTATTAAAGACCGTCTGCCATGCGTAACCTGCGGAATATCCGACTCCGATTCCGCCTAAAATACCCAGATACGGATGCAGGGACTGCGGCAGCAGAAAATACAATGCCGCAAACACCGCGCAGCCCAGAACATTGTACACGCCCCTGGTTTTCGCTCTTGGCTGCATATCTCCGGAAAATGGCAGACACACGGACATGCAGGCAATTCCGGCCCACATGGCTCTTGGCAGCCCCAGCAGATTCATAATGAGAAGTGCCGTGGATACCGTCAGCGTCATGCGGATGTACCACCAGTTCCGTGCGGACCGGAAATGAAATTCCCGGAACAGATCCAGAAAGCTCCTGCGGTACGGGCGCAGTCTCTGATTCTTATAAAATACAGCCATGCAGATGACCATTCCAAAAAGCAGTCCCAGCACACGCTTTTCATAATCTGCTCCGCTGACATCGTACCCCTGCAGCAGCAGATAACTTAAGACAAACGTGGAATGATTCGACATGATCACATTGTGGCAGCCCAGCACCATCAGAATCATGATGAAAGCGCAGTTTGCAAAAAACGCGTATCCCGGCGCCAACATATTGGAGATGCGCGGTCCTGCAATCAGCACGCTGAAAATCAGGCCAATACAGATGAGTCCATGGGAGGTGCGGATTCCAAAGTCCGCCTGGCGCAGCACCAGAAGGGCCAGAAGCACCACCACGCCTGCAATGCTGTTGGCAGAGCCAAACAACAGGCTGAATGCCGTCACCACCGCGAAACAAAACGCCACCACAAGGTACACCTTAAAATTGTAAATGAAAATGTGTCGTTTTTTTTCTTCTCTATCCTCTGTCCGCCGGATCAGGTTCTTGGACCCTGCGGAGCTTAGCTGTAATTCCTGGTAAAATGTCATAACATCCCTGCCTTTTCTTTGATTATCAGTGAATAACTATATCGTGTACGGAAAAGAATGTCAAACATTTTCGCCCTATGAAGGCTCCCTGTCAGCCAGGGAGAACAGTTGACACATTCTTTTTCCTTCTTTATAATCAACTCATACGAACAAACAGGAGGCTGTTATGGCAAAGAAAAACGCCCGCAATACCCGCGGAAAGATTGTAAGCGCCGCATGGAAGCTTTTCTATGAACAGGGATATGAAGATACCACCGTGGAGGAGATCATTGACCTGTCCGGCACGTCCAAGGGTTCCTTTTACCATTATTTTGACGGCAAGGACGCCCTCCTTTCCACCTTAAGTTCCCTGTTTGATGAAAAATACGAGGAGCTGACCCAGGAGCTGACACCGGATATGAGTGCCATGGACCAGCTTCTCTTCTTAAACCAGGAGCTGTTCCGCATGATTGAAAACAGCATCTCCCTGGATCTTCTGGCAAGGCTTTACTCCACCCAGCTTACCACCAGCGGAGAAAAACATCTGCTGGACCATAACCGGATCTACTACAAACTTCTTCGTAAAATCATCGCCAAGGGGCAGGCAGATGGTCAGCTCAGCACCCGTTCCAATGTGAACGAGATGGTAAAGCTCTACGCCCTGTGCGAGCGGGCGCTTCTGTATGACTGGTGCCTCTGCTCCGGAGAGTACTCCCTGGTAGAATATGCCGGGAAAGTGATGCCCGGATTCTTAAGCAGCTTTCAGCCCTGACCGACTGGAAGCTGCTTTTGTTATGCCCAAAAATGAATGCTGAACACATTCTCCTGGTACATTTTGGCTCCGCAAAGCAAGCGTCTCCGAAAAATATAATTTTTGTATGTATTTTATTTTCTTATATCGTCTAGTCTGTTTTTCCTATAAAATATAGCTTTTTAAATATATTTTATCTCAATCGTACAGGATTCATTCTATACTTTATTCTGTATTGTAGTCTATTTTGATTCATGCTATAATCGACCACATCATGCAGCTGATCCTTAAAATCAGCTTGGGAATGAGGAGGAAAAATCTATGTTATCAGGACAGATTGGAATCCTGGCAGCCATTGTCATCTATCTGGCAGCAATGGTCTACGTTGGATTCTATTTCAGCAAACAGGGCAGCGGTGATTCCGCTGACGATTTCTACTTAGGCGGCCGGAAACTCGGACCGTTCGTAACCGCCATGAGCGCGGAGGCATCCGACATGAGCAGCTGGCTCTTGATGGGACTGCCGGGCGTGGCTTACC
>OGCN01005109.1_pt1 | contig 10662 bp, 10 predicted proteins | sample 1570181 | NCBI WGS metagenome assembly OGCN01 (sample SAMEA4370584, study PRJEB24528) | human gut metagenome | reverse complement strand
CAGGCGGATTTGCGGGGCGGCAAGCGGGATCATGACCGGGACTCCCGGTGCCACGCTCGGACCGATCAGGAAGGTGTCGTAACCCAGTGCTTTTGTTACGGCACCGGATGTCTCGCCGCCAGCCACGATAATTCGGGTATACCCGTTTTCCACTGCTTTCTTTGCCAGTCCGGCCAGCAGATGCTCAATGGCTGACGCCACCCGCTCCCGGCCGAGTTCCTGGCTTTTTTGAAGGTCTTCCGGCTCTGCAGAACTGTAAATCAGGGCACCTGACTCCTGTTCGTTTACCCATTTCCAGAATGTTTCCAGGTTCTGGTTTCCGGAAAGCAGTTCAGACGGAATGATCCGGGTGGACGGATGGCCTGCCTGCTGATACCGGGTTATCTGCTGCAGGGTCATGGCAGAGCAGCTTCCTGCCAGAAGAAGAGTTTTCCCTTCCGCTGCAGTTATCTGCCCACAGGTTTCCGCTTTGTTGATTCCGTTCAGTCTCACATACCGGCGCCCCAGCGCTCCCACCAGCCCGGAGCCTCCGGTCAGAAACGGCAGATTGCCAAATGCTTCCGCAATCTGGTCTCCATGTTCTTCCTCATAATAATCCGGCACCAGATAGCAGCGCCTGTTCTCGGACTGTACCGGCAATGCATAGTTTTCTCCCAGCTCCACACATGGATATTTCCCCTGTTTCTCCATCAAATCCCGGATCCGTGACTTCCGCATCGGCGTCAGTGGATGGTCTTTCATGGAACTTTCTTCCAGCTTTACTCCATTTACATACAAAATTCCACCTTTCATCGTGCGCCCATTGACCGGAAGGGACGGACACAAAACCGTCTGGTCATATCCGTACCGCTCCATAATTGCATCCACCACCGGGCCGATGTTGCCCTGGTCGGTGGAATCAAAGGTAGAACAGTATTTCAGATAAAGCTGCCCTGCCCCCATCTCTTTCAGCCATCCAAAGGCTTTCAGGCTCTCCTCCACTGCTTCCTGCACCGGTGCGGTGCGGCTCTTTAATGCCACAACCAGTGCCCTGATTCCATTCGGAAGTTCCAGTTTCCGCCCTGGAATTCCATTGATCAGAACGGTCTGTACGCCTGCCGCTGTTAAAAACGAAGCAGCGTCCGATGCCCCGGTAAAATCATCTGCCACAACACCCAAAAAGAGTTTTTCCATCGCTACCTCCGCACCCGTTTCTTGTAATAACCACCTTCCAGAAATTCTGTTACAGTTTCCGGCTCTACTTCTTTTAATGGAAGATTTCCCATCTGCGCCATGACATTCATCTGAAAGGTCCGTTCCATTACATCCAGACCGGTACGGCATTCTGCCAGATTTTTGTCATAAAGCAGAATTCCGTGATGTTCCATGAGAATCAAATGCGTCTGGTCACAAACCGCACGCACCGCTTCTGCCAGTTCCCGGCTGCCTGCATGATAATAAGGAATTTTCTTCAGGGAAGCACCATAGTACATGGATTCAATGAAAAGATTGGTTTTCAGTTCCAGATCCATGCAGGCACAGAGGGTGCTGTAAAAGGGAGACGCATGGAGCACACCGTTGACATCCGGGCATTTCCGGTAAATTTCCAGATGCATTCCCGTCTCCTTGGATGGCTTTTTGTCCCCCTCCAGAACGGTTCCGTCCAGATCACACAGCAGAATATCGTCCTCATTCAAATCTCCAAGAACCGTTCCGCTGGCTGTGATATAAATGCCTCGTTCATTCCGGGCGCTCAGGTTGCCTGAGGTTCCCCAGGTCAGCTGCTTTTCCATGATCCATTTTCCGGTTTTTATAATTTCCTGTTTCGTTTTATTCATGTTGTTTCTCCATTTCTGCATTCCTGCCCTGTCTCCTGCCTTTTCCGGATTTTCTGACTGTCTTTCAGATTCCAGAATTCGCCAGTTCCGTTCTGTCCATTTTTTCTTACCGGTTATGCTTCCAGCAGCCCCCGCACCGTCTGGTACGCGCTCTCCGGGCTGCAAAACAGCTTTGCGTGCTGCAGTTCCATTCCTCTTGCGGCACCTGCCATGGAAATCTGCGCCAGCACGATACTATCATACTCTGCGTCCAGTTCCCGAACCTTTTTTCGGATCCGCTCATGGAAGGTTTCCCAGTCTCCTTCATTTAACGCATCCAGCGCGCCCTCTGCCACATACATGTCTACATCATCCGGTACTCCGGCCGCGCGGCAGCGGCTCTGGTACATCTTTCTGGTGATCTCCACCGTCCCAATAAAGGTACAGATGATCGCGGTTTTTCCATTTCTTTTTGCCACTTCATCCAGCATAGCCTGATCCGGGCTGACCACTGGTCTGGAAAGGATTTTCGAAAACAACTCTGCATAGGGAGAAAAGATCGTGCAGGTAATAAGAATCACATCGGCACCGTCATCTGCCGCCGTGGCTACCATATCAAACATCCGTTTCACAGAGGAATCGTTGACTCCCCCCTCTTTTCCCACTTTTTCCAGCAGATAACTGTCCAGATAATTCCGGATTTTCAGGGAATGATCCCGCTCCCGCAGAAAATCTGTCATGGGGTTTACTGCATTTAATGTTACACTTGCAAGTGCAATGACCGCCATCATTTCCGCCTCCCCTTAGTTGTGTACGTTCTGGTTTTCCTTCGGTTCAAATACCACGGAGCCGCTTCCTTCCGCTGCTTCCCAGTGATCTCCGAACACCTCCGGACAGGTTACGCCCCGCTTCTGGCATTCCAGATACAGACTGTCCATAATTTCTTTCGTCATGCTGATTCCATTTTTCAGCGCTGCCTCTGTCTTGCGGTCCTCCGGCTCACCCGGCATTAAAATCTCATCGCACCATGGAGCGCGCGGAAGTGCTTTTAAGCGGCGGTAATATTCATCCATGCGCTTCTTATATTCATCCAGGGAAACGAACAGATCCGGCTTCATGATGAACATGATGTGGCCCAGATTCTGCGGCTCGTCAAAACGGTAGTACAGGCTGCTGACATCTCCGCCGTAGTTGCTTCCGGTGTACATGCCTGCCAGCATATCCATTAACATAGCCAGTGCCGCGCCCTTCGGTCCTCCAAATGGGAGACAGATTCCTTCAAAGGCTTTCTTCGCATCGGTGGTTGGATTACCTTCGCTGTCCAGGGCCAGGCCTTCCGGAATCGGCTCATTGTTGATCATGGCTACACGGATCTTGCCGCGGGCCGTCTTGGTCATGGCCATATCCAGAACGTAGGCAGGACTGTGATATCCGCCCGGCATGCCAGCAGCAAAGGGAGCCGCTCCAAGGAACACGCTCTTGCCGCCAAACACCGGAAGGGCCGCACTGGAATTGGTGTAAACCATGCAGGCATATCCATTTTCCACCGCCTGCTTCACATACAGTGCCGCCATACCGTAATGGGTGCTGTGGGTGCAGCCAACCATGGCAATGCCGGTTTTCTCCGCCAGCTTCATTCCCTCTTCCATGGCCTTATGCGCAACCAGAAAGCCCATGCCGTCATCGCCATTTACCTTTAAAGCTGCCATGCCTACCTGCTCCACCTGAATGTCCGGCTGGGGTTTTACGCAGTTACACTCGATGCGCTTTAAATACATCGGAATGCGGGATACGCCGTGACTGTAAAGTCCGCGCATATCTGCCTTGACCAGATCCACCGCAATCTGCTTTGTGTCTTCCTCCCGCAGTCCGCCGGTTTTTAATAAACGCTCTGCCACAAGTTCCAGCTGCTCTCTGGTACGAATGTAAGTCTTCTTTTCTTCCATGATAATTCCCTCCGCTGTTTTCTGTATTGTTTCAGTTCTTTGCAGATATGTTCTGCTCTGCCTTTACTTTAACGCAGACCGGAGAATTTTTGAAATCGCCTTTCTTCATGGGATCGTGATTCCAAAATGGAATGTTTGATAAATTTATAACAGGAGAATTTATGGTATAATGCAATCAGTAAAACATTGCCAGAAAAAAGAAAGGATCGAACTGGCGCAGGAATTCTGCCAACAGTTCCAAAGAATTTTCATGAGAGACCAGGACTGGAAAATCATTGCCACACTTCATACTTCCAAAAGCATCTCCAAGACCGCAAATCTGCTCTTTATCACGCAGCCGGCCCTAAGCAAACGCCTGCAGCTGATCGAGCAGGAATTAAATACCACGCTCTTCATCCGCACTTCCAAAGGAGTTGTTTTCACGCCTGAGGGCGAATATGTGGCCAAACACGCCCGCGCCATTCTGGATGCCATCGAAGAAGTACAGCATAATCTGGAAAACATCTCCAAGGGGCAGATCGGAACCCTGTATCTGGGCGCGCCCAACAGCTATACCCGCTTTGTACTGCCTGCGCTGATCCACGACTATTCCCTGCAGTACCCGGATGTCAAAATCATGATCACCACTGCGCTCAGCAATCAAGTCATCCATCTGGCAGAGGAACGCTCCATCCAGATTGGATTTGTCCGCGGCACCGTGCCCTCTGCACTGGAAAAGATTCAGCTTTCCGAAGATCAGATTTATATTGTAAGCCACTCGTCCATCGACCTGGAACATCTTCCCGATCTGCCGCAGATTGATTATGTCAAGGAACCGTCCATCATCCAGGCAACCAACACCTGGTGGTATCAGCATTACGATAAAAAGCCAAATATCCGTATGAAAGTTAACCACGGAGACACCTGCCTGGCCATGATCCGCCACGATCTGGGGTACGGCATCATATCCGACAGCCGTTTTTTCCGCAACGACCCGGAACTCTGCTCCATCCCCATGATCAACAAAGACGGAACTGCCTTCACCCGGAAAACCTGGATGGTGTATCATCCGGCGGAGTTGGAGAATCATCTGGCAAAGAATTTTATCGAGTATGTGAAGGGGATTGATTTTGAGAATTTCTGAAGGGAAATAGCAATATTTGGAAGCAACCATGAAAAGGTCCGAAAGCGCCCCCCGCCACACATAAACGCATTCACGCAATTTTTCTGTCCGTTTTGCTCCGTCGCCCATTAGGCAGGTCTTCCGCAAACTCGCTCACTGCGTTCGCTCAGACAGAGCTCCAGACCTGCCGCTATACTCACAAAACGGACAAAAATTGCTATCGAATGCTTATTATGTGTGGCGGGATGGGCGCTTTCTACTATACTGGCTATTCCACGATAATAAATAACGCAGCCAGAACGTTACTGGCAAAGCCTGTCAATTTCAGCTTTATCAGCAGCATTCCGGTTGCGTTTCCTTTTCTGTAGCGGAGCCAATAACGTAGAAGGCGGTCAGACCAGCATACTGCGGAACAGAAATACGGACGCTGTGTCCGGCTCTGCAGCGACTGGTGTTTGAGGGAGGCGGACGGCAAGTCCGTCTATCCGCAAACGCCTGTCAGCCTGCAGCGTCCGAACACAGTGGATCGATATTTCTGTCTGCGGTATGTTGGGCTGACCGCCTTCGGACCTTTTTTTCCTAAATTTTTATATTGCAATCTTCCTGTAACTCTTCCAGAAGTACGCCACTTCTGCCGCTCCCGTAATGGTCCAGGAAAAGAAATAGAGCAGATACAGGGATGTTAAGGTGTGGAAATGGGCGAAGATTGTGAATACCCAGATCACCCGGAACACACAGGAACCAAGAATGACGATCACCGTGGGGGCGATACTCTTTCCGATTCCACGGGATGCCGCGATGGAGCCATCCATAAATGCGGAAATCGCATAGGAAAAGGACATGATATAAAGCCGTTCCTTGCCCGCCTCAATAACTGCCGGTTCGGTTGCAAACAAGGATAAGAACTGCTGGCCAAAGGTAAGGAACAGGCCTCCTAAAACAGCTCCGGTCACAAACGCGTAGGTCAGGCTGATAAAATAACTTTTCAGTACCCGATCCTTTTTCCCGGCACCCAGGTTGCGGCTCATAAAGCTTGCACAGGCTGTATAAAACGCAAACATGGAATTGTAGACCAGCGGATCCGTATTGGCGGCCGCCGCGTTTCCGGAAACCGTGACTGCATCGAAGGAATTGACACCGGCCTGCACGAACAGGTTGGCTATCGCGAAAATTGCCTGCTGCAGTCCTCCCGGAATTCCCAGCATCAAAACAGCCTGTCCGGCTGTCCTGTGAAAACGCACCTTGCTAAGCTGCAGCCTGCAGACATCTCTCCGTCTCCACAGATGATGCAGAACCAGTGCCGCCGATGTGTACTGTGCCATAACACTGGCAATCGCCACGCCCTCTGCTGCCATATGGAACCCGATGACAAAGATCAGGTTCATGATCACATTCAGAATTCCTGCCACAAACAGGTAAACCAGCGGCCGTTTGGTATCACCCCTGGCGCTCATGACGCCATTGCCGAAATTGTAAAGTCCCATCGCCGGCATACCCAGGGAGTAAATCCGCAGATAATTGACCGCGCCTTCCAGCAGCTCATCCTTTGTGTGCAGAAGTGTCAGAAATGCTCTGGAACTGGTCAGACCCACCCCGCAGATGATGAGACCGGTCAGAAGACAGATCAGGAAAGAAGAATGGATGGTATCCTCTGTCTCTTTCTGGTTTCCGGCTCCCAGTCCATGGGCCACACGGACATTGACTCCGCTGCCCATGCCAATGAGAAATCCGGTAAACAGCGTTACCAGAAGGCTTGTAGATCCCACCGATCCCAGCGCCCGGTAATCCGCAAAGCGGCCTACGACTGCCACATCACTTAAATTGAACATGACTTCCAGCAGCTGGGAAAAAATCAGCGGGCAGCTGAACAGAAAGATATTCTTCCATAAGGATCCTTCTGTCATGCTGACCGCAAATGCCTGATTCTTCTTTGAATCTGTATGTTTTGTTTTGCCAGAATCCGGATTACTGCTCATACAGTTTCAGACTCTCCATAATAATCTCAACACATTTTTCCACACCGAGTTTTCCGCTGTTTAAACTCAGATGGTAGTTACGTGGGTTGCCCCACTCATTGCCGCTGTAATACTGGTAATAGTCGCGGCGCTTCTGATCGATCTGCCGCATGCGGCTTTCCATCTTTTTCGCGCTTTCCTGCGGCTCTAATGCCAGCATACGCTCTACACGCTTCTTCATGCCTGCACAGATAAATACGTGAAATCCATCCTCTACCAGAATGTCGGAACAGCGTCCGATGATGACGCATGGGCCTTCCTGTGCCAGTTTTTTGATAATCTGGGACTGAGCCATAAACACCTGGTCAGATACCGGAACTTCATATAAGGAAAACGGATCTACCGATACATAGTCATGGTCAATCCGCTCTTTCTTTCCAATTACTTCATCATGGCTGTGAAACACCTCTTCGGAAATGTTGGTGTCCTCCGCTGCCATGGAAATGATTTCCTTATCATAGAAAGGAATGCCCAGCTTTTCTGCCAGACGGAATCCCACCTCACGGCCGCCGCTTCCAAACTCACGGCTTATGGTAATGACTTTGCTCATAATTGTTTCCTCCTCTCCGGTATCTCTTTTGGTTTTCCGAATGCTGTTTTCCTGCATGGAAAAGCAAAAATTATCTGGACGCCGTGTTTCCATCTTAGCATGTTTATCCCCAGAAAGCTACCGTTTCCGGCAAAATTGTGCACAATTTTCTGTTTCTTTTTTTCGCATCATACAGCAAACACTACAAATCGGAGGAAACGTTTTTCGGCAGGAACTCAAATGCCAGCCGTTCCTCTCCATTTGCCAGATAAATGATGCCGCATCTGGTAAATCCATTCTTTTCCAGTACATGCTGCATGGGATGATTATTCCGGTGGGTATCAATCCGCAAATCGCCCTGGCTGTGCTCTGCGCACCAGTGAATACAAAACGAGCCTGCGCCCTTTACTCTTCCCGGCGCAGCCACCCGGTGCATAACATGGTATGTTCCGGTTCCGATCCAGCTTCCCTCATAAATCTTTGCATAGTCCGGATCTGGTCCCTCCGAGAAGTAGAACACCCCGGCCAGCACACCATCCGCCTCACAGACATAGCTTTTTCCTGTCTGGATATCAGACTCCACCTGCTCCACCGGCGGATAAGAAGTACCCCACTGGGTTCCGTTTCCGGTCTCCTGCATGAAGGTTCTTGCCTCGGCATAAAGTTTTAATATTTCCGGCAGATCTGCCATTTTTGATTTTCTGATTTCCATGCGGTCATCTCCTCCCTGCAGCATGACTCTGGCTTTTTTTGTCTATCGTGTCTATCGAATGAAATTCGTTCTGGCCCGCTCTTCTCTTCCGGTCGGCGGGGTAATGCCGGCTGCCTTTCCAGCCTCAATGCACTTGATCATCCATGCCATATTGCGGCCCAGGGTGCGCATGATCTGCATCCCTTCCAGATCCTGTACGACTTCCTCCGGCTTGTTTCCATGCACCATGTTCCAGTACTGGGAGCCCACCGTCATCATATTGCTGATGCCAAAATATTTATTGAGCACATCGAAAGACGCCGTCGTTCCTCCACGTCTTGCAGAAAGCACCGCTGCGCCTGGCTTGTAGGCGAACGCACCTCCTGCTGAATAGAACAGACGGTCCAGGAAAGAAAGTACGCGTCCGCTCGGATGCGCATAATAAACCGGACTTCCGAAGATGAAACCATCTGCCTCTTTTGCCTTTGCTGCCACTTCATTTACCTGGTCATCGCCAAATACGCATTTTCCCAGTTTTCCGCATGCGCCGCATCCAATACAGTCGCGGATGGCATCTTTTCCAAGCTGGATGATCTCGGTCTCCACGCCCTCCCCGTTTAATGCCTTTGCTGCCTCGCTCAATGCCGTAAAGGTACAGCCATGCTCATTGCAGCTTCCATTGATCAATAATACTTTTGCCATGTGAATATCTCCTTTCTGTTTGTTTTCAGCCATTCTGGCCATCATTCGTTTTCTCAGTACTCCACTTTTCTGCATTCGACAGCCGCAATCTGTCATCTGCAAAGTTTCTCCCCAACCGGTGCCCCTGCATCAAAATCCATCCGGTCAGATTCCCACTACAGTCCCGCTGCCCGTACCAGGTGTTTTGCCAGCACAGCTGTGGTCACAGCTCCGACACCGCCCGGCACCGGAGTTGCCGCCTGGGCTTTCTCCTGAATCGTATCGTAATCCACATCTCCGCAGAGTTTTCCGTTTTCATCCACATTGATGCCTACATCAATCACCACAGCATCCTGTCCCACATAATCACCGTTCAGCATCTTTGCCCGTCCGGCCGCTGCCACCAGAATCTCCGCATTGCGGCAGGTGCCTGCCAGGTCCCTGGTTCTGGTATGACAGATGGTGACTGTCGCATTTTCTTTTACCATAAGCATGGAAAGCGGCTTGCCCACAACCATGCTGCGGCCTACAATGGTGACGCGCTTTCCGGTCATCGGAATTTCTGCTGCTTTCAGTACCTCAATCACTGCCTCCGCCGTACACGGAGCAAATCCGCTGTCATCGCCCGCGAATACCTTTGCGATATTGACCGGGGAAATGCCGTCCAGATCTTTTGCCGGATCGATCATGCCCTCAATATCCTTCTCACAAATCTGCTTCGGCAGCGGACGCAGCATCAGAATTCCTGTCACATCCGGATCCTCGTTGATCTTTGCAAACTCTGCCTTAAAATCGGCATCCGTGATATCTGCCGGATACACGTAAGACTGCACGCGCAGCCCAAAATTCTCCATCTTTTTGGTAGCTCCGCGCTCATAGGACATATCGTCCGGATTCTCACCCACACGGATGATGGCCAGCTTCGGAGCCTCTTCTTTGCAGTTTGCAAGCGCTGCCTGTACTTCTTCCTTAATTTTTGCAGAAACCTCTGCGCCTTTTAATACTCTCATGGATTCCCTCCCTCGTTCATCTTGGTATTCATCTGCCTGTGCTTCACCACACACCAGGCCGTCCTTTCATCAGACAAGCTGCTCCAGCACCTTCGCGTAAATCTCATCTGCCTGTCTGGTTCCGTTTTCAATCAGTTCTTTCGCCTTTGCGTTCAATTCTTCCGCTTTTTCCCGGTTCTTCATGGATTTGGTATTGATATAGACGTTCATGACCGCTCCGGTTAACGCAGTACGGGCAAACTGTACTGCAACACCCACATCCGATACCGCCATGCGGCTTCCCTTTTCCCCAAGGACTTCCAGAAATGTCAGTGTTTCCATAGCTTTTTCCATCATATGAAGTGGAACCAGGCTTGCCGCCAGGAGATTTTCTTCCATGATGCGCGCCTTTTCCTGCTTTTCTTCTTCCGTAGATGCCGGAAGGGCGTAAGCTGCTGCCAGAGGCGCAAAGACCTTAGCGTCCTGGTCTGCCAGATCCAGGAAATCCTCCTGCAGGGCCTTAAGCTTTCCCAGCAGTTCCTGCATCGTATCCTCAACATCCGCATATTTTTTCTTGCCGACTGTCAGGCTTCCAACCATGTTGCCAAGAGCAATACCAATGGCTCCTACCAGTGCAGATGCACCACCGCCACCCGGAACCGGAGCTTTGGACGCAAGTACATCTACAAATTCTTCACAGCTGCTTTTTGTAAATCCCATATAAGTCCTCCTTATTCTGAACATGGCAGATGGCAGGGGACACCTGTTCCCTGCCTGCCATGAAATGTTTTTATTCGGAATTGTATAAGTCCTATTTGTTTTTAGAACAGACCAGTAATCTTTCCGTTCTCATCTACATCGATCTTCTCAGCAGCCGGAACCTTCGGAAGACCTGGCATGGTCATGATCTCGC
>OGCN01005108.1_pt1 | contig 10670 bp, 9 predicted proteins | sample 1570181 | NCBI WGS metagenome assembly OGCN01 (sample SAMEA4370584, study PRJEB24528) | human gut metagenome | reverse complement strand
GCCTGCCCGATCTTTACACCGAAGCGAAGGAGTAAGAGCATGGCGCTGCATGTCTCGCCCGAAATACTGGAGCAATACCATGGCTTTTACAGCCTTGCGCTGGACGGCACGACGGATGACGGCTGCGCGCTGGTGCTGGAGAATGTGCCCGCCGCGGGCCTGCCCGCGCTGCCGCCGTACCTGTTGGTGCTGGGGGCAAAGCGCAGCGCGCTGCCGCTGTTAAAGCACGCAAAAATTCCGGCGGGCACCAGCCTTGCGGGCTTGGCGGGGCAGGATCAAAAACTGCAAATTGCTGCTGATATGCACAGCAAAGCGGTTGATTTTTCGTTACTTTGCCGGTACAAAATACAGCCCATGGGGCTTGCGTACACGGCGCATGTAGTGCTATTATAATATAATTATGGATAAAAAGTGCGCGGAGTTGAAACTTTGTTGCGCTTTTAACACGCAAAATCGTTGCGAAATGAGGAAAAACAGTGGCACTACATGTCATAGACGAAGCCAACCAGTGTCTGGGCTGCAAAAAGCCGCGCTGCCAGCAGGGGTGCCCCATCCAGACCAATATCCCCGAAGTGATCCGCCTGTTGAAAGCCAACAAGCTGGACGAAGCAGGCCGCAAGGCGGGAATTGTGCGGTGTTGCCTTAAGGATAGGGGATAAGGGGGCGTTATTCCGTTCCGCACAGCTCAAATTTGTTTTTGCGGCAGCGGATCAGCCCATCGTCCCGCATTTTGCCCAGCTCCTTGGAAAGTGCGCTGCGGTCCAGGTTCAGGTAGTCCGCCAGCTGCTGGCGGTCAAACGGGATGGAAAAATGCGTGCTGCCCGCCCGCACTGCCTGCGCGGAAAGATAGGTCAGCAGCCGCCCACGCGCACTTTTTGGTGTGGTGCACCGGATGCGTTGGGAGAGCGCCAGGTTTTTCTGCATAGAAAGCAGTAACAGGTTGTGCAAAAACTTGGGGTACCAGCTGGCGGCAGTGTTTTGCTGCTGCAGCATGGGTACAAGATCCAGCCATAAAATTTCGCACGGCTCCGCGGCGGCCACATCCACCATCAGCGGCTCGCCGCACAGGGCATAAGTTTCGGCAAACGCCTGCCCGGCTTCCACATGGCTCAAAATGCTTTTGTTGCCCCACAGGTCGTTGGATTCTACGTTTACGCTGCCGCTTTGCACAATGCCGATCTCATGTACCACACGGCCCGCATGGTAGATCAGAGCGTTTTTGTCATAACGCTGCACACGGATGCAGTGGGCGGCGCGCAGGGCGGCAAGTTCGTCCGCCGTCATGCCACGGAAAAGCTGGATGGGGGTGCTGGCTGTTTTTTCCATGGGATTCCTCGCTTTTTGTGGTTATAACCACAGATTTATTGGCCTGATGGCATTATAATACAAGCACAGCAAAAAGAAAAGAGCAGCGCGCCGCACAGCAATGCACGGCATTGAACGGCGCGGAGAAAGGAACATCCTCTATGATTCGCAAAATTATCCAGATCGATACCGATAAATGCAACGGCTGCGGTGCCTGCGCCAATGCCTGCCACGAAGGTGCTATCGCCATGGTCAACGGCAAGGCCAAACTGATGCGGGATGACTACTGCGATGGCTTCGGCGACTGCCTGCCCCATTGCCCCACCGGCGCTATCACCTTTGTGGAGCGCGAAGCCGCCGCTTATGATGAAAAGGCTGTGGAGGAAAACAAACGCCAGAAAGCTGCAGCCGCCCAAAAGCCGCTGGGCGGCTGCCCCGGCAGCGCGGCCCGCAGCGTGTTCCACCAGCCTGTGCCGCAGATACACCACGGCTGCCCCGGCAGCCAGATGCGCCAGATGCAGCATAAGCCGGAACCGGCAGGGGAGGACATGCCGGTGTTGCGGTCTCAGCTTTCCCAATGGCCGGTGCAAATCAAACTGGTTCCGGTCAACGCCCCCTACTTTGATGGGGCCAAACTGCTGATTGCAGCGGACTGCACGGCCTATGCTTACGCCAACTTCCATCAAAAGTTCATCCGCGGCCATATCACGCTGGTGGGCTGCCCCAAGCTGGACGATGTGGATTACAGCGAAAAGCTGACCCAGATTATCCGCGAAAATAACATCCAGAGCGTGACGGTGGTGCGGATGGAAGTGCCCTGCTGCGGCGGACTGGAACGCGCCGCCAAGGTGGCCTTGCAGAACAGCGGCAAGTTCATTCCGTGGCAGGTCATCACCATCTCCATTGACGGCAATATCCTCAGCGAGCTGTGAGATAAGCCCGCTTTTGACAAAAAACAAATTGGATAAAAATAAAACTGCCTGGATCGTTTGCACACTGCAAACAGGTTCAGGCAGCTTTTCTATTCTTTTCAGATACACCCTCGTGTTACCGGCGGGCAGACGACCGGCAGAGGCTTGCCCTTTGCGGGAAACAGCGCTGCGGGCAGCAGCAGAATGAAGGGGTCGGCGGAGAACAAAAAGCATTTGTTTTCCATCAAAAAGTAAACCAGGATCACCGTCAAAAACAAAGTTTCGCCCGTGCAGCGGTTTTGGCACAGCCGCCACATCAACAGCAAAAAGATGACCCCAATCACCACGGCCCCCAGCACACCCTTGTTCATCGGGATGGCAAGGAAAGAGTTATCAATGGCGTGGTGCTCGTCTCCATCAGTGGCAAGGCCACCCAAAAGGGTAACGGCCTTGGGCATGGCATCATGGTACCAGCCGGGCACCCCGTCCTGCTCCGGGTGGTAGAGGGGATACCCCCAGAACACATGGTGCCAGATCTCGAACCGGCCGGAAAGCAGGCCGTTCAGTTTGTCCAGCAGCGGGGTGACGGTGGGATGATCCGGGTCAAACAGCCGCCCGGCCAACAGGCTGAACCCCAGCGCCAGCGGTGCGGCAGCCAGGGCCATGCCGTGCCAGATGCGGCTTTCAAAAAAGGCGGGCAGGGCGCGCTGCAGCAAAAACAAAACCATCAGCAGTACCATGGCAATGCCTGCCCCGCGGCAGCCGGGCACCAGCAGCGTGTAGGCTGCCAGGGCAACTAGGCCACCCCAGTCCCACCAGCGCAGGCGCGGCCAACGCAGCCAGCCCCAGGCAAAAAACACACCGGCCAGCCGGGCACCGTACCCGTTGTAATGGCCATAGCCGTAATCCCAGTTGCGGCAGTAGTACAGGTAGGGCACCAGCGGCGTTGCGGCGTGCAGCAGCTGCACCGCCAGCAGCCCGCCAGCCGCTGCGGCAAGGTAGACCTGCAGCACCCGGCGCAAATCAACATCCTTGGCACCAATGCCAAGCAAAACGGCAAACAAAAACCATTGGTCGTGCCCGTATGCGGTGGTAAACACCGCAAAAGCGGCCAACGCGGCAGCCGTCAGCGCCTGTTGTTTGGTCTGCCACTGGGTCAGCAGCAGGCTTTTGGCAACCAGCAGCACCGCCGCCGTAACGGTTAAGGCAATGCGGCACACATGGCTGAATGTGGGCAGTGTGTTTTGAATGTTGGAGCTGAATACCTCCGATAAAACCAGCAGCAGCGCCACGGCAGCGCAGAACACACGCTCGCCCTTGGCCTGTGCTGCTGGGCTGACCGGGCGGAAAAGCCGGTCAGGTGGTTGTGTGGTCATCAAACCGGCCTCCTTTCCGCATTGGTTCGGTTTGAATTTTGTGTATACTTTTTAGCATACACAAACAGTATACCACAATTTTGCGCAAAAGAAAAGCAGGGCTGTGCCGCTTTTGCCGCAAAGCAGCAAAAGGCAAAGCATAGCCCTGCAAAATTGCTTATTCTACCCCCGTTTCAGCGGCGTACTCTTCAATCAGCTCGCGCTCCAAAAACGGCGTTTTAACACCCTCGCGGTCACGGTAGGCTTCGTGGCCTTTGCCAATTACGGCAATCAGGTCGCCCTCCTGCGCGTGGTCAATGGCGTAATGCAGGGCATCCAGCCGGTCGGGAATTTCCACATACTTGGCGTCCGGGTTGCCCTTGGCCATGCCGGTTTTGATGTCCGCGATAATATCTTCCACTTTTTCAAAGCGGTTGTTGTCTTCGGTCAGGATGCTGAAATCCGCCAACTTGGCGCACACTTCGCCCATGCCGTAACGGCGCAGCTTGCTGCGGTTGCCGCCGCAGCCGAACACCACGACCAGGCGGTTGGGGTTGTACTCCCGCAGGGTTTCAATCAGGCTTTCGGTGGCGGCTTCGTTGTGGGCATAATCGATCAGGATGGTGAACTTGTGGCTGATGGGCACCAGCTCCACACGGCCTTTGACGAGCGCCCTTTTCAGTCCCTCATGGATGGGGGCATCCGCAAGGCCCAGCACCTTGCCCACGCCGATGGTGGCCAGGGCGTTGTAAATACTGAACAGCCCCGGCATGCCCACCTGTACGTCCAGCGTGTGGCCGTCCGGCTCGGTCAGGGTGAACTCAACGCCCAGCATCTCCTTGTTGCGCAGCAGGCGGTACTGCTCGCTGGCGCGGTAGTCCACCTTGGGGGCGTGGATGCCATAGGTAACCAGCTTGCAGGTGTGGCCTTCCAGCAATGCTTCGGTGTTGGGGTCATCGGCGTTCACCACGCCGATATCGCAGCGCTGGAACAGCTTGCCTTTCCAGCTGCGGTATTCCTCAAAGCTGGAATGTTCGCCGGGGCCGATGTGGTCCGGGTACAGGTTGGTGAACACGCCCACTTTATAATGGATGCCCGCCACGCGGTCCATCATAATGCCCTGGCTGGAAACTTCCATCACGCAGGCATCGCACCCCGCATCCGCCAGCTGGCGCAGGATCTTTTGCAGCTCATAGCTTTCGGGGGTGGTGTTGTTCAGGTCATAGTGGTGGCCGGGGTAATACACGCCGTTGGTGCCGACCATGCCGACCTTGTGACCTGCGGCTTCCAGCACAGCCTTGATCATGTGGGTGGTGGTGGTCTTGCCCTTGGTGCCGGTCACGCCAACCATCGTCATTTCCAGCGCGGGACGGCCAAAATAGGCGGTGGAAAGCAGCGCCATGGCGTAACGGGTGTTCTCGAACTTGACCACGGTCACATCCGGCAAAGCGGCCAGCACCTCGGCGGGCAGGTCGTGCTGGATGGCCAGCACGGCGGCGCCTTTGGCGGCAACGTCCGCGGCGTAATCATGGCTGTCCCGCTGGGTGCCGACGATGCAGACAAACAGACCGCCCGGCGTTACCTTGCGAGAATCATAGTAAATGTCAGTCACTTCGGTATTCAGGCAGCCCTGAACAAGTGTATAGTCCAGATTTTTCAGCAGTTGTTTTAACAGCATGTTGTTATCACCTCAGCGTTTTACAAAGTATTCATCGTACCAGACTAAGAACATAAAAATGCACCAGATCTGCCGCCAGTTATCCCGCTTGCCGGAAATATGCTGGTCCAGCATGGCATTCAGCTCTTTTGTGCGGAAAAACTGCTCCGCGGCGGGGGTGTTAAATGCCTTGCGCACAACGCCCGCATACTGCTCATCCCGCAGCCAGGCGCGTACCGGAACAGGGAAGCCGAGCTTCTTTTTGTCTGCCGTTTTGGCGGGAATGGTCTTTTCTGCCGCACCGCGCATCGCAATCTTGGTCTGGGTGGCGTTCACCTTGCACTTGGTCGGAATATGACTTGCCAGTTCAAATACTTTGCGGTCCAGGAACGGCACGCGCAGCTCCAGGCTGTTGGCCATGCTCATCTTGTCGGCTTTCAGCAGAATATCGCCCACCATCCACAGGTTCAGGTCGCAGGTTTCCATCTGGGTCACAGCGTCCTGCCCTTTGGAAAGCTCAAAGTACGGGCGGGAAAGGTCGGTGGGCAGCTTGCCGGGGTGGTAGTTTTTCAGCAGCTTTTTCTTGCGGTGCTCATCCATCAGGTTGGTGTTGCCGATGTAACGCTCCGCCAGCGGCTTGCCGCGGCGCACCAAAAAGTTGATGCCATGCACCGGCGGCAGCAGGTCCGCCACCGCGCCGATGGCCCGGCGGATGGGCAGGGGAATCTTGTCATACCAGGTTACGGTAAACGGCTCTTTATAAATGTTGTACCCGCCGAAAAATTCATCGGCGCCCTCGCCGGACAGGCAGACTTTGACCTGCTTGGATGCTTCGCGGTTGACAAAGTACAGCGCGACCGAAGCGGCATCCGCCAGAGGCTCATCCATGTGGTACTGGATCTTGCCCAGGTTGGCCCAGTATTCCTCCGGCGTAATGCGGTAAGCGTAATTCTTGACCCCGATGTGCTTGGAAAACTCCTGTGCATAGTCGGTTTCGTCATACTGCTTGTTGGCAAAGCCAACGGTGAATGTTTTGTCCACATGGGCCAGCGCGGCCATGTAGCTGGAATCCACGCCGGAAGAAAGGAAGCTGCCAACCTCAACATCGGCGATCTTGTGTGCCTGCACGCTCTCTTTCATCGCCGCGCTGATCTCGTCCTCCCACTCTTCCAGTGTGCGGGAATCATCGGGGTCAAACTTGGGCTGCCAGTAGCGCTGCACCGTCAGCTGCCCGGCTTTCCATTCCAGCCAGTGGGCGGGCATCAGCTTTTTGACGCCCTTGAAGAAGGTATCCTCCCCGGGGGAATACTGATAAGAGAGGTACAGCGGCAGCTGCTCTTCGTTCAGCTCTTTCTTGAAGCCGGGGTGGGCCAAAAAGCTTTTGATCTCGCTGCCAAACAGCAGCTCGCCGGCATCGTTTTGGTAATAATAGAACGGCTTGATGCCAAAATGGTCGCGCGCGCAGAACAACGTTTCGTTCTTGCGGTCCCAGATGGCAAAAGTGAACATGCCGCGCAGCTTTTGCAGCATCTCCTTGCCCCACTGCTCGTACCCGTGCAGCAAAACTTCGGTGTCGGACCGGGTGGCGAAGGTGTGCCCGGCGCGCATCAATTCGGCGGTCAACTCCTGGAAGTTGTAGATCTCGCCGTTAAAGATGACGGCGAGGTTCTGGTCCTCATTGAACATGGGCTGTTTGCCGCCCTCCAGGTCAATGATGGAAAGGCGGCGCTGGCCAAGGGCTGCCGGGCCTTCAATAAACTGGCCCTGGCCATCGGGGCCGCGGTGGGCGATGGCATCCATCATGCCCTGCAAAATTTCCTGCATGTCGGCGCGTGCGCCGACAAAGCCAACAATTCCACACATGGTTATAATCCTCAACTGGCTGCGGAGTTAAAAACAAACCGCAGGTTATTACTTTCTTGCCCCGGCGGGAACCGGTACTGTTTGTACGATATGCCCTATTATACACGGTTCGCGCCGTAAAGAAAAGCATTTTGCGGCGAATGCTGCTGGAATTTTCGCCCGCGCAGACAAAAAACGCCGTGCCCGCACCCCAAAAGCAGGCAATATTGCCGTTTGACATGTGGTGGCAATGGCGGTAAAATAAAGGATAACCAAAATGGGAAAGGTTTGGTATTATGTCTGATTTTTTACCGGTACTTCTTGGCAGCGATGCCAATGTTTATGGTATGGCACGCAGCTTTTACCAGCAGTATGGCGTGCGCAGCGTGGCCATCTGCAAGGGTGCGCTGGTTGCAACTTCCAACACCAATCTTGTAAAAATTGCCGTGCTGGAACCTGATTTGGAAAACGATGAAACGTTTGTAAAAACGCTGACCGATTACGCAAAAGCCCATGCGGACAAGCCGCTGGTGCTGGTTTCCTGCGCGGACGGTTACACCGTGTTGATGGGCCGCCACCGCGATGCCCTGAAACCCTATTACCACTTTGCCTGCCCGGAACTGCAAACCGTGCTGGACCTGGATATTAAGGAAAACTTTTACCGTGCCTGCGAAGCACACGGCCTGAGCTACCCCAAAACGGCAACCTGCAATGCGCAGAACTATAAAAATATAGAACTGCCGTTTGCGTTCCCCGTTATCATCAAGGCGAGCAATTCCCCGGCGTATTGGAACTGCACCTTCCCCCACAAGAAAAAGGTGTTCCTTGCCAATAACCGCGAAGAATTTGACGCCATCACCGCCGCCATTTACGGCAGCAGCTACCAGGACGAATTGATTCTGCAGGAGTATATCCCCGGCGATGACAACTGCATGCGTGTGCTGAACGCCTACTGCGGCCTGGACCACAAAGTCAAGCTGATGGCTTTGGGCCGCCCCCTGCTGGAAGAGCAGACCCCCGAAGGCATCGGCAACTATGCGGCCATCTTGTCTGACCCCGAATACAATGATGCTGCCCTGCTGGAAAAGCTGAAAAACTTTTTGGAAGATATGCAGTGGGAAGGCTTTGCCAATATGGACATCAAGTACGATGCCCGCACCGGCGAGTACAAGATGTTTGAGATGAACCCCCGTCAGGGCCGTTCCAGCTACTTTGTCACCGCGGCAGGGTATAACCTGTCCAAGTGGCTGGTGGAGGATGTGCTGGAGCACAAGGAACTTGGCCTGACCATTGCCGATACCAAGAGCCTGTGGATGATTGCCCCCTACGGCGTGATCAAAAAATACCTGAAGGACCCGGATCTGCTGGCCCGTGCGGATAAGCTGAAAAAAGAAGGCAAATGTGCCCACCAGCTGTTCTGCAAAGAGGATTGGAACCTGAAGCGCTGGCTCTGGTACATCCGCAGCCAGCTGAACTACTACCGCAAAACCGCCCGCTACTATGGCAATAAGGGCCTGCGGGATTGATGATAGAATAAAGGCTATCACACACTATAAATAAAATCGCTGGCCCCCGTAGGGGCGCACATTGTGCACCCGCCGCCCTTTTGGCAATCATAGAAACGCCAGCCTGTAACAAAACAAACCATTATAATATAGAGAGGGGAAAGCGCCTATGTGTGGCATTACCGGCTTTGCTGAGCGCAACCATAAAGCGGAAACCGCCCGCCGCATTGTAAAAGGAATGGCGGACCTGATCACCTACCGCGGCCCGGACGGCGAAGGCTACTATGTGGACGACCAGGTAGCCCTGGGCCACCGCCGCCTTTCCATCATTGACCTGGAGGGCGGCAAACAGCCCATGTTCAATGAGGATGGCAGTCTTGTCTGCATTTTTAACGGCGAGATCTATAACTTCCAGACCCTGCGCGAGGAACTGATCGCCGCAGGCCATACCTTTGCCACCCGGTCCGATACCGAGGTGCTGCTGCATGGCTATGAGCAGTGGGGCAATCAGCTGCCCGGCAAACTGCGCGGCATGTTCACCTTCGTGATCTGGGACCAGAAAACCAAAACCATGTTTGGTGCGCGGGATATCTTCGGTATCAAACCGTTCTATTATTATAATCAGGATGGTCTGTTCCTGTTTGGCAGCGAGATCAAAAGCTTTCTGGCTCATCCCGGTTTCAAAAAGGAACTAAACGAGGAACGCCTGCCGGAATATTTGAGCATTGAGTATATCCCCAATGAGGAAACCATGTTCAAAAATGTCTACAAGCTGCCCAGCGGATGTATGTTCACCTGGGAAAATGGCGAGCTGACAGTGGAACGCTACTATGAGATCAAGTACCATGTGGACGATTCCAAGAGCCTGGAAGAGTGGGAAAAAATCATCACCGATACCTTTGCTGAAAGCGTTGCCGCCCACCAGATTGCCGATGTTGAGGTTGGCTGCTTCCTTTCTTCCGGTGTGGATTCCAGCTTTGTGGTCAACGAGGTTGCTAAGGGTACTCCGCATGTCAAGAGCTTCTCGGTCGGCTATGCGGAGGAAAAATACTCCGAGCTGCCGTATGCCCAGGAGTTCAGTAAGGAAATCGGTGTGCCCAGCATTGCCAATAAGGTGGATGCCGAACAGTTCTTTGAAGCCAACCGCCTGATCCAGTGGTACCTGGATGAACCCATGCCCAACCCGGCGGAAGTTCCGCTTTACTTTTTGGCCCAGAACGCCCGCAAGTACGTCAAGGTCGTGCTTTCCGGCGAAGGTGCTGATGAACTGTTTGGCGGCTACCCCATGTACTGCCAGGCGGTTCACTTTATGGATTACGAGCATAAGGTGCCCAAAGCGCTGCGTAAGGCCGCAGGCGCAGTGGCATCCAAACTGCCGGACTTTAAGGGCAAGCACTTCCTGGTGCGCGGTGCAGAAGAACCCTGGCAGCGCTATATGCGCGCCAACTATGTTTTCCTGGACCCGGCTGAACGTGACCGCTGCCTGAAAAAGAACTACCACAGCCCCCGCCCGGAACAGTTCTTTAAGCCTTATTTTGATAAAGTGCAGGGTCTGGATGAACCCACCCAGCTGCAGTGGGTGGATATGCACACCTGGATGCTGTATGATATCCTGCTGAAAGCCGACCGCATGAGCATGGCCAACAGCTTGGAACTGCGCGTGCCTTTCCTGGACCGCAACATGCTGGATGTGGCACTGTCCATCCCGCAGAAATACCGCTCCGGCAAAGAGTCCACCAAGATCGCTCTGCGCGGTGCCGCCATGAAGCAGCTGCCGGAAAGCGTTGCCCATCGCAAAAAGCTGGGCTTCCCCGTGCCGCTGAACGACTGGCTGCGGGAAGATAAGTACTATAATATGGTAAAGGAAAAGTTCACTGGCCCCGTTGCCGAAAAGTTCTTTAATGTGGACGAAATCATGCGCCTGCTGGATGATCATAAGGCGGGCAAGGCCAAGAACATGACCAAGATTTGGAGCTTCTATTCCTTTATTTTGTGGTACGAGCTGTATTTCGTAAACACCCAGGCCCCGGCAGGAATCTATTAAGGCAACACCGCACAATTCCCGCCTGACGGCTTAAGCACCGCTCCGGCGGCT
>OGCN01005100.1_pt1 | contig 10687 bp, 6 predicted proteins | sample 1570181 | NCBI WGS metagenome assembly OGCN01 (sample SAMEA4370584, study PRJEB24528) | human gut metagenome | reverse complement strand
TATAACATGGCAAAAGAACTCTTGAAAATAAACACAAAAGAAGAAGCGGATTTATAGATAAAACGATTTATTGAATGGACAAATAATAAGGGCTATTCCAACTGATAAAAGTACCATGGTAGTATATAAAAATGAATGAGAAGAATAAACTGGAAAAAAGTCTCTCTAATTGGGGCGATGCCATTGTATGGAGTGATTTACATAATTATGAATATTAAGGAATTGGCTTGTGGAAATTCGGCATTACATCTACAGAATGTTAAATTTTCTAAAGTGCCCAGATAGAAGTGTGATATATAAAAGAATATGCCAATATGAATGCAGTTTGTGTTGTTGGAGCTGGTTAGCCGATAGGTTAACCTGGATACCTCAGACGATTCACTAGTCAAAAAATGAATATAGTGTTTGTATTACTGTTGTTGCTAATGTTAAGTTGAATTTGTTTGATTAGGTTGTCTGAAATTTCTGCTTTACGGATATGATATGGAACACATTGAAGATGAAAACAGTAATAATTGTTGCAACCAAAATGTAGACAAAACTGCTGATATATGGGGAGTCACTTTTTTCGGACAGCAGCAACAGCGGAATTCTTATTTTTAAAATGACATTTCCCAAACAATGCAATGTTGAAATTAGTATAAGAATTGTGAAATAAAAACGTATGATAAGCGGGAGTTGTGTTTTTGATAAGTATGAATTTTCGTGATACCAATTTTAATATAGTGCAATTACCATGTAAATTGTAAAGCTAAGTCAAGCTGGAAAAGTTTTTGACTAATGGAGGTTTATTTGTGAATAAGGAAAGTGGCATTGGTAATTCAGTAAAAGTATTTCAAAACTAATCTTAATTCTCGAAATTATTATGAATAAATAGACATATAGATTCTTTATTGTATTTTTGATATAATAATTTTATGAAAAGTAGGGCTGATAGATATGAAGGGAAAACAGTTAATTTAAGTATTAAACTGTTATAGTAATGGGCACAAATAGTATTAAATATATGTCTCAATTAATGCAATTTAATTATATAATATTAAAGATGAAATTATTTATGGGCTAAAGTGGTTAATAATATTATTATAAATGTTAATATGAAACTGTGATTTTTATCATATAGGAATATAGAAAATTCTTATATGATATTTTTTAATTATTCTCGGTCATGTACTGAATTTTAATGAAGTTAATATTGATGCCGTGGCGTTTTGAATATCAGATTATGATAAGAGGAAGCACGCAGAATAGAAATCTTCTTATTGAAGTAATTAATAAAAATTATAATATAAATTCCACCAATAATAGATAGGCTCGATAATTAGTTGATATATGTAATTTGATTAAATTACATATTGACAAAATTGGTTAATATGATATTATAAAAATGTAATTTAGCTAAATTACAGAAAGGGGGCTGCGATGAAATTAGAACAATTAAGTGACATAGTTAGCTTTACAATAGGTAAAAATCCTACGAGAATTAAAGAGCCGGAATTAATTTTGTATTCGTTAGAGGATTTCGAAAATGATTTGTATGGAATAACAAAGCCAAGTAATAAATCAGAATGTATCATCAATCTTATAAAATCAAAGGTGGCTCCGGTTTCAGTTGATAATAAAGATAAATGTATTACATCAAATTTTCTAAAATGCGAATTTAATGAGCAAATACTGGATAAGTGGTATTTTTGTTATCAATTTAATGAGGGAAAGGATTTTAAACAGCAAATAGCAATGGTTCATCAGGGAACAACTTTAAGTGTAAAAAAGTTAAATATGAAAATAGTAGGGGAATTGAAAATAAGATTGCCTGATATAGAAACGCAACATAAGATTGGTGAAATATATAGGCAGTCTTTAGTGCAAAATCGACGAATGATAAAGCAGGCAGAGGATATTAAGAAATTAACTCTTACAATTATAAGGAAACTTGAGGAGGATTAAAAAATGGCAGAAAGTAAAGATTTATTGCAGGTATTATGGAGTGGGGCAGATGTGCTCCGAGGAAAGATGGATGCGAATGAGTACAAAACATATTTATTAGGATTAATTTTTTATAAATATTTATCAGATTCATATTTAGCAAAGGTGTACGATTTGCTGAATGACGAGACGCCTGATGATTTACAAGAAGCACAAAAACAATATGAAGAAGTAATGAAAACAGAGGATGCAAAGGATTTGTTACAGGAATTGAGAGAGTCAATGCATTATACACTTGAACCGGATATGACATATGTAAGTATATTAAATGATGCTAAGGGAAATTCATTTAATAGAGAGAAATTACAGGCAGCATTTAATCGTATTCAGGAATCAGATGAATTATTTAATGGATTGTTTGCTGATGTAGATTTGTATTCTAACAGATTAGGAACAGGAGATCAGAAACAGAGTGCTACAATAGCAGAAGTGATAAAAGTACTTGATGGAGCAGATTTAATTCACGCAAAAGGAGACGTTCTTGGAAATGCGTATGAGTATTTAATAGGACAGTTTGCATCGGAAACCGGCAAGAAAGCGGGCGAATTTTATACTCCGCATGGACCGGCACAGATTCTTTGCAGAATTGCAATGACGGGGCAGGAAAATAAAAGAGGGCTTCAGGTTTATGATCCGTGTATGGGTTCGGGTTCTTTAATGCTCAGTTGTAGAAATTATTCAACAGAACCAGACTATATTAAGTACTATGGTCAGGAGCTTATGCCCTCAACTTATAATTTAGCAAGAATGAATATGTTTTTACATAGAGTTCATCCTGAAAATCAGCATTTAAGAAATGGAGATACATTAGATGCCGACTGGCCTACTGATGAAGAGACAGAATTTGATGTTGTTACTATGAATCCTCCTTATTCAGCTAAATGGTCTGCGGCAGAAGGGTTTAAACAAGATGAAAGATTTATGGATTACGGTGGAAAACTTGCACCTAAATCAAAAGCAGACTATGCATTTTTGCTTCATGGTTTTTATCATTTGAAACAGACGGGAACAATGGCAATCGTACTTCCTCATGGAGTGTTATTTAGAGGGGCTGCTGAAGGCACAATCAGAGAGACTTTACTGAAAAATGGTTCTATATATGCAGTAATTGGTTTGCCAGCTAACATGTTTTATAATACATCAATTCCAACATGTATAGTAGTTCTTAAAAAACATAGAGAGGGTAGAGATGTTCTTTTTATAGATGCATCTAATCTCTATGAAAAAGAAAAAAAGCAAAATGTAATGAATGAAGAACATATTGATAAAGTATTAGAACTCTATAATGATAGAAAATCTGTAGATAAACTTGCATATCTGGCCTCATATGAAGATATAAAAGCAAATGATTATAATCTTAATATCCCTAGATATGTAGATACAAGTGAAGAAGAGGATGAAATAGATATAAAAGCACTTACAGATAGCATAAAAGAGACCAATAAGGCTATTAAGGAAAGTAATACAGCCTTAGTGGATATGCTTAATAATCTTACATTTAGCTCATCTGAGACAGAAACAGCAATTAATGAATTTATAGAGATTCTTAAGGAGGTGTAAGAATGGGAAATACACCTAATATTAGATTCAAAGGATTTACTGATGATTGGGAACAGCGTAAGTTGAATGAAGTTGCAGAGTTTAATCCAAAATCAGAACTTCCTGATGAATTTGAATATGTTGATTTAGAATCTGTCGTGGGAACTGAAATGATATCGCATAGAACTGAAACTAAAGATTCAGCTCCATCTAGAGCTCAAAGATTAGCACAGCCAGGGGATGTGTTTTTTCAAACTGTAAGACCTTATCAAAAAAATAATTATCTCTTTTCAAAGCTTGATAATAACTATGTTTTCTCTACTGGTTATGCCCAGATGAGACCAAATATTGATACTGCTTTTCTTATGAGTTTTTTGCAGACTGATAGTTTTGTTAAGATAGTTTTGGATAATTGTACAGGTACAAGCTACCCAGCAATAAACTCCAGTGATTTATCAAATTTAGAAATATCATTGCCCAAATCATTTGAAGAACAGAAGAAAGTTGGAAAGACAATTATAAGCATTGATAACCTCATCACTCTTCATCAGCGTAAGTGTGATGAAACAAAAAAGTTAAAAAAATTTATGCTTCAAAAAATGTTTCCGAAAAAAGATGCAAAAAAACCAGAAATCAGATTTGCTGGATTTACTAACGATTGGGAACAGCGTAAGTTGAATGAAGTTGCAGAGTTTAATCCAAAATCAGAACTTCCTGATGAATTTGAATATGTTGATTTAGAATCTGTCGTGGGAACTGAAATGATATCGCATAGAACTGAAACTAAAGATTCAGCTCCATCTAGAGCTCAAAGATTAGCACAGCCAGGGGATGTGTTTTTTCAAACTGTAAGACCTTATCAAAAAAATAATTATCTCTTTTCAAAGCTTGATAATAACTATGTTTTCTCTACTGGTTATGCCCAGATGAGACCAAATATTGATACTGCTTTTCTTATGAGTTTTTTGCAGACTGATAGTTTTGTTAAGATAGTTTTGGATAATTGTACAGGTACAAGCTACCCAGCAATAAACTCCAGTGATTTATCAAATTTAGAAATATCATTGCCCAAATCATTTGAAGAACAGAAGAAAGTTGGAAAGACAATTATAAGCATTGATAACCTCATCACTCTTCATCAGCGTAAGTGTGATGAAACAAAAAAGTTAAAAAAATTTATGCTTCAAAAAATGTTTCCGAAAAAAGATGCAAAAAAACCAGAAATCAGATTTGCTGGATTTACTAACGATTGGGAACAGCGTAAGTTTGGTGATGTTGGTTCAGTTGCTATGTGTAAGCGAATTTTTAAAGAACAAACATCAGATGAGGGGGAGGTGCCTTTTTATAAGATAGGCACATTTGGTGGTGAACCAGACGCATTTATTTCAAGAAAATTATTTGACGAGTATAAAACTAAATATCCGTATCCGCACAAGGGCGATATATTGATTTCTGCTTCTGGCAGCATTGGAAGAACCATTGAATTTACAGGAAAAGATGAATATTTTCAAGATTCAAATATTGTGTGGCTTAAACATGAAAATGAGATAGATAACAACTTTTTAAAAGTTTTATATAGTATCGTGGAGTGGTCTTGTGAAGGCTCTACTATCAAGAGATTGTATAATGATAATTTCCTAAAAACGGAGTTTATGCTTCCACAAATTGATGAGCAAATTAAATTAGGAGATTATTTTGCAAATCTCGACAACCTCATCACTCTTCATCAACGTAAGTGTGATGAACTAAAAGAATTTAAAAAATATATGTTACAGAATATGTTTCCGCAGAAAGGATAAGTGATTATGGCAGAATTAGAATCAGTGATTGAAAATAGGCTTATACATCAGCTTTGTAGTGGCGAATCTCAATGGACATATAGACCAGACATTAGGACAGAAGAAGATTTGTGGAATAATTTTAAATATATTTTGGAACAGAATAACAAAGCTAAATTAGACGATATTCCACTTAGTGAATCTGAGTTTGCAAAAGTTAAAAATGATTTGTCACATGCATCATTTTATGATGCAGGAAAGTGGCTTGTTGGAGAAAATGGTAAAGTTTATGTTCATGTTCAAAGAGGAAATGAGACGCTTCATTTAGTTGTTATGAATAATGAACATGTGGCAGGTGGTTCAAGCGTTTATGAAGTAATTAATCAGTATCAGGCATTTAAAGATGACAATGATGTTAATGCAAGAGACAGGAGATTTGATGTTACACTTTTAATTAATGGCATACCATTAATTCACATTGAATTAAAGAACAAAGAACATTCTTATATGGACGGATACCGTCAGATAAAGAAATACATAGCTGAAGGAAAATTTCATGGCATTTTTTCAAATGTGCAGATGTTTGTGGTTAGTAATGCTGTTGATACAAAGTATTTTTCAGCAGCAAGAGATACTGAATTAAATAAAAAGTTTTTAACAGGCTGGATAGATAGAGAAAATATGCCAGTATGTGATTATATTGATTTTGCTGAAGCTGTACTCAGAATACCACAGGCTCATGAGATGGTGACAAAATATACAGTTTTAGATAATGACAAGAAAAAATTGCTTATTTTAAGACCTTACCAGATTCATGCTATTGAAGCAATGAGAGAAGCATCTAAAGCTGGTAAATCAGGATACATCTGGCATACAACTGGTTCTGGAAAAACAATGACATCATATAAGGCTACAAGAAATCTTTTGATGGATATACCATCAATTCAAAAAACTGTTTTTTTAATTGATAGAAAAGATTTAGATTTACAGACAAAAGGTGCTTTTCAGTCATATGCAGATAACGATACAATTGATGTAGACGATACTGAACATGTGGGTAGCTTGATAAAAAAATTAGCAGATGATAACAGACAGATGATTGTAACCACTCGTCAGAAGATGCAGGTTATGATTAACAGACGACTTAAAGAGGGAACAAAAGAATATAATAAAATAAAGGCTCTTAAGGTAGCGTTTGTAGTAGATGAATGTCACAGAGCAGTAACCCCTCAAACAAAGAGAGATATAGAAAAATTTTTCAATAATTCAATCTGGTTTGGGTTTACTGGAACACCTATATTTGAGGAGAATAGATACGAACAAAAAGGTGATTTACCGCAGACAACAGAAGAGTTATATGGACCATGCCTTCATAGTTATACGATAAAAGAAGCAATTCATGATGGAGCGGTACTAGGGTTTAATGTTGAAAATCTTGGACCTAGAGATATTCCAAAGGACGATGAAGATAAATATTATCATAGTGTAAATCACATGAGAAATGTTTTGAACATAATTATTAATCAATCATTAGCTAAATTTGGAATGCAGAATGGAAGGGGAAAGACCTATGAAGCTATGCTTACAGTTGAATCTATAGCTATTGCTCAAAAATATTATGATATGATTTTGAAAATTAAAGCAGGGGAAGATGAACTTAAAATAAGTGATGATGTAAAAAGAATCTTACCAGATTTTCCTAAAGTTGCTATTACATTTTCTGTATCAGAAAATGAAGAACAATCACAAGTTAATCAGGATTCCATGAAGAGATATTTAACATATTATAATAAACTTTTTGGTACAAAATATGCTATTGAAGGGCTTGGAGCATATAATGGCAATTTAAATGATAGACTGGCAAGAAAAGAAAAAAGATATGCAGATAGGGAACAGCAGGTTGATATTGTAATAGTGGTAGATAGGTTGCTTACAGGTTTTGATGCTCCATGTTTATCAACATTATTTATTGACAGGCCTCCAATGAGTCCGCAGGGATTGATACAGGCATTTTCAAGAACAAATCGTCTATATGATCAAAACAAGGAATATGGTCAGATTGTTACATTTAGAAGTCCTAAAGAATATAAGAAAAAAATAAATGATGCACTGGTGTTATATTCTAAGGGTGGTATAGGACAAGCGATTGCTGAAGATTGGGAGACTGTACTTAATAATTTTGTTTTATCATTAAAGACAATAAGAACATTTGCTCCTACACCAGCAGATGTAAATGGATTATCTAAGAAACAAAAGAAAACATTTATTAAATTGTTTAGAGACTTAGATCATGATTATGCACATTTGAAATCATTTTCAACTTTTGAACCTAAAATCTTGGATGAATATGGATTCAGCCAGCAGATATATGAAGATTATGCTGCAGTTTATAATAATGTTATTGAAGAATTAAAAAAGGATCCACCAGATGATACAGGAGATGAACCAATTAGAGATGATTATGATTTAGTGGCATATAGTAAATTTAAAATTGATTTTGAGTACATTGTAGAATTGTTACAAGGTTTTGTAGATTTCTTGGATCAAAAAGATATAGAATTTAATGAGGCAGAATTTGAACATAAATTACTGGAATTAAAAGAGATTGTAAAAGATTTTGCAGAAGATAATTCTAAACTAAGTGATTTATTATTACAGGTACTAGATGAAATCGAACAGGATAAAGCCAAGTTTATGGGACAAGATATGTCTGTTATCATTAATCAGATGCGTTATGCTGCCATAGATAAGGAAATAGAAAAATTTTCGAAAAAGTGGTATATTCCGTTTGAAGCTGTTAAATATGAGGCTTATAATTATAAAGACGGAGAGCTGGCAAATGAAAATAAATTGAAGGAACTTGCTGATTATGCGACATATAAAGTGGAAACATCTGAAGCACTACCTAAATTCAAATTTAATGGAGCTCTTATTAAAGAATTTAAAGAAATGCTTATGCCTGAAATTGGTTCACTAATTGAATAAAAGTGAAGAAAGCTTGTAGTTTTTTGCTACAAGCTTTCTTCATTTATCTATAAATTAGCGTGCGTATTGCTATTATTAATTTAAATTTGATAGTGCTCTCATAATTAAATCTATGTCTTTACTTTCTAGTTCTTGAATGATATGCAAGTATGTTTTTTGTGTTGTAGTTATATTTGAGTGTCCTAATCTACGGGCAACACTTGCTATTGATACACCTGCAAATAACAAGAGTGATGCATGAGTGTGTCTCAATCCATGAATTGAAATTATAGGTATATCGACTTCCTTGCAATGTCTTGCCAGGACACTGTTAATGGTAGAATTATAAATCTTTCCATTTACAAAAATAGGCTCATCTTCGGGTAATCTTTTTACAAGTTCAGCAAATTGCATAACAGTTTGCCAATCTAACGGTATCTTTCTGATAGAAGATTTATTTTTGGTAGGAAGAAAACCGGTATGGTTTTTATAATCCCATGTTTTAGAAACTGAAAGCATCTGACGTGACAAGTCAAAATCTTTAGGTGTAAGTGCCAGTGCCTCAGAAAAACGCATTCCTGTTTTTGCAATTAATAGGATTAACCAGTCTAAATTAACTTCTGATTTTAAATCGAGATTATCCAATAGTTTATGAAGTTCATATTGGTTAAGATATTTGGGTTTCTTTTTGCGTGGTGTTTTTCCTTTGATAATTGCTTTTCTGGTAGGATCTCTTAGAATCAGCCCCTCATCAACGGCATCAAGTATTGCACATTTAAGATGATGATGAAAATCCATTGTAGTTTGTCGTTCGTGGGACATTGCATAATCATTAAGAAGTTTTTGGTAGGAAAAGCGATCAAGTTCACCAATAGTTAGGTTAGGAATAAGTTTTTCAAGCCATTGATGAGCCATATTATATTTACTCATTGTAACAGGTCGAATAGCTCCCTCCTTATAGACTGTAATCCATTGTTTGTAGTAATCACAGAATAGCATAGTATTGTTGGTTGTCGTTGTGTACATTTGTAAGTCCTCCTTTTTTATTGTAATACGCACGCCGATGAAGAGTGATGAGGTTATCGATATTTTCAAAATATGCTGCAATCATTTCTTGCTCTCGAATAGAAGGAAAAGAAACATCTATATTCTTCAACTTTTCAAAGTAAAGATTGGTAACACTTCCCCCTTCCACTCTCATGGCAAATTCATTCTGTAATGTAGCATTAAACATTGTAGCCGTGAACAACGGATTGTTATCCGTGTTGAATACAGAAATCATTTCACCAATCGCTACATCCTTCATAGATAGCCATGTACAGTGGTTATAATCCATAGGATCTTCCCCAACTCGTGGAATTAAAACCTCTGTTCCTTTACTAAATCTAAGGTTTTCTGGCGGCATATTGGTGTAGGAATAAACTCTATCTATTTTTGCTCCAAATTTCGTATAAAGTTCTCCATATCGAATACACGGAATGGTTGCATCCTCTGTTACTGACCATTTAGGGCAGCTTCTTCCGTAATAAAAATCCCCCCAATCCCCCAACTTACGCTGTTCCCAATCATTTATTCTTGAAAAATATAGAAATGACTTACGCTGATGAAGAGTGATGAGGTTATCGATATTTTCAAAATATGCTGCAATCATTTCTTGCTCTCGAATAGAAGGAAAAGAAACATCTATATTCTTCAACTTTTCAAAGTAAAGATTGGTAACACTTCCCCCTTCCACTCTCATGGCAAATTCATTCTGTAATGTAGCATTAAACATTGTAGCCGTGAACAACGGATTGTTATCCGTGTTGAATACAGAAATCATTTCACCAATCGCTACATCCTTCATAGATAGCCATGTACAGTGGTTATAATCCATAGGATCTTCCCCAACTCGTGGAATTAAAACCTCTGTTCCTTTACTAAATCTAAGGTTTTCTGGCGGCATATTGGTGTAGGAATAAACTCTATCTATTTTTGCTCCAAATTTCGTATAAAGTTCTCCATATCGAATACACGGAATGGTTGCATCCTCTGTTACTGACCATTTAGGGCAGCTTCTTCCGTAATAAAAATCCCCCCAATCCCCCAACTTACGCTGTTCCCAAGTGTCTGTATATATTGATACTAGTACAATAGCATATTAACAAAGAGTTACGCATAAATAATAACTTTGTATTTTCAGGATTGATATTATATATACTAATTGGGAAGTATTACAAGAATGGTATTAAAAAATTGGACAAAGAGCATCATTACAGCTTGAAAAAATTTAAAGAAATAGACTTGAAATAATAAATGATGTATAGTATTATAAATATAGCTATAAAAAATAAGTGCGTGAATTAAAATATAATGATTGGGAGAAGGTTAAGTGGATATTTTATTTAAAAATGATGATTTTGTATTTTCATACAGAGTTG